>Ga0180007_10004701_pt1 | contig 14303 bp, 10 predicted proteins | sample MM_PC_MetaG_FD_121122 | JGI IMG/M metagenome (GOLD analysis project Ga0180007, IMG submission 121122) | Groundwater microbial communities from the Aspo Hard Rock Laboratory (HRL) deep subsurface site, Sweden - MM_PC_MetaG | ecosystem: Environmental > Aquatic > Deep subsurface > Groundwater... | reverse complement strand
GGCATTCAGATAGCCATCGCTCAGCCAATTCGGCTGGATGATGTGGTCATTATTGAAGGTGAATGGGGGTGGATTGAGGAAATTACCCTTACTTTTGTAGTGGTGCGTATCTGGGATCTAAGGCGTTTGGTGGTCCCCATATCCTATTTTCTCGAAAAACCATTTCAGAATTGGACGCGGACTTCAGCAGATTTATTGGGAACCGTTTTTATCTATACCGATTACACCGTACCCGTGAAAGAAGTCCGTAATGAATTAACGCGTATTCTGGAAAACAACTCAAAGTGGGATAAAAAGGTCAATGTGCTGCAGGTTACCAATGCTACTGAAAAAACAGTTGAACTGCGAGCGTTGATGAGCGCAGTGGATTCTCCTACTGCCTGGGTCTTACGTTGTGAAGTTAGAGAAAAGCTTCTGGAGTTTTTGCAACAACGCTTCCCGGAATGTTTACCGCGGATACGCATTGAACTGAATAAGGGAGTATCGAGTTAATGAAGCGTAAAGAGACAACTAAAAAACAACTAATTAAGGTGATAGATTCTTTGCAGAAGCAGGTAAAAAAGCTTGGGAAGCTGGGGTTTAGACTAAAACACAAAGAGGAAGAATTAATGGAATTCGATAAAACTCTTGATGATCGGGTGAATACACGCACGTCCGCAGAAAGAATTGTTCATAGACAGCTTCATAAAGAGATTGAGCAACGAAAGCAATCAGAGCGAGTAATTCGGGATACTCTTGAATACGCCAATAGCATTATAAATACTGTACGTGAATCCTTGATCGTTCTGGATGCGGATTTAAAGGTAATATCAGCCAGCCGCTTCTTCTATCGAGTTTTTAAGGTGAAACCGGAAGAGACCGAGGGGCAAAATATCTATGATTTAGGAAATCGCCAATGGGATATTCCGAAACTGCGGGAGTTGCTAGAGTGCGTTCTTCCAAATGCGACAAGCTTTGATGACTATGAGGTCGAACATGATTTTCTTGGTATCGGCAAGCGAATAATGCTCCTGAATGCCCGTGAAATTTATCAAAAGGCCAACAGCACAAAGCTTATCTTGCTTGCCATCGAGGATATTACGGCGCACAAGGAAGCAGAAGAGAAATTAAGAACGTTGGCTAGCCACGATGAACTCACAGGCTGTGTAAATTTCAGAACGATAATGGAGCTTTTAGAGAGTGAAATCGCCCGCTCCAAACGCCATCAAAAAACATTCAGTATAATTATGATAGATATCGACCATTTGAAAAGAATAAATGATAAACATGGTCATCTGGCAGGCAATGATATCTTGATAGCCTTTGCCAACATTATTAAAAATTGTGTCAGGAGCATAGATATTGTAGGCAGATATGGGGGCGATGAGTTTATAGTCGTCCTTCCTGAAACAGATTCGCAACATGCTTTAGTGGTTTTAGAGAGAATTAGGAATGATTTCAACCGGACAAAGATAACCTCGCCGCACGTAGAAAATGCAAGAGAGATCACATTAGAATTTAGTGCAGGAGTAGCAATTTTCCCACACAATGCAAAAGACATTAAAGAATTGATTTGGGTTGTAGACAGCGCTTTGCTTCAAGCTAAGCAAAAAGGGAAAAACCAAGCGGTTTTAGAAAGGAGAGGGTCAATACGGCTTAACCCCATGCCGAGCACCAGAATAGAAATAGTCGATTCTTCTAGTAAAAATGTTAAAAACCTCAAGATAGGCAATATCTCTAAAGAAGGCATGTTGCTGCTTTCAACTCAGGACATTCTCGATGAAGAACTTTTATGTCGTATGCATTGTCCTAAAGGTGGGTCCCCATTTGAGCTGACTTGTAAAGTGAGATATAAAGGTAACGGAAAGAATAACCTGTATCGAATAGGTGTTTATTTTTTAGAGATGCCGGAGAGCATTAAAGAGAAGTTGTTAAATTGTATTAAGGAGGCATCATAATGAAACCAAAAAACATTGTCTTGATTATTCTGGGAGTTTTACTTCTTGTTGTTTTACTCCAAAACACACAAGTTGTTTCTGTCAGATTCTTGTTTTGGAAACTTAGCATGTCTCGAATTATACTTTTACCGCTCTTTATGCTTACCGGCTTTATAATAGGTTTTTTTGTAGGGAAAAAGTCGAAGGATTAGAAACGGGGTATAGAAATGATTAAAGTTAAATTTTTGGGAGCCGCAAGAAACGTTACAGGTTCACGTCATCTAATAGAGCATAATGAGGTACGCATCCTAGTTGATTGTGGCCTTTATCAGGAAAGAGAATTTCGTTCACGAAACTGGGAGAAATTCCCTATAAGCCCTTCGAGCATAGATTGTGTAGTGCTGACCCATGCTCATATTGATCATTGTGGATATTTACCGAAGTTGGTTAATGACGGTTTTAAGGGAAAGATATATTGTACTCATCCAACGGCAGAGATAGCAGAAATAGCCTTATTGGACGCAGCACAGTTGCAGGAATACGATGCGGAATTTAAAAGAAAGCGTCATATAAAAGAAGGAAGAAAAGGGTCTTATCCTGAGGCTCCTCTCTATACTGTGGAAGACGCAAAACGCGTACCTCTCCTATTTAAAAAGGTGCACTACAAAGAAAAATTTAATATAACAAAAAACATTACCGGAACTTTTTATGATGCAGGCCATATATTAGGCGCTGCCATGGCCGAATTGAGTTTTATTGAGGGAAATGATGTAAAACGAGCGGTCTTCTCAGGCGATATCGGCAGGTGGGATAAGCCCATTCTGTGCGATCCTCATATGTTTAATGAGGCAGATTATGTGTTTATGGAATCTACTTATGGCAATAGAAGTCATGGGGATAGCGGCACATGCTCGCAGGATTTATCTAAAATTATTAATGAAACCGATAAGAGAGGCGGCAATATCCTAATCCCCACTTTTGCCATAGAGAGGGCTCAGGAACTACTCTATTGTATGTCGAGGCTTCTTAAGAATGACGAAATTCCCAGCCTTATGACATTTTTGGATAGTCCAATGGCAATTGATGTAACAAAAGTCTTTAAAAAATATCCAAATTATTTTGATGAAGAAGCCAAGGCGCTCATTGAAAAAGGCGATGAGTTGTTTAACTCCCCACTTTTAAAGACTACACAAAGCGCGCAGGAGTCAAGGGCAATCAACCATGTCAAGGGAACAGCTATAATTATGGCCGGATCAGGTATGTGTACCGGAGGACGGATTAAACACCACTTATTACGTAATCTAAATAGACCTGAGAGCACTATCCTTTTTGTTGGCTATCAGGCTAAGGGAACTTTAGGGCGTGAAATTCTTGGCAGACCCTCAAAGGTAAGAGTACTGGGACAAAATGTCTCGGTTAGAGCTCGAGTCGAGAAAATAAACGGGTTTTCAGCCCATGCGGATAGAGAAGAGCTTTTACGATGGGTAGCAGGATTTAAAAAACCTCCGAAAAAGGTCTTTGTAATACATGGTGAAGATACAACGGCTGAAGAATTTGGTGAAACGTTAAGGGGTAAGTTAACGAGTGAAATCATAGTTGGAGAGTATTTGAAAGAGTATGTATTGTAATTTCGTATATTCATAAATTCCGTTACAAGCTTAAACCAGAAACAATAGTGGAGGGTGCTATGGCAAAAGCTGTGGTAAAAACCAAAGCAACTCTAACCAAGGATCTTTTGGGTAGAATGAATAAGTATTGGCGCGCGGCGAATTATTTGTCAGTAGGGCAGATTTATCTTCTCGATAATCCCTTGCTCAAAGAGCCTCTTAAAAAGGAGCATGTTAAGCCTAGATTGTTGGGGCATTGGGGGACTACTCCAGGGCTCAATTTTATTTACGTCCATCTTAACAGGATCATAAGAGAAAATGATTTGAACATGATCTACATAATTGGTCCGGGCCACGGCGGACCAGCAATAGCGGCAAACACCTATCTCGAAGGATCATTCAGCGAGTTTTATCCTGATATTTCACTTGACGAGACGGGACTTCAAAGAATGTTCAAGCAATTTTCTTTTCCCGGAGGTATCCCGAGCCACGTAGCGCCTGAAATGCCGGGCTCTATTCACGAAGGCGGGGAGCTCGGATATGCCTTATCGCACGCCTACGGTGCCGCGTTTGACAATCCGGATCTGATAGTTTCATGTGTGGTAGGCGATGGTGAGGCAGAGACCGGTCCTCTCGCGGCTGCATGGCATTCGAATAAATTTCTGAACCCGGTACGTGACGGGGTGGTTTTACCCATTCTTCATCTGAACGGGTATAAAATAGCCAATCCCACGATTCTGGCTCGTATTGACCCCAAAGAACTTGAGAGCCTTTTCATAGGGTATGGGTATAAACCATATTTTGTCGAAGGGTCTGATCCGGAAATCATGCATCGAATAATGGCTGAGACACTCGATACAGTTTTAGAGGAGATAAAATCAATTCAAAGTGATGCGCGCACGAAAGGCTTTGATGGGCGCCCGAGGTGGCCTATGATCGTATTAAGGACTCCGAAAGGCTGGACTGGACCGAAAGAGGTTGATGGAAAGAAGACTGAAGGTTTCTGGCGCTCTCACCAGGTGCCGTTTGCGGAGGTTGATACCAATCCGGGGCATCTTAAGCTTTTAGAAGAGTGGATGAAGAGCTACAAGCCGGAAGAACTTTTTGACGCAAACGGAATGATAAATAAGGAATTGACCGATTTAGCGCCCACAGGGAGCCGTCGCATGGGGGCCAATCCTCATGCCAACGGAGGACTCTTGCTTAAGAATCTAAAGCTCCCTGATTTTAGAAAGTATGCTATTAACATGACAAAGCCCGGAGATATTCTAGTCGAAGCGACACGGATCAAGGGTGAATTCTTAAGAGACGTTATGAAGCTCAATAGCGATGCAAAAAACTTCAGGGTAATAGGGCCTGACGAGGTGGCTTCCAACCGGTTGAGCGCAGTATTTGAAGTAACTGACAGAGTCTGGATGGAAAAGACCATTCCGGAGGACGACCATCTCTCTCCAGATGGGCGAGTGATGGAGATCTTAAGCGAGCACACATGCCAGGGGTGGCTGGAGGGATATCTGTTGACTGGCCGTCACGGGCTTTTTACTTCATATGAAGCCTTTATTCATATCATTGATTCCATGTTTAATCAGCACGCTAAGTGGCTCAAGGTTACTCGTGATGAAATCCCATGGCGTAGGCCCATAGCGTCATTGAATATTCTCCTTTCCTCTCATGTGTGGCAGCAGGATCATAATGGTTTTACCCATCAGGACCCCGGGTTTATTGATCATGTTGTTAATAAAAAAGCCGAGGTTGTACGGGTATATTTTCCGCCTGATGCAAACACGCTTCTTTCCGTGATCGATCATTGCCTGCGCAGCAGAAACTATGTCAATGTAATTGTGGCTGGAAAAAAACCGCAGCCGCAATGGCTTACCATGGATCAAGCTATTCAACACTGTACCTCAGGAATTGGCATATGGGATTGGGCAAGCACGGATAAAGGAAGCGAGCCGGATGTGGTTATGGCCTGTTGCGGAGATGTACCAACAATGGAGACTCTTGCAGCCGTCCAGATGCTAAAAGAATTTGAGCCGGATCTAAAAATACGTGTAGTTAATGTAGTTGATCTTATGACGTTGCAGCCGGAAAGGGTGCATCCTCACGGATTATCGGATCAGGATTTTGATACACTTTTTACCGCTGATAAACCGATAATTTTCGCATACCATGGATACCCGTCGCTTATCCATCGACTGACATACAAAAGAACAAATCATATGAACTTACACGTTAGAGGATATAAAGAAGAAGGAACTATAACAACGCCTTTCGATATGCTCGTCCTGAACGATCTCGATCGTTTCCATCTTGTAGGCGATGTTGTCGATCATGCGCCTAAATTAAAAAATAAAGCCGCGTATATAAAGCAGATGATCCGCGATAAACTAACAACCCATAAAGAATACATAAGAAAATACGGGCAGGATATGCTGGATATCCGAGAATGGAAATGGAAAGCTGGATAAAGCAAAAGCAATACTTCAGTCGTTCATAGAAACCTTAAAAAAGAGGAGGCACCATGCAAGTATCACAGTATCTTGAAACAGTAGGTCATATGAAAAGGGCGTTGCTAGGTTTCTTTTGTATTATTTTCATTTCGTTTTGTTCTTACACGGGTTACGGTCAAGAGTATGAAAAGTTTCAAATAAAGCTTGGTATGCACGAAAGGGCTGTAAACGAGAAGTATGGCACGCCAATTATGACGGAAAATTTAAAAAGAAGTTTTTTATGGATATCAAGGAAAAGGGCGCTGTATAAAATTGCTGACTCTGACTATATGATACTTTATTTTTTTTCCGGAAGGGTAAAGGATGTTACCATATTGGAAGACATAGAACATGACGAAGCCCTTTTAAAGTTTAAGGAGTAATCCGGCAAAGCTATTGCTCTTTCAAAAGTGAGAAGAAGATAGGTTTTTGATATGGAGGAAATAGATTGAGGTTTGATAAATTTACATTTAAAACACAAGAGGCTGTTGAGGTGGCTGCTGAGACAGCGCGCCGATTAAAGAATCAAGAAATTGATACAGCCCATCTTCTTTTAGGCATGATATCTGTTGAGGAAAGCATTGTCTTAAGTATACTGGAGAAAATCGGTGTAGACATAGCATCGTTTCGTCGTCAAATTGAGGCAATTTTAGAGAAAAAACCTAAAGTGGAAGGGGCAACTGCCCAGGAATACCTATCTACGCATTTACGCACTATATTCAATGAAGCGCTTGTTGAAGTAGGACAGTTAAAAGATGAATATGTAAGCATGGAGCATTTATTACTCGCTATTTGTGAATACAAAAGTGATGAGGAGATAAATGCGCTATTAAAGCGTTATAATGTAACAAAGAAAGCTGTCTTAAAAATAATGAAAGAAATACGGGGGGTGCATAGAGTTATGGATCAGAATCCGGAAGCTAAATTCCAGGCCCTTGAGCGTTATGGAAGGGACTTAACAAAACTTGCTGAAGATGGCAAGCTTGATCCTGTTATCGGCAGGGATGAGGAAATACGTAGAGCTATACAGGTGCTATCACGGCGCACCAAGAATAACCCAGTTTTAATAGGTGACCCAGGTACAGGCAAAACAGCGATTGCCGAAGGCCTGGCCAAAAGGATTGCTGATGGCGATGTCCCTACAACTTTAAAAAATAAACGAATTTTTGCTCTTGATTTAGGCGCACTTATAGCAGGGGCTAAATTCAGAGGAGAGTTTGAAGATAGGTTAAAGGCGGTTTTAAAGGAGATACATGCCAAAGGCGGAGAGATAATCTGTTTTATTGACGAACTACATACCTTAATAGGTGCAGGAGGCGCAGAAGGAGCGGTAGATGCATCGAATATGCTTAAACCCGCACTTGCGCGTGGAGAATTAAGATGCATAGGCGCTACAACCCTTGATGAATACCGAAAGTATGTTGAAAAAGATAAAGCTCTTGAGAGGCGTTTCCAGCCGATATTTATTGGTGAGCCGTCAGTTGAGGATACTATAGCCATACTTCGGGGACTGAAAGAGAAATACGAAATTTATCATGGAGTAAAGATTAAAGATGATGCTTTGATAAGCGCAGCGACTTTATCGGATAGATATATCACTGATAGGTTTCTTCCTGATAAGGCAATAGATTTAATTGACGAATCTGCCGCCAAATTGCGTATCGAGATAGACAGTTTGCCTACTGAAATAGATGAGCTTGAACGCAAGATCATGCAGCTTGAGATTGAAAAACAGGCTCTTAAGAAAGAAAAAGATACCTCATCCAAAGAACGGCTTAAAAAATTAGAAAGCACATTGGCTGAAATCCGTGAGAAATCACGCGTTTTAAAGCTTAACTGGGAAAAAGAAAAAGGCGTAATTGAAGCAATGAGAAAGATTAAGGCCGATCTTGAGAAAGCAAAATTTGATGAGGAAAAATACGAGAAAGAAGCACGTTTAGAGAAAGTTGCTGAGCTTAGATACGGAACAATCAGGGAACTTGATAAGAAGTTAACTGAACAGAACAAAAAGCTTCATGAAATTCAGAAGAAAAGCAAAATGCTTAAAGAGGAAGTAGACGAAGAAGACATTGCCCAAATAGTATCCAAATGGACCGGCATTCCCGTTTCCAAGTTTTTAGAAGGGGAAGTGGAAAAACTTGTACATATGGAAGAGCGGATTAAGGAAAGAGTAGTTGGTCAGGATCAGGCCATATCGGTAATTTCCAATGCAGTCAGACGTTCCCGGTCAGGCATTTCCGATGTTAATCGGCCAATAGGTTCATTTGTCTTTATGGGCCCTACGGGGGTAGGAAAGACTTATTTGGCCAAAACACTTGCGTGGTTCTTGTTTGACGATGAAAATGCCCTTACAAGGATTGATATGTCTGAATATATGGAAAAGCATGCGGTAAGCCGTCTGATTGGGGCCCCTCCGGGATATGTAGGATATGAAGAAGGCGGCCAGCTTACCGAGAAGATCAGGCGCAGGCCTTACTCAGTTATTCTTTTTGATGAGATAGAAAAGGCACATCACGATGCGTTTAATATATTACTTCAAATATTGGAAGATGGTAGACTTACTGACGGCCAGGGCAGAGTGGTCAATTTTAAAAATACAGTTATCATTATGACTTCCAATATCGGCAGTCAGTATTTCCAAGAAGCGCCTTATTCCCAGGAGGGCATTAAACGTAAAGTAGCTGATGAGATAAAGAAGTACTTAAGGCCTGAGCTTATCAACAGGATTGATGAGATAATTATATTCAACAAACTGTCAGAATCCGATGTTGAGCAAATAGTAGAACTTCAGCTGGCCGAATTAAAAATTAAACTTGGAAAGAAAAATATAACTTTGGATATTTCTAAAGAAGCTAAAAGAAAGATTGCGGAAGAAGGATATGATTCGGATTATGGGGCAAGGCCTTTGCGGCGTATGCTACAGAGAGAAATCGAGGATGTCCTCGCCCTTAAAATCCTGAATGGTGAATATAAAAGTGGAGCTAAGATAACTGTAGGCATTGATTCAAAAAGCGGAAAACTAAAAGTATAGCACGAGATATTATGGCAGTATAACAAAAAATAAAAAAATAAATTATGGATACGAAAGATTACTACGCAATTTTAGGAGTAGATAAAAGCGCTTCAATTGATCAGATAAAATCCGCGTACCGTAAACTATCCTTGAAGTATCACCCAGACAGATGTCCGGAAGAGAAGAAGAAGGAATGTGAAGAGAAATTTAAGGAAATTGCAGCTGCTTATTATGTTCTGGGTGACGCAAAAAGACGCAAGGAATACAATGATTATAGAAAAGGCGCTTATGTATTTAGAAGCGGGCAGGGCTCCGGAGACTTTGCTTCACAAGCGGGGTTCGATTTCGAAGATTTAATGAAGCATTTTCATGGTCTTGGAGCGCGCTCTGGCCGCCAAACTAAAGGTTTTAACAGATATTTCTTTTTTGATGATTTGGGAGATATTTTTGAAGGGCTTGGCTCTGCTCAGAAGAGCTATTCGGACGTATATATAGACAGAGAGTCTTACGATGAAGACGTTGTACATAGATATGAAACTGATGTTAATGCAAATTTGAGCATTCCAAAAAATATTGCTTTAAGTGGCGGAGAAGTTAACTTTAAGCTGCAAGATGGCAGGACGATTATGTTAAAAATTACACCCAATACTAAAAATGGCCAAAAATTACGCCTTAAAGGATTAGGTACGAGATGTCCTTGTTGTGATCACAAAGGAGATCTTACTGTGACTGTGAGATTTGCATAGTCCAAATGATACGCTTAATAAACCCCATATATAACCAATGTCCTATATAAAAACCAGGACATTGTTTATCTCTTTATATAGCATAGAGTTAGAGATATCCCAGCCAAAAAATACCGGACAAAACGGACAAATTCAGCCTGAACTTTATCTCTGATTTGCCAATTTTCTTGATATTTGGCGTTATGTTCTATATAATAGGCTTGCTTGCGTTAAGAGATATAGTTATGGATTATACAGCTTAGCGCAGCCATCCGCCTCAGGCGGATGATCCTGAACAAGCGTAATGAGGCGACAAATAGGAGTCTCATAGCGAAGTGAATGACCTTACGTATTTTTTTGAAGAAAAATTTTAGCGCGGGTGGTGGAATGGCATACACGTACGTTTGAGGGGCGTATGCTTTCGGGCGTGTGGGTTCGAGTCCCACCCCGCGCACCATTCTACTTTACCAAAATGATGAGGAAGATTTTTATGGAAGGGCCAACTTGTTGTAAAACGCAGATATACGCAGATCAAACGCTAATTTTCGCAGATAAATCATTTGATTGACAGACATCTGCGAGTATCTGCGTTAGATTTGCAATAATTTGCGTTGCCGAGCGAAGCGAGGCTTAATTTGTTTTACGACGTTCTGTTACGCAATTACTCCCTTCTAGACTTTTTGCGTATTCTTTTAGTTCCGCCCCTATCTCTCCTACTTCAGCTACGTGCTTTATTTCTCTCTTTTCATTACTTACAATACCTATGGAAATTGATATAAATGGAATTTTTTTTGTCTTTCCCTGCCTGTTTTTGCCTATTATATAACCTCGTTCTTTGTCTTCCCGTCTATAAAAGTTTGGAGCCATGTTATTGAATTTAGTTATTATAGTTTTGCAAAGTTCGGCTGCTCTTTCAGATGTTGTTACGACCACAAAATCATCACCGCCTATATGCCCTATAAAGTCTTGCGGTAATCCTTTTTCCTGCACGGAATCTATAAGTATCCTGGCAGTGTTTTTTATAACCTCATCTCCTTTTTTAAAACCATATTTATCATTAAATGCCTTGAATTTATCGAGATCAATATAACAGACTGCAAAGATTTCTTTATCGTCTATGCGTTTTTGTATTTCATTAAGGATAGAGACATTTCCCGGGAGCCTTGTTAAGGGATTGGCATCTAGGTCCCTGGCGGTCCGGCGCAATACCATTTTGACCCTTGCTATTAATTCCGACGGTTCAAAAGGTTTTACCATATAGTCATCTGCGCCAGCATTTATACCATGCACCTTATCAGTAACCTCTCCTTTACCCGTAACCATGATAATAGGCATATGCTGAATCAGGATGTCTTGTTTGAGGATCCTGCAGACCTCATCCCCATTCATTCTAGGCATTTTAAAGTCAATTATTAATAAGTCAGGCATTGTTTTTTTAATAATATCTAGGGCCTGTTGGCCATCATGACCTTCCATTACTTCGTAGCCTTCAGATTCAAGGGTTATTTTCAATACGTCCAATATATCAGGGTCATCATCTACCATTAATATTTTCTCTTTCATCATTTAATTGACCTCTGCGTTTAAGATCTAGGGATTGTAAAGCTAAATTTTGTACCTTTACCTAACTTGCTTTCTGCGTATATTTTACCCTTATGGGCCTCAATAATTTTTTTAACAAGAGATAGCCCCAATCCAGTACCTTTTACCTGTTGGTCAGATGCGTTGTCAGCTCTAAAAAATTCCTCAAACACCTTTTCTATATCTTTATCAGGTATTCCTATGCCAGTATCTTCCACGATGAATTTTACAAAATCATCTTTTTCTTCAATATATATAGTAACTTTACCTTTTTCAGGCGTGAATTTCGCGGCATTACTTAGGAGATTGAGGAAAACCCTCTCTAATTGAGTCGGATCGGCTTTTATTTTATCTATCTTTATTTTAGAGGTTACTTTAAGAGAAATCCCTTTCTCTTTTATTTGAGGCGTTATGACATCAATAATAGAATCCAGCATTTCTTTTATTGATATTTCTTTGATATCCATTTGCACCCTGCCTGATTCTATCCGTGCTATATCCAGGAGGTTATTTATCAGATGCACGAGGTTATTTGAATGCTTGTCTATTTTTTCAAGACGTTCTTTTTGGGCAGCCGAGACCTCTCCTAGTTTGCCTGTCATAAGTATAGAGGCATAACCTTTTATGGACGTAAGAGGAGTTCTGAGTTCGTGGGATACTGCAGATACGAAATCTGATTTTACTTTGTTAAGCCTTTTCAGCTCTTCATTAAGCCTTCCGAGTTCTATTGTCCTTTCTTTTACGCGTCTTTCCAGGTCTTGGTGGGAATTAAAGAGCTCTGTATAAAGCCCGGTATTTTCGATAGCCGTCCCTATCTGGTTAGCTAATACAGATAAGAGCTCGGCATCACCTTTAGTTAATTTAGTATAGCTAAATGGGTTACCCATAAGTATAAAACCACAGGCTTCATCTTTTTCGACAATGGGAACAGTCAGAAAAGATTCAGATTTGAATATCTTTGAAAAAAGCTCCTCATGTTCTATCTTTTCCGAATGCCTATCCACTAATAAAAACCCGCCTTTTTTTAAAAGAGGCAAAGCTATAGAATCTTTATTTAATTCATTCTCTATTTGTTTGATTTCAATGGCTGAATAACCGATGGATGTTTTTGTCATAATATTATCTGATGAGGTGTCTTTTAACATGATAAGGGCCCTTGAAAAGCCTAATTTAGATACAAACGGCTGATTTATTAAAGTGAATAGATCTTCTATATTTAGAGTAGAGTTTATCTTTTTGCCGAGCTCATGGAGTGTATATAAGCCAGTTACCTTTTTATCCAGCTCATCCTGGGCTTTATTGAGGGCGAAATCGGTTTTGACAATTATCCTAGCCTGTTCGTCAAGTTGTCTTACGATATCTTGCAATCGTTGATTTTTTTCTTCTGCTTTACTGCGACTTTTTCGTTCGAAAAAGTATATTGTTGCACTTATTAGTATAATTAGTAGGTATCCACCCATGTTTTTTTACCTAATGTAATTGCGGCATTTTATGTTGCCTCTAGTGCCTCTATATGGCCCCGTACGGACGTCTTAAAATTTTAATATGTCCGTACGGGGCAAGGCTCTGCAGCTACTCCGAGACCACAGTTACGGATATTGTCTGATTATGGAAATAAGATTGCCCTTTATATTCTTGAGTATCAATCGGTGCAAATTCACCGCATGTGTAACATCCGAAAAACGGAACGTCTTTACCGAGAACATCTTTTATTATTTCAACCTCGTCTTGAGGATTTTTTCCTAAAAGCTGAAAACGCCCTATATCGCTAAATACAATAGCAAATTTAATTTTAGATTTTCCTATACCCATTAGCGCATTTATACATGCCTTTTTTGCGCTTTCTAGGGCCAGGTTTTTATCGCCGATCATTAGATTTATATCTTCACGTTCGGGGATTTCTGCATTTAACATTAAACTACCGCTACCATCTGTTTTTAAGGGAGATCTTGTAATATATGCAGTTTTCTCCTTGATTCGTATTCCCAATGGATAGCTAGTGCCTATCTTAGCAATGCCTTCTATCTTTAGTTCATCCGATGTTTTCCCTATATATTCTTCATAGAGTTGGATGGCTTTTCTGTTATCAATCTCTTCAATAATATTAGAACTGGCTTTTGTTATTTTATGAGGTTTTCCGATTGGCTGCCAGCCATGAGCATTCCCTGTTCCAATTTTAATATTTCCGTTTACCAGAAGCCCTATTGCGGCATCAGTATAGGTGTTATTATCAAAATATTGATATGTATTTTGGAAGTGTAAATTATCTGTGCTGGATCCCCCTATTATAGGGAAACTTGTTCCTAATATTTCCTGTGCCCCCCTAAGCACATCTGTAATATTCCCTGACATAGAGTCGGAAAATATTATAAAGAGCTGTCTTTTTATGTCCTTTAGTTCGTCTGATGCTTGCCTCGCAGCTTTTCTTCCTGCTAGACGCGGGTTTTTGCTTACGTTGATACCTATCCCTTGGGAAAATGTGATATCTTTACAGCTTATAGCGCATACAGTTACAGAATTTCTAGAAGCCCCTAAGGGTGTAATACTACAGACAGTGCTACATCCGACTAATGGCGTTTCATCTATAACAGAACATATGCCTTTTATGGTGTCTTCCTGATCAAAGATCGAAGAGATAAAAGCTAATATTATATCAGGGACTTGTTTTCCGAGCCTATAGCGTGCATTCTTTGCAGCATCTTTGCCTGCGATGAAAGCGTCGAGTTTCGTGCTTATTCCGATACCTACTCCTGTAATCATATGGAAATGAATTGAGACCCCGCGCCGAGTACCTTAATGTATTAATATGCTCGGTGCGGGGTTAATTCGCACATTCAGTGAACTGAATCATGGCAGATTGAGTTACGTTACCTTTCGGGCAACGTAACTCAAGTGCTCATTAGAATAATACACAATAAGTTGTAAAGTGTCAATGTTAAAAAATAGTAAAAATGGAAAAAAACTTTTGACTT
>Ga0180007_10004700_pt1 | contig 14303 bp, 12 predicted proteins | sample MM_PC_MetaG_FD_121122 | JGI IMG/M metagenome (GOLD analysis project Ga0180007, IMG submission 121122) | Groundwater microbial communities from the Aspo Hard Rock Laboratory (HRL) deep subsurface site, Sweden - MM_PC_MetaG | ecosystem: Environmental > Aquatic > Deep subsurface > Groundwater... | reverse complement strand
TGTGCGGAGGGCGCATGCTGTGCAGGAGCGGCCACGGGCGCAGGAGCGGCCACGGGCGCAGGGGCAGCCACGGGCGCAGGGGCAGCCACGGGCGCAGGGGCAGCCACGGGCGCAGGGGCAGCGGGCATGCCCGGGGCACCGGCAGCTCCGGCTGCGGGACCGGATCCAGGGGACCAGAACAGCGTCTTCTTGGCCTTGCCTGCGGACTCGGGAGCCGATCCCGGCAGTTGCTGGACAGGGGTTCCACAGGCCGGACAGAAGACCTGTGTCGCTTGCATGGGAGCGCCGCATTTGGTGCAGTTCATGAAAAAATCCTCCAAGTTGGGTTCAACCCACGGAACAGTTTCGGCCGGAGCGCTTCGCGGTATACAGATTCATATCGGCATCCTTGATGAAATCGTCCGGGGTGTTCATGACAAGGTCGTACGCCGCGATGCCAAGGCTGATCGTCACGGCGATGGACTGATCCTGATATATAAACTGGGTCATCTCAATGACCCGGCGGATCTTCTCTGCGAAGAAACGTGCGTTGTCGATGGCGATCTCCGGCAGGATGATGGAGAACTCCTCGCCGCCATAGCGTGCGAAGATGTCTTCCTTGCGAATCACTCCGGAGATCGTCGCGGCCAGCCGGGAGAGCACGTAGTCGCCCGCCAGGTGTCCGTAAGTATCGTTGATTTTCTTGAAGAAATCGATATCGAACATGATCAGCGTCAACGCCCTGGAGTAGCGGCGCGCGCGGCTCATTTCGCGGGTCAGCGCTTCGACGTAATAGCGCTTGTTATAGATCTGCGTCAGACCATCTACCGTGGTCAGGCGGTAAATTTCATTGTAGTAGTCGTTCTCAATGTTCTGGCCGGTGATGAACTTGAAGATGACGCCGCCGAGCTTGAGTTGGTCGCCATCCTGCAGTTTCTGCTGTCCGCGCACGACGTTGTTGTTGATCAGCGTGCCGTTGGTGGACTTGTTGTCCCGCACGGCGAGGCTGCCGTCGCTCAGCAGGTCAATCAGGCAATGCGTGCGGCTGACGCTCTCGTCGTTGATGCAGATCGTGCAGGCCGCCGATCGCCCGATGGTGGTGTGATCGGTGTTGATCTCGAAGCGCTTGCCCAGGTCTCCCTCGCCGTAGACCAGCACCAGGCAAGAAGGCTTGGGCTTGACGGGCTCCTTGCTGGCAAGATCTTCGGGGTTGATCACCAGGATACGGGTCTCCTCGGAAAAATTGGCGGGCGCAGCAGGGGCTTTGCCACTATCCTTGGAATTTGATTGATGGTAATTCTTGTCGTCGTTCATGGGCGATACTGCCTCGTGCAACCTGTTTCGACGCGTGCAGTGTATAGGCGTTTTACATGAGTATCAAGGCAAAAATCATGATCCTGCTGAAGTATGGGGGATCGTGGGTTCTGATGTTTCTGGTGCAGTTGGTCCTGCTGGCCATGATCTGGCGCCGGACCCGCGGCGGAACAAGGCTGTTGGCCGTGACGGTGTGGGCGTTGTTCTTTGCAGCGTACCTTCTGGTGCCGATCGATTTCGTTTTTTCCTTGACGTTTCCGGTGAATCTGTATCGGTCTATAGTGATACCTGCCCTGATCTGGCAGTTCGCCGTGGGTTTCGCTGCCCTGGGGCTGGTCGCGGGCCTCGCCTGGATGTTGGTCCGGCACCGGTTGTTGCCGGTGGCCGCCCGGCAGCGGATGCGTCCCTCCGAGGCGCTCGATCGCCTGCTCGCCCGCTCCGGGATGCGCGGGGCGCTGTGGGGGCTGTTCTTCGCCGGCTTCCTCTTTGCCGCGTCCGGGCTGCATCAGGCCCTGCGACCGCCGGTGGTCGTGCGGCACGTGATTGCCGTGCGCGGGCTGAAGGCGCCGGTCAGCATCCTGCACATCACCGACACCCACGCGGGTTACTTCTGCAGCGAGGAAGATCTGCGCAGGGTCGTCGACCTGGCCCGCGAGTTGAACCCGGATCTCGTCGTCCTGACGGGGGACCAACTCCATGGGGCTCACGCGCCGTTCGCCGCGCTGCTGCGACGGGGTTTGACCGGGCTTGCGGCCCGGTACGGCGTGTACCAGGTCGCCGGCAACCACGATCATCGGACGGGCGTGGGGCTCCTCTACGATGCGCTGGCACCGTTGGGGGTGGTTTCCCTGCACAACCGGCACGTGGTCGTGCCCACGGACGCGGGACCGCTGGCCATCGCGGGCATCGACGACACCCGTTACGGCGGCGACCTGCAGGCAGCGCTGGCGGATCTCCCCCGGGGCGTGCCGGTGCTTTTGCTCTCGCACCGCCCCGACGTGCTGTCCGCGGCCGCCGCCTCGGGGGTGGACGTGGTCTTCTCCGGGCACACCCACGGCGGACAGATCTGCCTGTTCGGCTTGTGCTTGTCCGATGTCGAGGGGAGTCTCCGGCGCGGGCTGTATCGCCGGCAGGGGACAACCCTCATCGTCGGTTCCGGCGTGGGCACCACCGGCCTGCCGCTTCGGATGTTTTCACCGGCCGCGGTGGACTGGATCGTCCTGGAACCGGCCAATGCGGGAACCCCTGCCAGCGCGGAATCACCGGGCGCCAGGCCTTGGGAGGCACCATGAGCCCGTTTGTCTTTCCCGAATTTCCATCCGGCTCGGAGGCCCACAGCCTGCTGTCCTCGGTGTCGGCGTTCCTGTCGGCGCCGGAGCTGGCTGATCGCGCCGGCCGCGGGTGGCTCGTCGCCTGTTCGGGCGGCGCCGACAGTGTCGCCCTGCTGCTGGCGGTGGTGCACGTGTCCGTCTCCGCGGGCGCGGAGGGCCCAGGCGGGGTCCGCGTCGAGGTGGCCTGCGTGGACCACGGGCTGCGCGAGGCGGCCGCCGGCGACGTGGTCTTCGTCTCGGAGCTGGCCGCGCGGCTGGGCGTTCCCTTTCACACGGCCAGGCTGGCGACCACGCGGGACCATGTCGGCGAGAGCCAGCTGCGTGACGCCCGGTATGAACTTTTCACCCGCTGGCAGCGTGAGCGCGGGCTGGGGGGGGTGCTGCTGGGGCACACCATGGAGGATCAGGCCGAGACGCTCCTGCTGCACCTGATCCGCGGCACCGGCCCACGGGGGCTGTCGGGCATGCGAGCCATTGACGGTGATCGGGTGCGGCCGCTGCTCTCGTGGAGCAAGTCGCAGCTGCAGGCGTTTTTGGGCGCGTGCGGCGTGATCTGGCGCGAGGACGAGACCAACGCCGGCGACCGGTACCTGCGCAACCGCGTGCGCCACGGCCTCCTCGAGGCCATGGCCCGCGAGAATCCGCGCATCGTCGAGGCGCTTTCCCGGACCGCCGGGCTGGTGGCCCTCGAGCACGACGCCATCGTGGAGCTGGCCGAGCGGGAGCTGGCCACGCGCACGGTGCGCCTGCCCGGGGCGCTGGAGAGCTGGCCCCTTGAACGCCTGCTGCGGTGGCCGCCGGGCGTGCGTGCGATCCTGCTGCGGCGCTGGTGGCGGGACCTCAGCCCGGAGCACGGAGAGCTGCGCGCGACGGCCGTGCTCGATGCGCTGGCGGCGCTGGATCAGACCGGGGAGGGCGCCTGGGACTGGCCCGGTCCCGTGCGACTGGTCGCCCATCGCGGGCTCCTTGTGATGAGCCGCCCGGCCGAAGCTGCGCGGGTGCTGGCGACGGTGACCTGGGATGATTCAGGTACGGGCCTGCCGTCAGGCAGCCAACTGAGGCGCCCGCAGAAGGGCGCCGGATTCTCCCTTCGTTTTGTGCGTCCCGGCGACCGGCTGCTGCGTCCTGACGGCACGGCCGTGCGCTGCAAGAAGTTGCTCGAGGAGGTCCCTCGCGGCCTGCGGCCGTTCGCGCTGGCGCTGGTCGACGGCCAGGATCGCGTCGTCAGCCTGCAGTTCGCACCGCCCTCCGACGGAGCCCTGTGCGTGCGGTTGTGGGCCGGTACGCTGGAAATTCCCGCCGTGGTGTGAATCCCGCTTTTTCGGCGGCCCCGATCTGTGGTATGCCTGAGGGCGGTCCACGGACCATCCCAAGGAGATCCCGACATGCATTGTCCCAAAGACCAGAGTGAAATGTTCAAAAAGAACTACGAGAAGGACGTCGAGGTGGACATCTGCACCGAGTGCGGCGGCATCTGGCTAGACCATGGAGAGCTCGAGGCGATCCAGAGCATCCGCGAGAACGACTATCGCGAGCAGGTCAAGGAGGCCCCCGACTTCCTCCGGCAGGCCGAAGAGCTTGCCCGCCAGAAGGAATCGCCGCATTTGACCTGTCCGCACTGCGCCGTCGAGATGGCCCGTCGCGAATACGGCTACACCTCGCAGATCCTGATCGACGTTTGCTCCTCCTGCGGCGGCGTCTGGCTCGACCCGGGCGAACTGTCGGCGCTGGAGATCTTCTTCGAGCGCAGCCGCGTCGAAGCCGCCAACCGTCCCCACTGGATCCTCGCCGGCATCAAGAAGCTCCTCGCCTCCGACTGACCTTGTCCTAATCGAAGAACTCCGAGGTGCGCGGGCCCTGCAGCCCGAGGGCGAAGTACAGGTCGTCACCGTCGACCACGACGTCGAAGAGATAGCCGCCAAGGGCCATGTCCTGGGCGCTCTCGAAGGTGCCCGGGTGCGGGTTGCGAAGGTGGAGCAGCATCGGCGGGGCGTCAGCCACGACCACGGCGTGGTTGCCGTGGGCCCAGTACAGGAACGCGTAGGGATGGGGTAGCTCGATCTCGGCCGACTCCTCCCACTGGGGGTTTTCCTGCAGGGAGATCGCATGCAGCTTGGGCCTGCGGTCGAACCAACTGACCGGCGCCGTGGTGGGGAATCCCTGGTAGACCGGTTCTTCGTACGTCGTGTAGAACAGGCGCGTCTGCGTCACCTGCACGTCGCGGATCCAGGCTTCCCCGGCCGGAATCTCCCGGATCAGCCCGTTCATCGGATCCTCGAACGAGGAGATCTTCAGGGTATGGTGGATCCGGTAGCACAGGCTTCGCGCGACGTCGTATTCCGGGTAGAGCCCGGAGGCGTAGCACGCATCCCGGTCCGCGGCGAAGGACTCCTCGCGCCGGTAGTCGACGGTCACCATCTCCGAGCGCGAGGGCGTCAGGCCCACCAGGGAGCCCGGGATGACGCCGGCGTCGATGAAGCGTACGGCGTCGGGGTCGGACAGATCCACGTCCAGCAGGTGATAGTCCACCCAGTCACCGGTCTCGCTCTCCTCGGTGAAGGAGAACTCGAAGTAGGAGGTGTAGACGTGATCACCCGAGACCAGCAGGGTCCCGAGGTTGTACGGATCGTAGTAGGCTCTGGGGATGGGTTGGGTCTCAACTGTGGGGGCTGCGGGATCGCGCACGTCCACGGCCACGAGCTGGGTTTGGCCGTAGTTCTCGGTGCGGTACACGATGAAGCCGCCGGTGAATACGGCGTTCTGGCCGGCCTCTACGGAGGTCTGCCTCGCCCGGCGGGCGTCCCGTGGGCTGACATAGCCGGGCAGGGTGGACTGGTGGATCAGGACCGGCGCGGCGGGCTCCGTCAGGTCGAAGCTCGCCAGGCTCGTCGGACCGGAGGCCTGTTCAAGGTAGAGCAGGTGCAGGGTGGTGTCCGAGGCAAACAGGAAGGCGTTGCTGGCCGGGAGTGTCCAGTAATACTGCTCCGGGGCGGACACATGGATGCCCGCGGCGTTCAGGTCGATCACCGCCAGCGGCGCCTGGAACTGGGTGTCCCCGCGGTCGTGGATGGCCAGGGACGCCTTCAGGGTCCACGCGTTCTCGGTGAGGACCGCCACGAGCTGCTCGCCGACGGTCTCGACGACGTAGACCGGCTGCACGAGGTCGAGGCGGTCCAGCGACTGCGGCGCGCTCGCTTCGATGAGGTTCCACGCGGCCAGCTGCTCCGAGGAGAAGGCGATCAGGTCCTCGCCGTGCAGGAAGGCCCGTCGCGCGGGACCGGCCAGCGTGACCTCGGCCAGCGGCGTCACCGTGTCGTGCGTGAACGTGAACAACTGGATGACCCCCTGCACGAAGCTGCCCGACCTGACGCCGTAGGGGACCAGGATCAGCCCGCGGTCGTCGAGGACCTGCATGGCCTTGTGGATGCGGCTCTGGTCCTCGGCCATGACGGTCCCCCAGCCGAAGGGCACGCGCGCGAGCTCGGCAGGGTTCCACGGATCCGAGACGTCGAACTGCGACACCGTCAGGGTGCCACCGTCGTTGCGCTCGTACCCGAGCGTGATCAGGCGGTCGCCGCGCGGTTCGATGTAGTAAACCCAGCCGGGCATCTGGTATTCACCCTGCTGCACCAGGTTCGCCGGATCGGCGCAGTCCACGATGAACAGCGGATCCATTTCGATGATCTCCTGGAAGGTGATGATGTACGCCCGGGTCCCGTCGAAGCGCACCGAACGCAGGGTCTCGGGCTGAGGCATGTCGAGTCGCAGCATGTCAAGCTGACGCAGCTCCGTTGAGCTCACGATCTGGAACGTGGTCACCACCGGCGCATACTGCCAGTCGGTGCTCTGGCCCACGACGCGCAGCACGCCGTCGGCTTCGTCCATCTGCCAGCGGTTGGTGATCTGCCCGTTCACCTCCACCATCGCGCCCAGGGACATCGTGCCCTGCGGATCCGAGATGTCGATGACCTGGATGCGCGATTGGGCCGCATCCACGGGCAGGCCCCCCACGAAGATGCGCGACGCGGAGAAGTGCACGGCGCGCCTCCCCAGGGAGGTCGCGTCGGGGAAGGCCACGTCGAGGCGGTCCACCGCCACCGGCGCGGAGGGGTCCGAGACGTCGATGGAGAGCACGCTCACGCCGGCGGTCATGGTGCAGCCCGCGCAGGTGCCGGTCTGGCCGCTGACGATGTATAAAATGTCGCCGATCAGGCGCGAGTCGCTGATCTCGCCGGGGACGGCGAACTGTCCCAGCTGGCGGAGGTCGGCGGGGTCGCTCACGTCGAGGGCGATCAGCCGGCTCCACAACTGGAAGGCGCCGGCGCCGGTGTCCTGATCGTAGACGTATTCCCAGAACTGTGAGAACTGCACCAGGGCGACGCCGTCGCGCACGTTCATCTCGAAGGGCGTGCCGTTGACCGGGAAGCTGCCGAGGATCCGCAGATCAGAGGTGTCGCTCAGATCGAACACCAGCAGGCCCCGGTGCGCGCTGAGCGCGTACAGCGTGTCGCCTTCGACGCGGATCAGATCGGCCTCTTCCAAAGCGCGCCCCGGATCCGTCGTGTTGTTGGTGTTGTTGGCATTGTTGGTGTTGTTGACTGCGTTGTTGATATTATTGACGTTGTTCAGATTGTTGACGTTGCCGTTGTTGACCATGTTGTTGGAACCCGTGTGCTCGGGCGGGTATTTCTCCCAGTACGAGCAGGTGCCCGGCAGGCCCGGGAACAGCGGGTTCTCCAGGGCGCACTCCACCGGCCTCACGCCGAAGCCGTAGCCGCGGGGATGCACGGTGTGATCATCCGCGGGGTCCTGCTCGGCGCAGGCGAGGGTGGACAGCAAGAGACAACAAGCAAAGAAAGATAATAGTTGTTTCATGGGTTGAGGGCCTCCTCCATGAAAGGTTCTAGCACTCGTCGCATTTGATGCAAGTTTGTTTTTGAAAATAAATCAACACGCCTTGCGACGATTGAAAATTGTGATAAGCAGGGGTTCAGGAGCTCCGCCATGAAACTTTTTGCTTTGCTTGTTCCCGCCACGACGATGATCGCTCTTTTCCTGGTCTTGACCCCCGCGGCTCAGGCCGGCGAGCGGCTGCGCATGAATCCGGGGACCTTCTTCGTGGGCGGCAGCGTCGGCTTTGATTATGCCAATTCGGGATCCAGCGAGATGGACACCGGCCCGGACGTCAAGACCTGGGAGGTCAACCCGTCGGCGGGCGTGTTCATCCGGCGCGGGCTGGCGCTCACCCTTTCATGGCTGTGGATGCGTCGCGAGGTCGGCGACGACGGCGACACGACCCACTCCGGCGCCTTCGGCGTGCGCTTCTGCGGCAACCAGGAGTCGGTGCACCCCTACTTCGGCCTGGAGATCCTGTTCCAGCGGCTCTCGGGCGTGGTGGACCTGACCCAGGCCGGGATGCGCCTCTCGGCGGGCCTGCTGATCCCGCTCAACTCGCGGATCGCGGTGGACACGGGCATGAAGTTGTCCCTGCTGCAGGGGAACGTCGAGATCGACGGGGATCCCTTCGACTATGGCACCGCCACGATCTCCTTTGGCTACTTCGGCATCGTCGGCACCTTCGATTGGTGAGCCCGTGGGCAGAGGGGGCTTATGGACACAGCCTGGCGATGTAGGTGTCCACTGAACCCGTCGAGGTGAGATAGAACGTTTCAGCGCTCGGATCGAAATCCGTGGTGCCTGAAAAATCACCCGTGAAATAGATGTATCCGGACGCATCCACGACGATTTTCTGGCTCGCATGATCGCTGCCGGTTCCGCCGATTTGCCTGACCCAGAGGAAAGTGCCCGCTGAATCGAACTTGGCAACGAAGATGTCCGTGCCCCCCGCGGAAACGAGATTTTGCACTCCCATGCCCGGATCGAAGTCGGCCGTCCCGTTGAAGTACCCGATGACGTAGACATTTTCTGAGGTGTCGAGGGTGATGCCCAGGCCCGCATCCCCGCCGGCTCCGCCCATTTGTTTGGCCCACAGGAAATCGCCGGCCGGGTCCAGTTTCAATACAAAAATGTCGCTGGCGCCTGCCGAAACCAGGTTGAAGGTTCCCGTGCCCGGGTTGAAGTCGGCGGTGCCGCTGAAAAACCCGGTAACGTAGAGATTTCCGGCCGCATCTTGGACGAGGCCCAGGCCGCCGTCGCTGATGCCGGCGCCGATCTTCTTTGCCCAGAGGTAATTGCCCGCCGAATCCAGCTTGGAGATGAAGATGTCCGTGCCGCCGGCCGAGGACAGGCTGGCCGTTCCCGTGTTCGGGTCAAAGTCGACGGAGCCGAAGAAATACCCGGTGGTGATCACATTTCCGGAGGCGTCCACGGTGATGGAATAGCCGACGTCGATATTCACACCGATCATGACTTTGGCCCAGACGTAGTTCCCGGAGGCGTCCCACTTGGAGACGAAGATGTCACTGCCGCTGGCCGAGGTGATATTGGCAACGCCAGCGTCCGGGTCAAAGTCGAAGGTGCCGGCGATCGCCCCCGTGGTGTAAATATTTTCGTCTGCGTCCAGGACGATGAAAGTGCCGTAGCCGTTGCCTGTTCCCGTGATGGCCTTGGCCCACGTCAGGTTTCCCAGAGGATTCAATTTGGTGATGAAGATATTCCCGGTGCCCGCCGACGTGAGATTGAACTCTCCGGACCCCGGATCGAAGTCGACGGCTCCGGTGAAAAAGCCCGTTGTGTACACGTTTCCCGCGGCGTCCAGCGTCAGGTAGTTGCCCCGATCATCACCGGCCCCGCCGAATCGAACGGCCCACACGAAATGGCCCGAAGCGTCCAGCCTGGAGATGAAAACGTCATTGCTTCCAGCTGAGGTCAGGTTGAACACCCCCGGCCCGGGATCGAAGTCGACGGTTCCGGAGAAATAACCCGTCGTGGTGACATTTCCAGAGGCGTCCACGGCCACGGACATGCCGAAATCATCTCCCGTACCCTCCATCTGCCTGGCCCAGTAAAGGCTGCAGGTGTCGCAGTTGACCCCGGTCCAGGGGGGCAGGCAGGTGTCGCAGTTGGCACCGGTCCAGGGGGGCAGACATGTGTCGCAGTCGGCCCCGGTCCAGGGTGGGCTGCAGGTGTCGCAGTCGATCCCTGACCACTGGTTGGTGCACTGGCACACGGGCGGGGTTCCGGGGACGCACTCACTGTGCCCGACGCAGTCCTGGACCAACTCTTCGGGCCGGTCGCAGGAGTCGAAGTAGTAGATTGCGGTCCGCGAGGCATTGCACATCTGGGAAGCATGCTGCTCGCAGCAGAGGTGAAACTCCTCCCAGCACAGATTGCTGCAGACAGGGCCGGGCGAACTGCAGGACCCCTCCCCGTTGCACGCCTCCTCCCCGTCGCAGAAGAGCTCGTTCGACGTGCAGGGGGTGCCCTCGTCGAGATTCGTCCACCAGTTGGGGTCGATGTCACTGCGGCAGATCTGGCACTCGCCGGACGGACCGGCATCGAAGTCGAAGTAGCACTGGTTTTCGATCAGGCACCTGCCCGGCAGGGGCGGGTGCAGGCAGGTCCCCTGGCCGTCGCAGCGGTCGTCAGTGCACGGGATCAGGTCATCGTCGCAGGCTTGACTGTCCGTCGCGGGGGTCCAGAAGCCCTTGTCCTGGCCGCTGACGCACCGCAGGCACACATTGCCGGTCGGGGTGTCGTTCTCGGCGTAGCAGAGTTCGTCGATTTTGCAGAAACCGTCGCGGACCTTGAAAGAGCAGGTGTCCTGTTCCTCATCGCACTCGTTGTCGGTGCAGGTGAGGTTGTCCTCGCAGGCATTGGCCGAAGTGACGCTGCAGGCGCCGAGGCCGTCACACCGGTCGTCGGTCGTGCAGAACTTTCCGTCGTCACAGTGGGTCCCGTAGGGTGCAGGGCCGTCGGCGCAGTCCTGGGGAGCCCCCGTGCAGCCGGTGGTGTCCAGTTGACAGTCGGTATTGCATCGCAGCGTGCCGCCTTCGAAGCCGAGGGCCTGGCAGTCCGTTTTTCCCGCGGCAAAGGAGGTCCCGTCGCAGTCCTCGTCCAAGTCCAGTTGGGCATTGCCGCAGGTGACAAAATGCGCCGAACTGTTGCATGCGTTGGCAAAAAATATAAATATCGCCCCGGCGATAATCCTTGCGGGTCTTCGGTTTAACATGTCGCAAACCTCTCAATAAAATGAATGCACTGCAAAATATAGGCTGATTTTTGGCTGTTGCAAGGCAAATGACAAGTTATTTCTTATTTGTTTAATCAGGGGATCTCCGGGTCTGCGCCTATCCGCGTTCGTGTCCGCGGATTGATCTCACCACGCCTCAATTTTGCACTTTCTCTGACATGAGCGCTCGCACTGGAATTTTTCACTTCTACTGGAAAATCTCGTCAGCATGAATGAAGTAAAATGCAGGTCCCCCAACTTTCCTGCAACCACATTTTCCAGCTCCCGATAATAACTCACGACGCCACCGACGGGGACGTCGGTCTGCAAACCGTCCATCGACGGACAAACAACCCGCGCGTCCAGGAGCGATCGCCGATGGTCCAACCTTTTCCCTACGAGGAACTGACCTCCTACCTGATCACCAGAAACACTTCCGAACGTCGCTATTTCCTGCGACCTACCAAGGAGTTGCGCGACGCCATTCTCTACTGCATCGCCGACGCCCAGGCCCGGCATCCGGTGGCCATTCATGCGTTCTGCGCGATGAGCAACCACTAACTAGCGGGAAAAACACTAGGGAAACAAAGGTGTTTTTCAGTCTTCATTCTAGCTGTTGACTTGGCTTGACTCAAGAAGAAAGTAAGGGAATTTACAGGGCAGCGGACACAATACTAGACAACTGGTCAACGCTTTCTTGAAGCTGGTCAGGGCGCAAGTGGGCGTAGCGCATAGTCATGGCTAAACTTGAATGACCCAACAAAGCGGAAACCCGTTGCAGTTGAACCCCGGCTTGAACCTGGAGGGAAGCATGGGTATGTCTAAGGGCGTGGGGTGAAATATTCTTTTCAACCCCGGCCGCTTTTGCAGCGCGCTTCAATGCACCGTAGAAAGCAATGGAGGTTTGACGGAAGACCCGGCCGGTGTCCAGGTCCGCTGGATTCAAGACGGGCGGAACGGCGGCCGCCTGTTCATCCAGCGCCTGGAGGGCCAAGGCCGAGAGCGGTAATGTTCTCGCTTTGGAATTCTTTGGAGCGTGCCAGAACCGCTTAGAAGCCGCCTGTACCAGGGAATGCCGAATGTGTACCACATGGTTGACCCGGTCAATATCGGTCCACTGCAGCCCCAACAATTCCCCGACCCGAACCCCGGTTGCAATGCAGAACAAGAACGCAGGCCGCCACGAAGGACACAAGACCCCCCTGACCCGGGCGATTTCCTCGGGGGTCAGGAAGACCAGACGGGCGTTGCACTTCGGGCGGGGAGGCGTGCATTCAACCGCAGGCGCAACCGCCCCGACCCGGGCGGCATCCTTGATCATGCCGTGAAGAAGACTACTTGCTTTCGGGTCCGCTAGCCCCTGATCAAGTTGCAGAACGTGAAGAACGTCTTTCGATGTCAGACCGGAAAACACCTTCTCCCCGATCAAGGGTAAGAGGGTCCGCTTGAATGTCGCTTGGTTGTGAGTCAACGTGCTTTCCCGCTTCTTTCCGCAGGCTCTCCAGTACTCCACACAACGCGCGAACACTGCGGACACGGTAAGGGTTCGGGGATCGTCGACCGACTCAACAGGACGCCGCCTGCGGTTCTCTGGCGGCATTCCCAATTGGACCCGGGCAAGCTCCCGGTCCGCCCACTGGCAAGCCGCCCTGGAGGTCGAGAACCCGCGCTTGCGGACCCGGTGTTTCACGTCGCCGATCCACAGGGTGCAATCGACCTTGAAGGCGCCGGAACCGTCGGGCAACCGATACGGTATTGCTTGTACTTTATCCATTTGAAATGCTCCCGAAAGGAGCGGAAAAGGCCGCTTCCTTTCTACGTCAATTCGGATCGGTCCGCAAGTGCTTTCTATTCTCCGGCCAGCCAAGCCATGATTGCAGACTTTAAGAACAGAAAGGACTTGCCCGCCTTCCGGCAGGGGATCTTTTTCTCCGAGACCAGCCGATACACCGCAGGGCGGGAAATCCCCAGCAGTTCCGCAACTTCGGGGACGCTCATGATCTCGGGAGCAAGGGCGGGATTGCGAGTAGTGGTAACCATGATAATGCCTCCATTGGTGGACCCGGAGCCGCGCCCCGGGTCCGATAAATCGCCTATGCCGCCGGTACGTAAATCAACTGCACACAGGAGATCCGGCGCATGGGTACGATTGCAATTGATGTAACTCCGGTGGGCGCGTTGAACAGTTCGAAGTCGAAAATTGCGTCGAAGTCCCGGACCGGCTCCGGGGTCTCCCGCAGGTACGATGGGACCCCGCGCTCGGGGTCGGCCACCTGAATGTAATTCGTACGCTTGAAGGTGGCGCTGGTGTGCGCGGGGAGGGCGGTACTCTCGACAAAAAGCACAGCATCAGTCCAAACGCTCCCCTCAGGAGGCTGGAGTTTTTCGTTGTAAATGGCCCAAAGCAGGCCGCTTGTGATTGGCAGGGTGATGGTTTGGCTCATAATTTCCTCCGCTTGTATTCGGCGTCAAGTCGCGCCTGTTGACGGGCGTCCTCGGCCTCGCGTTCAGGCCGTGTCCGCTCCTCCTCGAGGGCCTTCGCGAACTCCTCCGGGGTGGGCTCCCGGACCTCGGCCGCCTTCGAGTCCAGGTATGCGTCGTGGTTGCCCTGCGATGCAAACGGCATCCGGGCGACCTGTCCATTGTGAAACTGCTGTTTTGCCATTTCGAGGATGTCCATGATATTACTCCTTGATTTCTAAAATGTCGCCGATGCGACTGGTTGAGAGGAAATTCTTACCGCGTGTGAAATACGCGCCCTGGCCCGGCAGCGGGACCCGGGGATTGACCTCACGGCGAGACCTGCCGGACTGCTCCAGGAAGCTGGACTGCAACAACTGCGGAGCGTCCGAAGCCGAGGTCCACCAAATCTGGTGTTCGGTCCCCGTGTGCAAGTTCTCGAATGCGGTCAAAATATAAACAGTATCCTTCGAAATGATCGCGGCCAACTTGTTCTTGCGGATACGGTCCATGATCTCCGGCGTGCGCCAGATCGTCAGGAACCCATGACCCATGTCAGACGGTGCGCAGAATGCGCCAGCGGCATCCGCCTTCGCCCACGGCGGGCAGGCGTCGCGCATCGGCAGTCGCTCGGACCTCGGACGGAGCTGGAACGGCTGATCCTCGAAGAGTCGAAACAACCCATAGGCGTTGGCATCGTTCAACGGGTCTCCGTGCAGCTCGTTTCCATTGGTCGGATAGACCTGGTGGCGCTCGCCATGAACAAGGCGGTCGACCTCCGTCGGTAGTGTCTTCTCGGTGATGTCATCCAGGTTCGGGACAACCGCGATCTGCACGAAGTCGCCAGCAGGCCCCCGGAGGTAATGGTCCATGTCATGCTTTTTGAGGAACCCGGCACAACGGATTTGACGCACACACGGTGCGCCGTTGTCCAGGACGGCCTCGGCCAGCTCGGCTTCACCCACGGCCGCGCGTGCCTCCTGGTATGAGGCGAGCCCTCCGAAGGGCCGCATGTCAATCAAGATGTCAGGGTGATTCATCATGAATGCCTTGAACTGATATTCCGCGTGCGCCTTTTCATGTTTGAT
>Ga0180007_10004699_pt1 | contig 14306 bp, 11 predicted proteins | sample MM_PC_MetaG_FD_121122 | JGI IMG/M metagenome (GOLD analysis project Ga0180007, IMG submission 121122) | Groundwater microbial communities from the Aspo Hard Rock Laboratory (HRL) deep subsurface site, Sweden - MM_PC_MetaG | ecosystem: Environmental > Aquatic > Deep subsurface > Groundwater... | reverse complement strand
CCTATTTTGTAAAAGAGCAGAAGAAATAAATATATCTTAAATCGGCAACAAGATCAAGTGCAAATCATGGTTGAGTCGGTTATTTAGAAGCTATTTTTAAAAATTACAAAGGTCTAATTCCTAATTTCTAATAAAAGTTCGAATGACAAATATCAAAACTTAGGAATTAAGACATTAGATATTTCGTTAATTATTAGATATTAGAAATTAGATATTAATATGTTCATCCAACTTCAATCCCAACCTTAATCTAAACCTAAGTGCTATAATATAATTATGAACAAAAGCGTAATCTATTTCGCCAATATTGCTTATGAGCTCGGCAAATGGGCCTTTGTCATAATTTTAATAGGTACGCTCCTTCATTTTTTTGTTGTGACACTTTTCGTTATTTCCGGTCCTTCGATGGAAACCGATTTTCACGATGGGCAAATCGTGGCGGTTTCGCGAATCGGACTTTTTACCGGTGCTTATAAGCGCGGCGATCCGATGGTGATTAAATTTCCGGGCGATCCCGAGCACAAAAAATATATTAAGCGGCTAATCGGTCTGCCGGGCGAAACAATTGAGATTAAAGACAATAAAGTTTTTATAAACGGCAAACAGATCGTCGAACCATATATCAAAGCGGTCGGCGAGGAATATCTTCCGTATTATTATGAAGATCCTGTTTGGGAAAAAGAGGCTACAGTTCTCCACACCAAGGGTCAGGCTCTTGTCAAACCAGACCAAAAAGTCAAACTAGGGGATGATGATTATTTCTTGATGGGCGATAATCGCGAAAATTCAAATGATTCCCGCAAATGGTATGCAGCGAGTAAATCCGACATGGTTGGTCCGGTCAGGTTTGTTCTAGGACAAATTGTTAACAAAAAAGACTGTCTAGGTGTGTGTCTGCCGAGTTTCACTATCAAGGATTGGGGCCCAACCGTCAATCCGTACTATGGAAGCTAGGGGACTCTTTTTTTATAAAAACTAATTGTCTTGCGAGCATACTCGCATCTTGTCATCCCGGACTTGATCCGGGATCTTAGGCAGGCTTTGCTTGCCAATTGATGTTAAGGACAGAGGACTTAAATTGCGAAGACCGCCCCGTTTTTCTTTTTTATAGAACTATATTATTTTCCCGCGACGCGCTTAGCCAACCGGCTCTTCAGGCGAGCAGCTTTATTTTTGTGAATATAACCGGTCTTGGCGGCTTTGTCCAAAACACTCTGCGCCTTTGAGAGATCTTTGGCAGATTTGGTTTTCTTCTTAATCTCTTGAATTGCCTTTTTCTTCTTAAGGTTGTTGATCTGCCTCTTGCGCGACTGCTTTAGCGCTTTTTTGGCTGATTCTATAATTGGCATATTAAATTTACTCCGTAAATTTAGTTGGGAGTCGGTAGTTTGTTGTCTGGAGTTTTCCATCGTTCTCCCTACTACTAACTCCTGACTCCAAGCCATTTTAGCTGATTAATTAGCTAAAATCAAGGTGTTGACAAGGAAGGGGGCTTTTGATATCCTAAATCCTTAAAACATTTTATGGATCAAACACTTTCACCCAAACAACAGGCAGTCGACCTGATTACAAGAGCGCAAGATATTTTGATTGTGTCGCATCGCAATCCGGATGGCGACTCACTCGGTTCAACATTGGCTCTCTCGTTAATTTTGGAGAAAATCGGCAAAAAAACAACCATGGCCTGCCCCGACACGCACGGCCAGATTTTTTCATTTTTGCCCAAAATTAGCGACATTTTGCAAAAAATAAACACTTCCAAAGACTTGGTCATCTCAGTTGATTTGAAAAATGCACATCTTGGCAAGCTCGGCTATAAGAAAATTGAAAAAGAAAATAAAGTCGAGATTTTAATTACTCCCGAAGACGGACGTTTTGAAGAAGGTGATGTTTCCTCTCACATTAAAGGGGCCAAGTATGATTTGATAATTTCACTTGACACTCCCAATCTCGAGCGTCTTGGGTCACTCGCCGAACCGGCCGATATTTTTTACGAAGTTCCGGTTATAAATATCGATCATCATCCCGCTAACGAGCGCTTTGGCAAGGTAAATTGGGTTGAACTGGTCGCTACCTCGACTGCCGAGGTTCTGGTCTCTTTAATTGAGGCCTTGGGCAAGGACAAACCGCTTCTTGACGAGCAAGTTGCAACCTGTTTGCTGACAGGATTAATTTACGACACTTCGAGTTTTCAAAATGTTAACACCACTCCAAAATCGCTAACAGTTGCCGCACAATTGGTGGCTGCGGGTGCCAAACAGCAGGAGATAATCAAAAATCTATACAAGACAAAATCGCTCGAGACGCTCAAGCTTTGGGGTGTAATTTTGCAGAAAGTTCAGGAAGACAAAGAAGGAAGATTTATCTACTCTGCTGTAAATAAGGATGAGATTGAGCAAACCGGATCCGATGAGGGGGCAATCGGCGGGATTTTGGACGAACTTTTGAAATCTGCCACAGATGTTGATTTTGCCCTGCTTTTATCGGAGCGCGATGGTCAGGTTCATGGTTCGCTTCGTTCGATCGCCAAGGGCATTGACGTTTCGGTAATCGCGGATCTTTTTGGCGGCGGCGGTCATGAAGTAGCGGCGGCATTTAGAGTTGAAGGAAACCTGCAAGAAAAACAAGACTTGATACTTTCTAAAATTAAATCTTCGAGAGCTTCGGGAGATCAGCCAAAGGAGGATGGTGAAATCCCGACGAGCGAAACTGTCGGGATCCCGACCGTAAGCGTCGGGAAACCGACAGAGGAACCAAAATCAGAGGCTGTAGAAGTTGTAGAAGAGGAAAAGCCAGTCGAGGAAAAACTCGCTGAAGAAGAACCAAACCCCAAAGTCATAGAAGAGAAAGCTGAAACCGCAAAAGCTCCGACAAGTGAAGTTGCCAAGGAAGAAAAACCAGAAATAGAAGAAAAGCCCGAAATGGAAGAAAAACCAGCCGAGCTCCCAAAGGACGAATCTGAACCAAAATCGGAGCTAAAACCTGAGATGAAAGCAGAAAGCACCGAGCCGACTAAAGATAGCAACGAGGACGCAGACGGGATTTTTAGTTTTTCTACTCAAATACCAAAATCAAGCGATGCAGTGGAACCGCAAGAAGCAATCGCTCCGCCTCCGCCACCGGAGCCAAATTCTGATTCGCTGACGAAATGGTAATCGAGCTTGAAAAACGGCTCAATTTGAGGTATAAATAATAAAAGGAATTAACTGAAAGCGAAAAAATGGCAAAAGAGAAAAAGCAAACTAAGGCTGTGAAGCCGAAAACCACAAAAAAAATCGTTTCAAAAGCGACTAAGGTTTCTAAGTCAGCAAAACAAGTAAAATCTGTAAAAACTCCTGTCGCAAAAGTAAAAGTTGCCAAGAAAGTTGAAAAAGTTTCTGTAGAACAGGTCAAGCCGCCTAAAAAAACCGTCAAAAAAGTATCTCCTGGCGTTGATACCGGTTCGGTTGAATTTCAAATCGGCAATTTCTCGAACAAAATCAAATCTCTTGCTAAACATCTCAAGACTCACACGCATGATTTCGACTCGCGCCGAGGCTTGCTTATAATGGTGGGCAAGCGCCGAAGACTGCTTAATTACATCAAGAAAAACGATCCGGCCGAATACGAAAAAGCAGTAAAATCGCTTAAGTTAAAAGCATAATCTAGATAAGTTTAAGGTTGGGGTTAGGCGGCTGGTATGGTCACTGGGGAAAAATCAGAGTCTTGGGTTTTTACACTACAACCATATCTTTCAACCATACTGGCATCTTAACCTTAACCCTAAACTAAAAAAATTAATAGGAGTAGTCGCTCGTGATCAGAGTATTGGAGCACATTCGTGCCTCAACCTCTGAACGCGAGAACTAATGAATTATGGAAAAGATAGAAAATAAGTTTTCCTTAGCGGGATGCGAAATCTCGCTAAGCTCTGGTGAGTTAGCAAAACAAGCAGGCGGAGCAGTTGTGGCTCAAGCTGGCGGAACGATGGTTCTGGCCACTTGCGTTGTCGGCAAAGAGCCGGCCGATATTGGTTATATGCCACTGACGATTGATTATGAGGAGCGTTTTTATGCTGCGGGCAAAATTTCAGGAAGCCGTTTTATCAAAAGAGAAGGACGCCCCTCAGAACAGGCAGTTCTGAATTCCAGAATGATTGACCGGCCGATCCGTCCGCTCTTCCCTAAATATTTTCGCCACGAAACCCAGATTGTTATTACGACTTTGTCTTTCGATAAGGAAAACGATCCCGACATGCTGGCTTTACTTGCTGCTTCGGCAGCGGTTTCCCAGTCGATAGCGCCTTGTGCAGGACCGATCGGTGGAGTAAGAGTCGGACAAATTGAAGGAGAGCTGAAGATCAATCCGCTCCGATCCGAAATGGAAAAGAGCGATTTGGATCTAGTTATTATTGGAACTAAAGAGAGAATTTTGATGATTGAGTGCGCCTCAAATGAGGTAAGCGAAGAGCGGGTAATCGAAGCTATCGAATTTGCCAAGCCTTTCATTGACGAACTTATTGATGCGCAAAAGCCGTTTGCAAGTGAAAACAAGATCGCTGCCGAAGACCACACCGTTGAAATTCAAGAAAAAGTTAAGGAACTCATCGGTTCGCGTCTTCATCAAATCATGTTAAAGCGCGAAGATGAGGCCAAAGAGGGCAACATCGAAGCGCTCGAAGATGAAGTTCTAACTACTTTCGAAGGTAAACACAAGCAAGACGATCTTGAGGAAGTGTTTAACAAATTCTTGGAAAAAGAAGTTAAAGAAACAATTCTAGCTGATGGAATTCGTCCGGATGGCAGGAAATTGGATGAGGTAAGGCCGATAGACATTAAGGTGGGGCTTTTACCCCGCGCCCACGGTTCGGGATTATTTACCCGCGGCCAGACTCAAGCTTTGACGATAGCGACGCTGGCCTCTCCCGGAATGGAGCAGTTTATCGATACGATGGAAGAGGAATCCACCAAACGCTATATGCATTTTTACAACTTTCCTCCCTATTCAACTGGAGAAGTAAAGAGAATGGGCTCAGCTAGCCGCCGCGAAATCGGTCATGGAGTACTTGCGGAAAAGTCACTTGTGCCGGTTTTGCCCGAGCGCGAAAAGTTTCCTTACACGATAAGACTAGTTTCGGAGATATTATCTTCAAACGGTTCATCTTCGATGGCCGCAACCTGCGGATCGACTTTGGCCTTGATGGATGCTGGCGTGCCGATTAAAGAGCCGGTTTCCGGAATTGCAATGGGAATGGTTTCTCGGCCCAAATCTGGCAAAAAAGTTGAGATTGAGGGAATTGAAGAAGATGAAAAATATCAATTTGCAGTTCTAACCGACCTTCAGGGAGTGGAGGACTTTGGCGGAGATATGGACTTTAAGGTTGCCGGAACCAAAAACGGCATCACCGCTATCCAGCTCGATGTTAAAATTGACGGGCTGTCGATGGAAATGATCAAATCAACATTTGAAAAAGCGAAAATTGGACGAATGGCGATTATGGAGAAGATGCTTTCGGTAATTCCAAAATTTAAATCGGAGCTTTCAGATCTGGCGCCTCGAATTATCACGGTCAAAATAAATCCGCTCAAAATCGGCGAGCTGATCGGACCGGGCGGAAAGAATATTCAGGCGATTATCCAGCAGGCCGGAGGAAAAGAAGTTGTGGCAGTTGATATTGAGGAAGACGGAACAGTGATGATTTCATCGGCCGACTCTAAGGCAGCCGCGCTGGCTAAGAGTTTGGTTGAAGGCCAGACCGTTGAAGCCGAAGTTGGCAAAATTTACGAAGGTACCGTGCAGAATATTCAAACCGACCGCAATTCGGGCAAAGAAATTGGAGCAATTGTCGAAATTCTGCCCGGCAAAGACGGCATGGTTCATATTTCAGAAATTAAAAATGAACGAATTGAGAGGGTCTCCGATTTTGTCAAAGTCGGCGACAAAGTGAAGGTCAAAGTTCTCGCGATCGATCCGGAGCGGGGAAGAGTCTCACTCTCGATAAAGCAAGCTTCTTCCCCCGAGTCATCCCGAGCGTAGTCGAGGGATCTAGACTCTCTTTGTCATTCCGTGCTTGACACGGAATCTCGATTGCCGTTTTCACGGGAATGACAGGGGGTGTTTTTTAAGAAAAAGAAAAAGCCGCTCGTCCGGGAGGAGGAGCGGCTTGGGGCGTACTTTTGCGGGGCTTATCAGGAGATGGGGCCGCCCGCCATTTCGCACACCTAGAACAGAAACTCTTCGCGATCTTTCACCCTTACAGCCACTTCATCATAGTCTATCTCGGTTGTCGGGTCTGTGCTCATCTGTCAATGACCTCCCTCATGGGTAGTTTCCTAGCAAAATCGCTAAGAGGAAAGAGTAGCGCATTTTTCTCTTGGAATCAAGAGAAAAATGATTTTTTATTTACTATTTATTGTTTTCCATTGATTGACATATTTGTTTATTTTTTTATTAAATAAGTCAATGATTCAATACAAAAATCAATAAAAAATGAAAAATTAAAAATGGAAAATTGAGAACAACAGCTTTGAAAGGGAGTAGTAATTGATCATTGACCCCGGTATCAATGCCTTTCTGTCATCAGAATTCATTTCTGACTGACAGAAGCGGCATGATACGGGGCAGGCACCCGGGTTCTTGACAGATCACATAATCTTTGCTATACTAACCATAAGAGTTTAGTTCTCTAGGATTTAAATTGAGTAAAGAAACCCAAATTTCATTGCTTTGCAAACAGGTCAAAGAGTGCCAAAAATGCCCCCTTTATAAATTTGCCAAAAATCCCGTACCCGGAGATGGTTCGGCCAATTCCGAGATTATGTTTATCGGCGAAGGGCCCGGGGAGAAAGAGGACGAACTTGGACTGCCGTTTGTCGGTAAGGCGGGAAAATTACTTGACGAAATGCTCGATTTGATCGAGCTAACGCGCCAAGATGTTTATATTGCCAATGTTGTCAAACACCGCCCGCCTGGCAATCGCGACCCCAAACCGGAAGAAGTTACGGCTTGCTGGCCGTATCTCGAAGAGCAAATTAAAATTATCAAACCAAAATTAATCGTCTGTCTCGGACGCCACTCGCTTTCAAGATTTCTTTCCGATGTTGGACCGATTTCCTCGGTTCATGGCCGCGCTTTCAAAAAAGGCACACAGGCATATATGGCGCTTTATCATCCAGCGGTCGGACTTTACAACGGCGGGATGAGAGAGACATTATTCAAAGACTTTAAGAAAATAAAAATAGCTTTAAAAAAAATATCTAATATCTAATCTCTAATGTCTAACAAAAATATCAATGTTAAATTAGAAATTCAGAATCGGAAATTTTATTAGAAATTAGTAATTAGGACTTAGAAATTATAAATGTTCTCAAAACGAAAGGAACAAACTAAATGACACAAGACAATAAGAATCAAACTCCGGCAAAGCCGAAGATGACTGCTTATCACGCCTCGCTTGATAATTTTTCCCGCAATACGAATCGACCGAGCCAGAATCAGTCCCCAAGAACCGGTTCTAAAGGATCATTTTTTGCCAAAGGGCAAACATCCAGAAGGCCTTCTCAAAATCAAAATCAGAACCGTCAGAGATCAAATCAAAATACCCAGAGGTCAAATAAAAACGGTTCAAATGGCCAGCCGGTGAATTTTAGCGCTTCTAAAAATTTAAAAATCTGCCATCTTGGCGGGCTTGAAAGAGTCGGAAAAAACTGTGCTTTCTTGGAATACGGTAACGATATTTTGGTTATCGATATGGGATTTAGCTTTCCCGATGCCAATATGCCGGGAGTCGATTATGTTATTCCCGATGTTTCATATTTGGCTGACAATCGAACCAAAATCAGAGGGATAATTTTGACCCACGGGCACATGGATCACATCGGGGCAATTCCTTATGTGATAGATAAACTGGGCAATCCGACAATCTACGGAACCAATCTGACAATTGGGTTGCTCAAGGAAAAACTTGAAGAATTCGGGATGAGCAAGCGGGTAAAAACGGTTGTGATTGATCCCGAGAAAGACAATCTGAAACTTGGTGTTTTTTCGCTCGGTTTTTTTCGCGTTAACCACAATATTCCCGATACGGTCGGGCTCGTTATCGGCACGCCGGATGGGAAAGTTGTGCATACGGCCGATTTTAAGTTCGACTTGACGCCGATTAATGAACCGGTAGTTGATCTTGGCCGCATTGCCGAAATCGGCAAAAGCGGCGTTTTGGCTTTGCTTATGGATTCAACCGGCGCCAGAAACTCCGGTTATGCCATTTCTGAAAGCGAGATCAAAGAGAATCTTTTGGAATTATTTCAAAAGGCAAAAGGGCGGATTTTTATTGCTTCCTTTTCCACACTTATCTCGCGAATTCAGCAAATTATCGACTCGACCGTAGCGGTTAATCGCAAGTTGACCGTTACCGGCCGGTCAATGCTCTCGGCAATCGAAGTAGCGGGAAAATTGGGATATTTGAAAGTTCCGTCCGATTTGATTTTGACTTCACAAAAGGCCTCCAAATATCCGGACGACAAGATTGTTGTTTTATCAACCGGAACCCAAGGTGAAGATTCCTCGGCGCTAACTCGCATGAGCCGCGGTGAGCACAAATTCTTCAAAATCCGCAAGGGCGACACGGTTGTGCTCTCGAGCTCGATTATTCCCGGCAATGAAGCTTCGGTGATCGAAGTTTATGATAATTTGCTACGCGCCGGTGCCAAAGTAATTGACTATAAACAGATGGACATTCATACTTCCGGACACGCCCATCAGGAAGAATTAAAAACGATGATTCGTTTGGTTAATCCTAAGTATTTTGTTCCCGTTCACGGAAATCGCTATATGCGCGAGGCCAATGCCGATCTGGCGAGAATGCTCGATTTTGCCGAGGATCAGCTTGTGGTGGTTGATGACGGAGACGTCGTTGAGGTAAATAAAGACCGCTTTGCGATATTAAAACCGCGCATTTCCACTTCGCTCGTTTTGGTTGACGGTCTGGGAGTGGGCGATGTCGGCAACATTGTTATTCGCGATCGCCAAGCAATGGCGGAGGGCGGAATATTCGTAATTATCTTGACGATTGATCATAGAACGGGGGAAATTATCACTTCGCCTGACATCATTTCGCGCGGATTCGTTTATATGAGAGCGGCCGAAAACTTGATTCACCGCGCTCGGGCGGAAATCAGATCAATCTTCAAGCATCACATTGCCAGACAAAACGTTGATTTGCAGTACATCAAAACCGTCCTTCGCGAAGAAATCGGCGAGTTTCTGTACGATGAAACCAAAAGACGTCCGATGGTTATACCTGTGATAATCGAAGTGTAATTGACGTGTCATTCCGTACTTGACACGGAATCTACAGTATAGAGGTCTAAAACCAAAGAGGCTCCTTGATTCAAAGGGGCTTTTTTGGTATGATTTCGCCAGTTCTTTGATGTGTTGCAAGAGGGCCCGGCTATTGGCGCTCTAAAGTAAATGGAATAGCCAAAATCCTAGGTCCCGTTTCTCACATTGGCGAGCGGGATGTCGATGGAGGAAGAAGATGGTTGAGCAGATCAGGCATTTCATCAGAACAGATCAGCTTTGGGGGGACAGTCAGCGGCCGTTTTGTATCTTCGCTAACGGTTGCACGGCCGGATGGGATGAGCATGGGCTGGGAATTGAGGTCGTCTTCCCCTATGTCGAGGATAAAATCCTGCCCGCGGTGGTACTGGCTCAGCGCAATGCCAGTAACGATTACCGGTTCTTCTGCGTAACGAAGGTGGAGCTGTTTCGGCTGGACATACCTTCGACGATGAGCAATGGCACGATGCGGCTTGATGGTGATGAGATCTGCTTTTCCGACTCCGCGCCGAAGTGCTTCAGTGGGAAGAACCCGTACATGTTCCGTGCGTTCTTGTGGGCTGGCATGAAGAGACAATGCCCGCAGGAACTGCTGATTAAGATGGCCGAACGCCACCTCAACCTCGAGCTTTCCCACGTGGTCATGCGCGAGATGTTGATCGCTGCTCTCGAGAGGTGCGGCTCACAGCAGGAGAAGCTGGTGTTGTGGCGGGAGTATGCGGCGCAGATGAATGAGCATCTTGGAGCGAATGTCGTCAAGTACGATGTAGGTAATCGCCCAAGTGCGATGTTCCAACTAAGCAGGGTTCAAGGCCACGAACGCGATGTTGACGAAGTGCTGGAACGGACGCTCGCAGCGCTCAAGCACCTCGGTTATATGAACGATGAGTTTGGAGTCCCTTCGGGTGCGCTCGAACTGCTCGCCACCAAGTACTGAGTTCGAGGAGAATCATCATGGGACGCCCGCTGGTCTGCATTCGCAGACCTCCGGGCGTCCCGTTTTTCTTTTCTTTCAAAATCAATCGTTAAATTATACTATTTTCCGCGATCGCGGAAAATAGTATAATAAGTCAAATGCCGAAGAAATTATCAATTGCAACAAAGTTGCTTTTGGGTTTGGCTGAAATGGCTGAGGTTTCAGCAGATCATCTCGATGCTTTCTTACTTAGTGCCGGGTCTGCAAGACTGCTTCAGAAAAATTTGAGTTTACTAGATACGCAATACCATTCTTCTCTGCAGGGACTGGAAAAGCATGGATATATACAAAAAATAAACAAGAACCAGTTCTTAATATCCCCAAAAGCGCTAAGAAAGATTCGTGAGATAAAGAACAAGAAAATCAAATGGGATAAGAAAAAATGGAATGGGATGTGGATAATCGTTGCTTTCGATATTCCGGAGCCCCAAAAGAACGAACGCGACGCTTTTCGCTGGGCGATTAAGCGAGAAGGATTTATAAGGTTGCAAAACAGTGTTTTTATAGCACCGTTTGCAGATCTTGAAGAACTTTCTCGGCTGCGAGTAGATCTCAGAATAGAGGAGTATGTTACTTTTTTTCAGGCTAAATCTTGTGAAACAGAGGATGATTCGAAGTTAAAAAAGAGATTTGGATTATAATTACTATACTATTTTCCGCGATCGCGGATATTTGTATAATTTAAAGGAAATTGTAAATAGGACGGATACATTTTCTTTTTGTTAAAGTAATGCAGATTTGGTAAAATAACGCTATATGGCAAAACGTGGAAGGAAACCAAAAAATCCTAATGTTTTTGAGTCGGTTGATCCGCGCGTCCTAAAGGAGGTCTTGGGCCTCTTGATCGGAGCGTTAGCGGTAATTGTAATTTTGGCGGAATTTGGCGCTGCCGGAAATTTTGGCCGGAGTATTTTTGGTTGGTTTCATAATTTCCTGGGCGTTACGGCTTATATTTTTGCTTTTTGGCTGGCGCTTGCTTCGATTATGTTTTTTGAACCAAATATCATCAAGCGCGCCCGTGTGATTTTATGGGGAAGCTTGTTTTTAATTATTTTTTTCTCAGCTTTAATTGCTCCGTTTGGCCAAAGCGGAGGAACGTTGGGATCGGTGCTTTTCTACTCTCTTGAGCCGTCTATCGGCGAAGTCGGTACTTTTATAATCATGCTGGTTGGTACGATCGCGATGCTACTTTTGATATTTAACGCTTCCCTGACGGAGGTTTTGAAAAAAATTGGCACGACGACCAAAAATGCCTACCCGAATATGGATTTGAACGCAGCTCAAAGAGTGTCTGTTTTTCGGGCAGTTAGAAAAAGAATTGGGATGGATAGAGAGAAGCCGACCGATCAGAAACCGGTTGCGCCGAACGATGGTGCCTGGGTGTTTCCGACTACCGATTTGCTTGACGATGAAAAGTCAACCGCTCAGCCGGGCAATGTTTCCAAAAATGTTGAAGTTTTACTCAAAACCCTTAAAGATTTCGGCGTTGAAGTTACAGCCGGCAAAATAAACGTCGGTCCGACTGTTACCCAGTACGAGCTTAAGCCGTCAGAGGGAGTAAAATTAAACACTATCAAGGCAAGGGCGGATGATCTAGCTTTAGCGCTTGCCGTTCATCCCGTCAGAGTTGAAGCGCCGATTCCGGGTAAATCAGCAGTTGGAGTTGAAGTTCCAAACAAACAAGCAGCTCGCGTCAGTTTGAGATCGCTACTTGAAAGTGAAACCTTCAAAAAGCGAAAATCCAGTTTATCGTTGCCGCTTGGTCTCGATGTAGCCGGGGACCTTATTATGGCCGATCTTCAGAAAATGCCCCACCTTTTAGTTGCCGGTGCAACCGGTTCTGGAAAATCAGTCGGTTTAAATGCAATGATTCTGTCCCTGCTTTATCAGAATTCTCCGCGAGACCTCCGAATCCTTCTAGTTGATCCTAAAAGAGTGGAATTTTCTGCTTATAACGATATTCCTCATCTATTGTCTCCCGTAGTAACGGAGGTGGATAAGACAATTAACGTACTGCGTTGGGCGGTTACGGAAATGGAACACAGATTCAAAATGTTTCAAGAAATCGGCTCGCGCGATATTCTCTCTTACAATGAAAGAGTCGGTAAAGGAATGAAAAGCGAGGGCGGAAATAATCATGAGAAAATTCCGTTTATTGCGCTAATCATCGATGAACTGGCTGATTTGATGGCTCAAGCTTCAAATGAAGTGGAAGCGGCGGTTGTAAGATTAGCGCAACTAGCTCGAGCAACCGGAATACACTTGATAGTTGCCACGCAACGCCCGAGCGTTGATGTTATAACGGGACTGATTAAGGCCAACATTACTTCCAGAGTTGCTTTTGCGGTTGCTTCTCAAATTGACTCTAGAACAATTATTGATCAAGCTGGCGCCGACAAGTTAATGGGTAATGGCGACATGCTATTCTTAGGCGGAGAGTATTCTAAACCTAAACGTTTGCAGGGCGCGTTGGTTAATGAAAAAGACGTTAAAGGCGTCTGCGACTTTTTGCGCGGAGAAGGATCGGCGGTCTATGATAATTCAATTACCGAATATCGGGAGGTTCCGGGGATTAAAAGTTCGCGCCGAGGCGGTAGAGGTTCCTTTGAAGGTGGGGGTGATGACATGCTTAGCGAGGCCAAAAACCTGGTGATAGAGACCGGCACCGCCTCGGCGTCATTTCTGCAACGGCGACTGTCGGTTGGTTATGCTCGGGCGGCCAGGCTTCTTGATTTAATGGAAGGAGAGGGTATCATCGGACCAGCCCAAGGCGCCAAACCTAGAGATATACTGGTCAGCTCGTTAGACGAAGTCGAGGAGCGTCCCCGAGAAGAACAACCATCGGAAAATCCCCACCAAGACGAACAGAATACTGATAATTTCTAAGTTCTAATTTCTAATTTTAAAATCCTTGCAATTTCTCATACCCGCATATACATTAAAAATGTTGGGCTTGTTTTTAGATATTTGGAATTTAGAATTTTATCAGAAATTAGGATTTAGAAATTAGTAATTCCCGCCGGAGGCGGGCCATGGCTTTCAAACGAAAAAAAATACAATCAGCAGCCACAGTCGGTTCACGTCTTTTGCAGGCGCGCAGGAAGAAGGATCTTAGCATTGACCAGGTTGAAGAGGCGACTAAAGTCAGAGCCAAATATCTTCATGCAATTGAAAGCGGCAATTGGAATGAATTTCCCAGCCGGATTTATGTTTATGGTTTTGTTAAAAGATACGCTGAATTTCTGGGGCTTGATAGTAATAAAATTCTAGAAGACTTCAGGACAGAGTTTGGATCGAATCGGATAAATTTCCTAGCTAAAAAGAGCACGCGATTGATCGATCAAATTATTATCACCCCACGATTTTTGGTGGTTACTTTTGTGGTGCTTGTTTTTGCCTTTTTGGTTGGCTACATTTTCTTCTCCGCTGAAAAAGTTGCCCGTCCGCCTGCTGTTGAAATAATTTCCCCTAAAGATGAAATTACGAAAAAAGGAGAGATTTTGATTGAAGGCAAGACGGCAAATACTGCCATTGTTGAGATAAACGGTCAGCTTGTGCCGGTCGATGATAAAGGGTACTTTAAACAGAAGATAACCCTCAATGAAGGAGTAAACATTTTTGATGTTAAGGCAAAAAATCGTCTTGGTAGAGAAGAAATTAAGCAGATTAAAATTCTAAAAACAAAATGACAGACAGGTCTGTCATCCCGAGCCGGTTTGGGGGTGGAATCCAAACCTAACGAAGTGTCGAGGGATCTGGGTAAAGATTTCTCCATGGAGCCTGCCCTGAGCGATAAATTATGAAATAATGAAAGGGGTCCCTTCATTCACTTGTTCGGACGGGACAGTGGTAAAGAAGAGGAGTCGAATGGGATCGAAATGACACCTAAAATATGAGGAGGGAACATGGCAAAAAAATCTAAAAAAGCGGATCAGAGGGAGGAAATGGAAAAAGCTCAAGGGGCAGGAAAAAGACAAGCTCTCGATGCCGCTATTTCAGTAATCGAAAAGCAGTT
>Ga0180007_10004698_pt1 | contig 14306 bp, 9 predicted proteins | sample MM_PC_MetaG_FD_121122 | JGI IMG/M metagenome (GOLD analysis project Ga0180007, IMG submission 121122) | Groundwater microbial communities from the Aspo Hard Rock Laboratory (HRL) deep subsurface site, Sweden - MM_PC_MetaG | ecosystem: Environmental > Aquatic > Deep subsurface > Groundwater... | reverse complement strand
AGAATCCAAAATCTCAATCCTTGAACTCGCAGTTATCGTCTCATCCCCTCGGCTATAGACAACCAACTTGTAAGGGACTTTCTCGCCAGTGTTTGCATTTTCAATTTCAAATTTTTGGATTTCAGCGTATTTGCCTGGGTAGGGGACGTAGACTGCTATAACTCCATTAGGGCTTCCAACAATCCCCATCCCACCACTTGCTGACTGTATAGGTTTCGCCCAAATTAAAATTCTATGGAGTCCTGGCGTTTCAATTCTCTCAGGAAGTTTCAAAAACGCATTAACTTTTCCCGACCCTCCCTGAAAATTGTCTTTGTCAACTGCCACATATTCTGCTAAATCGCCTTTAATCCCAACTTCAAAATCCAAATCAGTATTGTCAGAATGAAAATTGAACACAAAACTACCTTCCAAATTAGGTTCAAAATCCAAACGATAAATAGCTGGACTTACTCCGAATGAAGAAGCACTAGCTCTAGAAGCTAAAACTAAAGCAAACAAGATTAAAAAACAACAATAAACTCCTCTTTTAACAGACATGAATAAAATAATCAAAAACAGTTTTTATATCTTTCCTTAAATAACTATACTCCTGAAAAAACCGCAATCATTTGAGCTCTATCTTCCGGACCCGCTAAATCAATATCTGCATCTCCAGGAATGACCATTCTTATATCAATTTTCAACTCATCTGAACCGGTGTCTTCATGATTGAACGTATTACATACCAAAATCCCTGGCTCTAAAACAACATCCCCATACACTCCCCAAACTACTCCTACTTGCTGAGGTATGGGACAAGCACCAACTTCATAATTGCTTAGCTGAAACTGGAATTCTGCTCCATTTCCCCCAATAAAATCTGCTGCATCCTTGCTTGTATAAAGAGTTAAATCAACATCAATATTGCCGATATTTTCAACAATAAATCCTCCGCTTCCATCATCCCCCCCACTAGTTGCATCTGGCAGGTTTGAAGCCCTATTCCAATGTCCAATTGGTGTAGAAGCAGTACCAACTATTGTATCTAAAGTTTCAGCACCATCACCAGGGGGAATATAACCTGCCCCCCAATCAATCATGTCTGTAGTAAAATCAAGTTGAGCATTTTCAACAATGCTTACATCTACATATCCTTCGTCTCCGCTCAGCATTATCCTCTGAAAAGTATAAACACTATTCCAAGTCAAAACCAATCCAACAGCTGAAACAACAACTGCAATAACTGTAATAACTAATAATGTGTTATCTTTTTTTGATTTCATGACGAATTCTCCTCTGGCGGTGCAATGACACTCACCCCGATGTTAGCATTGTCTGAACCAGAACTACCAACACAATTCACCCTATCAGCACAATCCACAGCCGCATAATCTCCAAAATCAAACCCAGAACTAATCAAAATATTCGCCGCTGAAAATATAATCGCTACAATCAACAAAACCACAACAAGTTTTTGTGTCTCCATCTTTTTTAACCTGCACTAAAATAATACTTTTACTTTATAAACTTTTCGCAGGGCTGAAATTAATTTCTCTAAGATTATAATTCAACTGAAAATAGAAACAATATTCAAAATATTACGAGCCGGCTATGCCGACGATTAATTTAAGGTGATTGATGAATTAACAAACCAAAATTAATATCAAAACCTAAATATACCCTGTCCACAAATTTGTTCTACATTAACATTTATCTGTTTTTCCATTATTGATTCAAGGGAGGGCTGTAGAATAATAAAATAATCTTGCTATTTTGAGTTGCAACAAAAATCCACCACTCAAAAACTTTCAATATCCTCTTCCTTAATCACAATCCTGCCGGAAAAATCCGCCCGCCTCGCCGCCCCCGCAATTACCTCCCCAATTTCTCTCTCCAAAAGATTCTCCAACTTTTCAATAGCTTTCAAACTTATTTTCTTAGAATAATTCTTTTTTACAAATTCCTTAATTTTTTGTTTTGAAATCATAATAGCGAAACCAGGATTTTTTTCCCGGTGTAATCCAAACTCCATTTTTTTAGAAAATCTTCAAAAATCAAACTGTTTTCTATCGGTATAATCACAGCACCTTTCCCTAATGCTTTGCCCTTAACATTTTTAACCATGCCATCCCCCCTCCGCCCAATCAAAGAATAAGTGAATTTTGTTTTTTCATTATGATTAAGATTTTTCAGATTATACGTAAAAAGAGCATAACCTTCAAAACCAAGTCTTTTCGACAAAGAAGTCTTATGTAACAAACTGTACCCTTCCACCAAAATTCCCTGCCTTGCTAAAAAGTTACTCTCAAAAAGCTCGCTAAGATTTATTGTTTTCACATCCGGATTTTTAACTTTGGTTTTGACAACCTGTTTAAATTTCTGCGCAATAGCCAACCGTTCTCCCAGCTTTTTATCTAAAAAAACTAACAAAATGTCTGTATCTCTTGGTTTTTCTTTCCCCTTTACAGCAGAACCATATATCAAAATATCAAAAACACCGTTCTGCTTCGCAAATTTCTTAAATGGCAATTTCAAATAACTTTTTGACATCATTTCTTAACACCTCGCATGTTTCTTTGTTCATTTTCGCAGTATAACTCTCCTGATAAAAAGAAAAATCTTTATCAATCACGTTATAAAAATCCGGATATTTCATCTCCAATACCCTAAATCTCTCAGTGTGACTGCTCGGAATAAAGTTTTCTTTCTTAAAAATATAAATATCACATAAAGCAGCTAATGCCTTAAAGAAAAGTGTCACCGCCGAATTATAATCTCCCTTTCTTTCAGATTCTAAAGCGTTTCGCTGATATTCCCGAGCATTTTCTACCAAAACATTTTTGATATTTTCTTTCTCCATTATATCATATAACCAAAATAATCTATTTAAACTTTTCTGTTATACCTAACAACATCACTTCCTCATCCTTTTCCTCAACAACAAAAACCACGACAAGTTTGCAACAACTAAAAACCCAATAACTCCAATCAGAATATAAGTCAAGTTCTTCCCTTCCAGCGCTTGCTTTGAAATCACATAACCAAAACCGACAATTTCAATCGAGTTTTTTAAAACTCCCAACGACAAATCTATCTTATCAGAAGCATCCAAATAACGCAGATACAAAATCGAGTCGTAATTTCCTTCTTTCACTCCTTCGGTGTCCCAAAACGCAACCATCAGCTCCTGCTCCAACGGCTCAATGTCGTAATTCGCCGACTTGAAATCAGCTAAAACATTTCCCGCCTCGCTGTAAACCATCATCTCAATAAACGCCCCAGTTATCTTCTCGCTCCATTCGTTTTTTACAAGAACCTCGAACTTTGCTATTTCTCCCAAACTAAAATCATTTACTTCAATTCCTTCTAAGCTCAACCTTTGCCTCCCAACTCCAAACTCTTTTTCAATTGTCATTGTCTCCTCGTCATAAACAACTTCAGCAACTGCCCTGTACAAACCAGAAGGCATACTCCGCGAATCCCAAGTCGCAACCAGCTCCCCACGCCGCCCCGCCGACAAACCAATTTCATTCGTTTTAACACTTGCAATCTTTTCATTCAAAGAAGTGAAAATATCGATTGAACCAGCAGCTCTGACAATATCAAACTCCCCCTTGCTGTCCAAAGAAATCACAAACCTCATCGAACCATCTGGCTCTCCAAGAACATTCATGTTTGCCTCTGCGTATTTCCCAGGATAAGGAACATCCAGATAAACCTGCGTCAAAACCGCAACTGCCGCGCCAACAGACATCTGCCCTGTGTCAACAAACTGCTCTGGCAGCTGCACAACAACAACATCTGCGGTGTGCAAACCCGGCGTCAGCGTTTGCGGCAACTTCAAAGTGTAACTAATTTCCTTCGACGGTTCGTCTGCCTTCATCTTTATCACATTTTCAGAAATCGAAATGTACTCCTCTAACTCACCCTGCGCAGAAACCACAACAGTAACATCTTTCTGGTCAGAATTAACAATTGTGAAAGTCACGGTCTTCTCCAAGCCAGGAACAAAATCTATCGTCGCCCTCCCGGGAAAAGCCCCCAGCCCCGCAGCATTCGAAGCAAACAAAACAAAAATCAAAACAAAGAACAATCTCTTAATCATTTCCACCTCCAAGCAAAACACTTTTAACATAATTCCCGTCTGGATCATTGACTTGAACATTCAACAAAACATCTTCAGCGTTGACAATTCCATAACTCTCCCCAAAATCAACAACCTTCAACTTAACGTCTTCCAAAATATCAAACTTCATAATCTTGCTAACTGTTCCTGTCTGAATCTTCAAATAATAATTCCCTTCTTCAAGAGGAATCACCAAACCATTCTCTAAATTAATCTTCTCCAGCGACGTAAAAATCCTATCAGAAGAAATAAACAATTCAGAATCTTTAGAAAAATCAAACAAAACCTTGTCAACATCTCCGACAGGAGAAAACGCAACTTGCGAATAAGTCAAATACCAAAACATTCCAAAAACAGCCGCAGCAGTTCCAACTAACAAAACCAAATCAATCGCCAGTATTTTTTTCTTCACCATTTTTTCCTTGCAGTTAAATCCTGCAGCTCCGCTAAAATTAAAAGGCAATCGCTATCTAACCTTCCTATCCAGCAGGGATGTAGTGTGATAATCTTTAGGGCTGGTGGAAACATTTTTACCCAAGCACAACTATCAACCATCCTACACGTTTCTTTTTGTTTTTGGTTTTTCATTAACATTTTCTTCACCATTATTCCGCCCTGCTTGCAATGAAAGTTATCGATGAACTTCTGTTTTCATCTGGTTCAGTAGGAGGTTCAGTGTCAGGAACTGTAATGTTAATATCAATCTCGCAAGTATTATGGTCAACATCGTAATTAAAGTTAGCGATTGCAACATCCCATGGAAGTTCCGGATCAGCTTCAGGAACAGGAATAAATATCATTATACTTTCACCTTGGTCAAAAGCGCCTGCTTCAGAAGATTCGTCAATCTTAAACTGATACTTGTCAGTCGGATTCCATTCACTTGCCCACAAATCAGATGCATTCACTGTCACATTTACAAAAACATTTCCAGAGTTTTCCAGCAAAAATGGTAATGGGATATCATCATCTGTATCATCCGAATCTCCAACACCCATCGAACCAAAATCAATCCCTGCATTTAACAAAGTTATATCAACAAAAGACGTAATATTTATTCTCCTCGGCACAGCCCACAAGCCATATTCTTCATCATCTTTTGCTCTAACAGTCCAGTTGTAATAATAACCATCGTCAATAAAATATTTCAATGGGTCGGTTAAAGTGTATTCTAATGGCGCTCCCGGCCAGGTCTCATCAACATCGTCATCGCTGCAACTACCTCCGAGTTCATCAAAACAAGTAATATTAAAATGCACTTCATCTATTAAATCACCGTCATCATCCTCAACCGTCCAGTTAAATGTCGGAGTCCTGTCTATCGTTTGATAATTATCTTCTGGAAGAACCAAAGAAACAACAGGAAGCGTGTTCAAAATCAACAAATCTTCGCTATATCCAACTGCGCATTCTCCTCGCTCGTCACAAACCTCAATCGAACAATTCCATATATCTCCCTTTTTAGTTTCTGTGTCATCCAAACTCTCACTCGCAACCTGCCCGCTATAAACGTCACAAATAGGGTGTGAAATTATCACCGGCAAAGAAGCAGTTTCATAAAATATCAAGGTATAATTCATCCAATCATCATCTTCATCAAAAACCTGGGCAAAACAATTCAAATCCTGCTTTGTCCTATTGCTTCCATCTGTGCTGCTAAGAGTTACGACCGAAACCTCGGGAAGATTATTTCCCTGGCCAATGCTGTAATTGCTCCACGAGCTAACATTAAAGATAATTATATCTGCATCCAGCGAAGTAAAGTTAGAACATCTCGGAGTTGTTGTTTCACTGCAGACAAACTCGTTGTTGTGCAAAATTATTGGATGGACAAGTGATAATGGAATCTGAATATCCAAAGTAATATTTGCCGAAGAATTTATTTTCCCATCTAACACAAAAAGCGCATCATTCAACTCTGCAAGGTTTTCCTCAATCCGAATTGTCCCGGGAAAAGTCAAGTTTCCAGCAACATCCATGTTTTTCAAAAAGTCCTCATCAATCCATTTAATCTCGCCGAAAGAATTGTTGTAGATTAGGTAATTTACATAAAGCGGAGCATTGTCAGTAATAGAACCATCTTCATTATCAAAAATTTGATTATTTAACAAAACATTATTTTCAGGAGAGGACACGAAAAATATTCCGGGACCATTATAACTTCCATTTATAGTATTGTTGTTCAATAAATTATTAGAAGCACCATTCAAATAAACTCCATAAACTACACTTCTTTCTATTAAATTCTCCATTAAATTATTACTTGTTGTTGATTGTAACCTTATTCCACCCTGATTGTTTCTTATCGAATTCTTGATTAATCTATTATCTGAACCAGAAGAAATATAAATTCCAAAATTACCATTGTCATAAATAGTATTGTCTATTAACGTATTGTTAAACCCATTTATAAAATAAATTCCATATTCAAAGTCTTCAACAGTAAGATTCCTAATAGTTATATTCCTCGTACCTCGAGAATAAACACCATAATCAGCACCATCACCATCAATAAAATATCCATTCCCATCCAAAGTCACATTGTCTGCCGTGATATTGAAACACGTTCCCACAATGTTTGGAATATCATTTCGCAAAACATAAACTTTATTCGGTTCGTTAAGCTCGCGGCAATTATAAAGGCCTCCTTCTCCAATACTATAATTCGTCCAATAATTCACATTAAATGAAACATCTTCATCTGTTAAAGAAGTAAAGTTGTAACAAATCCCATCCGGACATCTGCGCCCATCTCTTAATACCGCTATGTTATCAAACCCTCTATCTCCAATCCCATATAATGTAATATTCGCACTCTCATTCAAGCCAGGATTGTTCCCTGACTCAACAGTTACCGAATTGTTTCCAATCCTGACATCGTGGCTTAAATTCGCCCCAGACCCATTTACTGATTCTAAAAATTGAATCTTTCCAAATTGCGTGTTTTCGAATATTAACGTGCCCTTTATGCCATCGTTAAATTTATACCTTCCAAAAAAAGTATTGATAAGGCGTGTTCCATTACTACTAGATACTGTGAAAGAAATCTCATTAGCAGAAGTATCCTCCAAGGAAATCCCAACATTTTCAAACGTATTGTTGTGTGAACCAGACCTAATATCAACGCCATAATAATAACTATCGCCTTCAATAGCCCCTCCTTTAAACACGTTGTTTGAACTACTGGCAAGGATAAGCCCTTCGTCTATAGAAGTGATATTATTATTTCTAAACTCATTATTAAAAGAATTTCCCAAACTAACCCCATATGAAGTTTTAGTAGAAACAGAAGAGTCAAAAACACTGTCTTCCACAAGATTATTATTAGAATCTTCAAGTCTCAAACCAAAGTCCACTGCAGTAGTTGTGTCTGTATTGTTTACATTCCTTACAGTAGAATAATTTGTGCCATCTAAATAAATGCCATGTCCAAAATTAATAATATCTAAATTTTTAATGGTCGCATTTCTCACACCATCTGCATGAACACCATAATCCGAAGAATCCCCATCGCCTGTAATGCTATAGCCATTCCCATCCAGCGTAATATTATCTGCAGTAATAATAAAACAATCTCCTGTTATAGAAATGTCTCTTCCCAAAACATAATCTTTATTCGCCACACCCAATGTATCGCAATCAAATATAAACCCTAATTTTCCAATCCGATAATTGCTCCACGAGCTAACATTAAAGATAATTATACCTGCATCCAGCGAAGTAAAGTTATAACATCTCGGAGTTGTTGTTTCATTGCAAAGAAACATATTGTTGCGCAAAATAACCGGCTCTTCAATCCCCTGCCCAGGATAATCATACAAAGTAATCTCTGCCGAAGAATTTATTTTCTCATCTGGAGCAAAGAGCACATCATCCAATTCTGCAAAGTTTTGTTCAATCTTAACTGTCCCGGGAAAAGTTAAGTTTCCTTTAACAATCATTGTATTCAAAAAGTTTGTGTTAGTCCATTTTATCTCGCCAAAAGAGTTGTTGTAAACCAAATAATTTACACCGACAGCACCGGCAATATCATAAACAGAACGCTGCGTGTTGTTAAAAATCTGGTTGTTCAAAAGTAGATTATCTCTAACTGTTCCACCACCAGCAAATCTAACACCGTATGCATTATTATGTAAAACATTTCGTTCTAAAAGGTTATTAGAAGATACCCATGCATCAGCTCCAATTGTAATTCCAGCGCCATTTGTTGTGTAGTTTATAACATTGCCAATTAATTTATTTCCAAGGCTATTAGTAATATACACACCATCATAAAGACTTGAAGAAATCACATTATCCTGAATCAGATTATAGTTTGCATTCTGAAGTTGAATGCCTCGGTCATTTGAACTTATAGTGTTATTAATTACCCTTATGTTTTCTGAAGAAGACCCGATCTTAAGCCCATAAACAATTCCTTCTCCTTCTCCACGTAAAAGAGAATTATTTTTCACTAAAGAATCTGTAACTCCCGCAAGGTTAATTCCATTTGAAAAACCTTCAACTTTTAAATTTTTAATAACTAATCCAGAAGTACCATAAGAATAAACGCCTTTAACACTATTAGTCGGATCAGGATTAAGAGTAATAGTGTATCCATTCCCATCTAAGACAACATCCTTTGCAATAATTTCCAAACAAATTCCAGAATTCAAAGAAGACAAGAAGCTTTCAATCAATCTGTAATATCCTCCAGGAGTAGAAAGGGGAATACTTCCACAATAGGAAGAACTGACATCAATAATCGGCCCAACATGAAAACTCCTCCCCTCTGTTTGCGCTGAATTCCCGCCTTTGTCAACTGCATAACCAGTAAAAGTATGAGTCTTATTCTCCAGCCCAGTAAACTGATGCGCATACTGATTTGCCGACGCATCATACAAAGCAGTGACTTCCTCATCAGACAAACCCCTCTTGAAAACCATAAAATCATCAATTGTCCCGTTCCACATATTTGTTTGTTGTAAATAGCTTCTACCAATCCAAACTTCCATTCCGTCATCAAGTTCAGAAAGTTGTGACGTCAATGTTGTTTTATTTTTCAAGTCACCATCTATAAATGTCTTTAGATCAGTCTCATTAAAAACAAAAACAAAGTTGTGCCAGCTGGTTACACCACTCCAAGATGAAAGAATAGTTGTCCAAGAATCTGCGCCATCAATATTATCATAAATTGAGATACGTCCTGTCGCTCCTACTTTAGCAATGCGGAGGAGCATTCTATCGTCGTCTCCAGAATAAAGGGAAAAAAATCCCATTGCAGAAGGAAATCCTTCGTCTTCTAAATCAATCGCACTCTTCGCCCAAAACGAAACAGTTGCATGGTATTCCATAGAATCTAAACTCGCACTAGAGGTTACATTAATATAATCCCCATCCCCGTCGAGTGCAAAACCCCTTCCAAAATAGCCAGCATAAGTTTGCTCTGCTGCGTCCTGCTTCAGCCCATCATTCCCATAGCTCGAAGAATCAAGCGGATCTCCATCACCATCAACTTCATCCATCTTCATCCACAGCAAAACATCTTTATCAAAATCAACAAAAGAGTAATGTTCTCCCAAATTATCAGAACTCGTAACTTCCACAGTCGCCTCTGGTGGATCTTGCCCAATCAAACCATCTTCAATTGTCGAAGCTCCAAACTCAATAACCGGTTCAGTCGTATCAAATAAAAAATTATGCAAGTCGCTTGTTCCTTCATTTCCAGAAAGATCTGCACAAGTAAATTGAACATTATGTAACTCCTCTGCAAACCCTCCAGACGTCCGAGGACCTCCAGAGAAATACGTGCTTGTAACATGGATCATTGGCTCGTACGCACCATCTAGATTAAGCCGGCACCAGCTTCCAGCTTCATCCAAACTAATTTCATAACTAATCTCTTCCTCAACATTATAATTAGAACCATCCAACGGAGAAATAACAGTTAAAACAGGAGGAACTCCCTCTGTAAAAACCTGCCGTTCTCCTGTATCGCCTTTATTCCCAGCTCTATCAACTGCATAGCCAGTAAAAGTATGTGTCTCAAAACTCACAGGGCTAAACTCATGAGAATATTGGTTCGGTAGCTCTGCATTATGAAGCGAGTGAACTTCCTCTTCACTAAGCGCCCTGTCAAAAATCATAAGCTCATCAATTATTCCGTCAAATCCCGCTGTGTTAACACGACTAGCTCTACCAATTGTAAGTGAATCAGAATTAGGAAGAATATCCCCAGAAATTCCAGAGCAAGTTGCTTCTTTCACATCATCAACCCAGATTCTTACTTCTGAACCATCATAAACTGCAACAATGTGATGCCAGGTATATGCATCAAAACCTGCTTCAGTAGTAGTGTCGCAAGTAGATTTTCCTTCAGAAGTTCTCAACACTAATCTCCATTGACGAACTCCTTTATTAAAAAGTAACCTGTATGTTTCAGCAGTTGGGTAAGGCGTTTTATCGACCACAAGATGATTTTGAACAGTATCCCTTGAGTTCCAATTTGGCTTAACCCATGCTGAAATTGTCAACTCATCCCCATCAATAGAAATTCCTTGTTGCTTGTTAACAAGAATGTAATCACCATCTTCCCCAAACGCAAACCCTTTTCCAAAATATCCTTCTACCTGAATCTCGTCACCAGCAGCATAACCATTGCCCCCATAACTCGAATTATCAATAACATAATCCCCATCAACTTCATCCATTCCCATCCACAATCCAACATCATAATCAAAATCCACAAAAGCATAATGCTCATCTAAAGGAGGATCAGAACTTAAAAGCCCAACATTTATTGAGCCATAATGCGTTTCTCCAGATTCTGGAGTCAAACCAGTAAACTCAACATTCGGAGCAGTCTCATCTAAATAAGTAAAAGTAAAAACATCTTCAATGTTATCCTCAACATAATGCTCCCGAGTCAAAGGCTCTCCCAAATAATCTGCGTAAATTGTGTAAGGAGAATAATCAGTCACACTTCCACCATCATTCACATAATCAATAATTTCTATTGTTTCTGTATATCCTGTTTCATAAGTTGTAAGCTCAAACTGCAAGTCGTCTGAAGCATTGTAAACCCTAACAACCACTCCGCTAAGAGGATTTCCTAACGTATCTTCTTCTGCATACGCGCGGTAATACCATTTTCGGATTAGCTCTCCACCTGGTTGAATTGTTTCTTTTACAACATCATAACTAACATTTAGAAAAGTGTTGTTCGGACAATCGGCAGATAGGTGAACATCTTCGTTTTCTGAAGTTTCTATAACAGTGTCTTTCACTAAATTATTCTCAACATAATATCCTGGTGACTGAGGAGAAAAATAAATCGAATAATCATTATTAAGAAAAACACAATCCTCAATAGTTGAATCGCTCCCATAATTTTGCAACCCCACCCAGATGGTATCAAATGTAAAGTTTTTTATTGTAACATTTATTGCATCAATTCTAATTCCATAAATTGAAGTGTCTCCATTTGAACTAATTGTGTGACCATCTCCATTGAAAACAACATTATCTGCAGTAATTACAAAACAAGGAAGTGACGTGTATTTTGTCAAATCTCCAGTTAAAACATAATACTCTCCCTCTTCCCAATATCCAATAGGAGGTAGTCCGCAAGCTCCAATCTCCTTGGGGTTTTCCTCAGGATCCACAACCCAATCAAACTCAACTGCCCCATTTTTGACAAGCAAATCAAAAGTATCTTTCTCTCCAGACAAATTCGTCAAAAAGACTTTGTATTCCTTGTCTTCTGCAATTTCATCAAAACTAACAATCAGCTCATCGCCGTCTTTCTCGTAAACCTCGACAAAAGCGCCCGAATAATTGCTCCGCGCGTAAAGCGTTATATCTTTCTCACTTGTCAAGTTCTTCTCAAAAACAACTCTCAAATAATGCTCTGCCGGAATCTCAACCCAAACATCGTCCCTCTCCCGAACCTGCTCGTAAACATCTTCCACAAAATCCCTGTTCTCGTCCAAATGCTCTGCATCTGTAATATAAATTATTTCAAATGTCTGGTTAGACAAGTGCGGAACAATCCATTCAATATAATCCAACAAACCATCTTCATCTTTATCAAAAACCTCAAACTCAAGATAACTATCTTCCTCTTCCCAATACAACGCATTCACGCTTTCAACTTCTGGCAAAGAAACAAACGCGCGGACATTTTCATAAACCGAATTATCTGACCCAGAAATTCTAATTCTCTTTCCGCGTTCAGTTGCCTCTTCAAAAACAATTTCAGGAGCAGGAGTTGTGTAAGAAACTTTTGCAATTTCTCCTGCCTTCAAATCTTCTATCACAACTATTTTAAAATTAGAATCTTCTGAAGGAGAAAACATAATTTCATTCTCCAAAACTCCAGCTTCTTCCACGCTATCTTGTGGTGTAACTTCCCCAACTTCTTGCTCATCTCCCTCGACAAATTCTTCTGGAACAACTTCTTCGATTTCTTCACCAGAAGAAATAATCTCAATGTCAATAACCTCTCCATCTTTCGGCAATTCAATCTCAACAGGACTCGGCCCTTCAACTTCTAAAATCCAAACTGGCTTAACTCCAAGTTCAATCTCAGAAACAACCTCTCCACCAGTAAACTTAACAGTTTCTTCTGGAACAACTTCTTCTTCGCCTCCAATTTCCCCCCCAACTAAAACTCTTTCCTTTGAACTAAATAAAATCACTCCATCATAAACTATCCGGACTTCGAGCTCCTCACTTTCATCAGAAGCAGCAAACTCAAACAACCCCAAATCCACTTTTATTTCCAATTCCTCATCAACATTGTAATAATCCTCGCCAAATCCTTCCTCCAAACTTGCATAATCTGTTGAAACAACAACCTCGCCATCCTCAACACTTAGATCGACATTGCTGTCATCAACTGACTCACCCTCAACAAAAACACTTCCAGAAACAATCTCAGCATCCCATTTTCCCTCTAACTCATAAACAAAATCCTCGCCAGAAATCGCTATGCCATCAATTACTAGCTCTGCAGGCGACAAAGCCGGCTCGCCAACGCCAGAACCAAATTCCCCCGAAGAACCACTGTCTGAACTTCCTTCACTTTCTCCAGAATCCCCCACTGAACCGCCGCCGCCCTCAGATTCGCCAGCACTTTCCGTTTCCCCAGAACTTTCTTCACTGCTTCCAGCAGAATCCTCTGAACTTTCTTCTCCAACAACTTCTTCTCCAACAACTTCTTCTCCAACAACTTCTTCTCCAACAACTTCTTCTCCAACAACTTCCTCTTCAACAACTTCTTCTTCAACAACTTCTTCTTCAACAACGTCTTCATCTACACTAACAGGTTCGCCTCCCCCACTAACTTCTTTTCCAGTCAGCTTAATTTGAAAATTAACTTCTGGGTAAGTTTCTTTCTTCCCAACAAGACCATAACCTTTTCCAGCTCCAAAACTTCCGATTTTCTCCAAATAAAAATCTCCTTCAAAGATTTCTTCATCAACCAGTTCTGAAAGAACAAATGATTTTTCAACATCTCCCAAACCCCCAACAACTTTTGAATCAAGAGGAATCAATTCCCCACCAACAAGATAAAAATTAAACTTTCCACCAATCTCTTCTCCAGAAACATACGAAGATTTTGACAATAACAATTTTGGCTCTGAAAGCGGAGAAAACATAATCCCCAATTCAAACTTTTCATAAACAAAAATTCCCGCAGCAACTAAAAACAAAACCGCGACAGGATAAACCCAATAAGATTTTTTTCTCCTACAAGATTTACCGAGGTAACTTGTAACTACCTTGTCGCCAACTCTTTTATTTTCATACAAATACGGACCATATCTTTTCCCATTGCGATAAGCATATTTTTTATGAACCAAGTTATTAAATTTCCTCTTTTTATAACAAATATAATTAAACAAAACACTTTATAAGCATTTCTCCTACATCAGTATCTCCGCACAAGCTGAAATATAATCTGGGCGTTTTGCAGCAAATTTCCCAAATCGTGCACCAAAAAAATTCAGCATCGGAAACAGTGCGCGATTTGGACCAAAGAGTGGGCGAGCCGAGGCAGTTTAGTAAAAAACAACAAGTGACATCCTCCGCGCCCTAAAGGTTTTTTGCTTCGCAAAAAATCCGCCTTCGGCGGAGTGCGGCTTCCTTGCCGCCACCCCAGCCCCAAGCGTTACTCCATAATCCAAACAGTTCCGTGATGTTCGTCCTGGTTTCT
>Ga0180007_10004697_pt1 | contig 14306 bp, 15 predicted proteins | sample MM_PC_MetaG_FD_121122 | JGI IMG/M metagenome (GOLD analysis project Ga0180007, IMG submission 121122) | Groundwater microbial communities from the Aspo Hard Rock Laboratory (HRL) deep subsurface site, Sweden - MM_PC_MetaG | ecosystem: Environmental > Aquatic > Deep subsurface > Groundwater... | reverse complement strand
CTGCCCGTATCAAACCACCGACTCTTTCCTCTCCCATTTCCTCGATAAGTCCGTTCCATCCCAGTTTTGTCGCAAGCACCTTAACATTCTTTTCAGGATGAAGTTTTTTAAATGCTCTTATAACAGCGTTCGTGAACCGTGGTGGTAATTTACTTAAAACTTTTTTACCGCCTGCGGTTAAAGCAGACCCGATTTCTTCACTAAAGTTTTCTGCCCAGACATCTCCAGTGCCTTTAAAAAAAGAGACCAAGGGCTTTTCTCCGCCTTCTTTAATAATGTCCCATCCTTTTTCTGTAAGTTCTAATTTATTCGCAACCTGTCTTTCTGCGAAACTCTTGACAACCCGATGAGGCATTAACGCAGTTCTGATTGTAGCACTCGTCATTCTTCCCGCAGTTCCAGCAATAAATTTTCTTGTCCCTTTATGAGTAAGTTTTTGCATTGCTTTAAGGCTAGCTTTCTGGACTCCTTTTCTGCCGATTGTTGCTAACCCTCCTGTCGTTAAAAACTCAATCATATATCCAGGAAGTTCCATAACTCCTGAAGTAATCTGCCCAGGGATTGTCCTGCCTCTAAGTCTTTCCTCTTCTTTTAATCTAAGATAATCACTTACTCTTTGGATATCTTTTTCTTTATAATCAGGCAATCTTTCGTAATCATCTGCTTGTAACCTATTAACCGCATTTAAAAGAGAGACCGTTTCCATACCCTGCTTTGCTCCGCCTACAAATGGAACAATGTCAAGGTAATCTTTTCTCATAGCAGTTTCTATTGCTCCGATTTTCCCCATAGTTTTAAGTTGCTTTTCCTCTTTAGCCGAAAATTTAGTGAACACTTCAGACTCCTTAACGGAAACTTCTTCCATAGACAAAAAATCTCCTAACCGCATTGACTTAGGTTCGTTATTCGCAGTTTCAGTCGCTAAAAAATCATCTAATCTTAATTCTTCCGCCACTATTGTACCTCGATTATCGGCTCGCCGTCTTTATCATAACCTGTTACCTTGAAAGCCGTGCCTTTAGGTGAAGTATATACTTTTCCTTCTTCATATCTGGCTCGGTTAGGATTATGTTTTTTTTGCTCTTCGGCTATAGCATTATCTTTTGCTTTCTGTGTATTCTCAGGAGTAAAGCTAATCCCTGTTAAACTTCTAAAAAAACTTTGAGCCATTCTATGTTCGGCAACTGCTCTAACAGGATCTTCAAGAACTAAAGTAGTAAAATCCCTAAACTCATCAAGTGCCTGGCTGATTATATTTTTCTCTGCTTTTAAAGTAGGCTTTGCTGCTAAGGGTACGATAGAAATTCCTATAAGTTCGTTTGCGTCTTCTCTATTTAATTCTCCGGAAGCTTGGGCAGCTAATACATCAGACCGCCAGTCTTTTACTTTCTCGTATTCTGTATCGTCAACTTTATAATAATTCTCAAGCAAGGAGTTATACTTTTTGACATTTGTTTTTGCCCTGGGGGCTTTCTTTGACCAGCTAATAGAAGCGATTGCTTTTCCTGTCTGCGGGGATAATTTACCTCCGACAGTTGCTAGTTCAATTTCTTCCGCAGTTAATCCTCCGTTAAAATATTGCTGTATTGCCATTCCGTCAGCCGAGTACCATCTTGCTTCTGCCTTAGCCTCTTCCATCTCTATTTTTGCATCAGCTACTTTCTTATTTTGGATAATCTGCTTTTCAGCTTGACCAATTAGATTATTTCTTTCTTGCATTGTAAGTTCAGGAAAATACTTTTCATTTTTAAGATTCTTTAAAGCTCCTTCGGCATCATATAAAATTTCATTTACTGCTACCATAACCCGTTCACCGCTTAATATTTTAGATTTCATCTCCGGAGTTACTAAGCCATTAGCAACCCACGAATCAACATTTATCTTTACTCTCTTATCTACATCTTTCCATTCCGCCGAGTCATGATTTAGATTTCTTGACTTTTCCATTAGAAACCCATTTATAATCGTGGGAACTGCCACTTCCTGGAATTGGGAAATTTGTTTGCCTCTGTAAGTTCTCTCTATGTTTAAAGCCTCGATTGCTGCCTTATGGTTCATCTGGATAGCAAGCTTTTGACGCTGGATAGGATTCTTAACCTCGGAAAGTAACTGTTCAGTCCCTTTCTTTAATTCTGATAACTTTGATTGGCTTCCTGCGACATCCGTATCTTCATCAGTTTCTATTCTAATTTTTGCAGCTAATTCCGTCTGTCTTGCAAGTAACGCAGCACTCTGCATTTCTTCCTGACCACGTTTCCATTTGGTAGCAATGTCAAGCACAGTACCGAAAGCACCCGCTGCCGCTTTTTCTACCTGGCCTGCTCCCGTCTTTGTCGCTTTGGGCTGTTGTGTGGTTAGTTGTCCTTTTGAGCTGTACGTTGGGAATCTTGGCATTGTCTATCCTCCGTAATAATTAAATCCGCCTTTAAGAAGGTTTGAGAAAGTATTGATATATCCCTTCTGCATTGCTGTTTTTGACTCTTTTCTGTATCCTTCTGCTTCAGATAAAACACCATGCTTTTCTACCTCAAGATTATATAACTCAATTTCTTTGTCCATTTCCATTTGAGTAGTCATATCAAGAAATGCGGCCATCGGGCTTCCAGTCATCTCAATCCCGGCATAGGCGACATTAGATACGAAAGTCCCTCCGGCACGGCCTATATCTCTATCCCATTGAGTACCGACAAGTGCTTTTTTATTTTCAATCATTCCCGCTTGTTCGGTTTTTATTTTTGCGTTGTACTTAGCTTCCGTGCTTTCATTTTTAGCACTTTTAAGAGAGGAGTATGCCTGTAAACCCAATAATCCAGCACCTAATAAAAATTGTATCATTTCTACCTCACTTATCTTTAGTGTCCATAAAACTGATTATGCTTAATATCTCGACTGGTAAAGGTTCTTCATTTATTACTGAAATCTGGGACCCGTACCTATAGTCATCAACAAAATTTATATTGGGCAGAGTTCCTGTGTATAAAGCTTCCGGTGTACCCATAAGCGTTGTGGGGTCTCTGAATACTATCTTCTCTGCCAGGGCATCTGTCCCGCCAGTCTTAAATCCTTTGAATGACCTGTTTACCTTAAAAGCGACTTGAGCGATTCTCTGGATTTTTCCTTGAGAAGTCCCACGCTTTGACCCTTGGTCAGCAGGGAGCGTTCTTAATTTCTGCGTATAAGGCAATCCAATAAGGGTTACAAAATAATCATAAGCAAAATTAATCGAACCGAGTGAAACTGTCTTTGACGGCTTGTCCAGTCCGCCGTCAGCAAGTACGCCCACAGTCATTCCTTCTAAATGAGACAGTCCGCTGATACTCGATACCGATACCCCCCATTCTCCGCCGGAATAAGAAAGTGCGTCAAAGTCGTAAACAATATCTCCGACTACCAATGTCGCAGTCCCGTAAGATACAATCTTGAGTTCTCCGAGGGTAACACCTTCTGCGTTTACCGCCCTGATTCTCTGTCCTTTATCATTGGATTCAAAGTAATCTGCCGAGGTAGTCACTGTCACGCTTGTCCCGCTTGTCTTCGATAAAGACATACCTGTTACCGTAAGAGTCTTTGATTCAAGGGCATTTGTCGCATCGTAAGCACTGTATCTTAACGCTGAATGTAAATACCAGCACATATCTTGCCTGTCAGGGACATCGATGTTTTTGAATACCTCTATGTATTTTTTCATTACAGCCGTTCCCGCAGTATCAGTTATCCAGCGTTCACAAACAACCCATATCTGGTCATAGAGTTCTGTTGAAGACGGGATTGCACAGATTGAGGTATAAGTCCCTACCGCTGTTTTCTGCCTGCTCCATGCCGTCATCTCCTGGTCAATCTCCCGGGTCATTGTCGCAATCGTCCCGTTGGTCAGTACGCAGTAAATAATCGTATCCGGATTCTGCTGGTACGCCATATCCACTACGCCCTTATCTAAAATATGAGGGGACATGATTGTCTTGTCAACCGCTTTATATGAATCTAAATCCCAGAAATAAAATAGTTCTCTTAGTTTCCTGCCGAATCTCTGGACAAAAAAGAAAAAGTTTCCAATCCTGCGGGGCATGAGTCTTTCAGAACCCCAGGAAGTCTGCTGTTTGACTATAATGTTTGTCGGGGTTATCGCATTGTCAGCTCCGCCGCTGATAGTAAACTGTCCCCCGAATGTTCCCGCAATGAGACTTCTCCCCGCCGTTAACCATAGAATTTCATTTGATTCATTAGAAGATAGTTCAATATTGATACCGTCATCATCTGCCCCGCCGTTTAAAGAAAAATCGTCATAGATAAAAGGTTTTGAACCCCATGTTTTCTGCGGTTCCTGGTCAGAGCGGGCAGTGTATAATCTTCCTTCAAAGAAAGTCCCTGAACCTGGATATCCGTTTTCATCAGTCCATGCAGGTTCAGCCCAAGAGGTTGTCGCAGTAGTAACGCTAAGAGTAGCAATTACCGAGGCAGTCACGACCGTTGTGCTTATAACGTCAGTAATCTTTACATACCCCTGGACATCTATCCCTGTTGTTGAGTCGGTAAGTACACTGCCTATCTTCCAGAATGTACCCCAATGCCCTCTTGTGGTCCCGCTTGAAGGAGTAAATAACGCACCGCTGGCTGTAATGTTTATCGTTCCGGTAGAGTTCGATACCGTTAAAGTCGTAACCTCTGTGTTATCGCCCATAAACGGAGTACAAACAAAATCATAATATTCAAGCGTCCAGTAAGAAGCGTTCTGTCTGATTAGTCTTTGTGTTCTATGAGCCGGATGAAAAATCCAAATGACATCATTCTTCTGTGTGAACTGGACATCAAATAATTGAGACTCTGTAAAGGGATGAGTCACAACAAAAGGAGTCGTGCCTGTAGAGGCAACTAATCCGTCTTCGGTAAGAAATCTAAAATATCCTACTCCCATTTCAATAGTGTAGGCATCGGTACGGCTAAAAATAAACGGGATTACTCTTACCTTAGTCGCTGAGATGCTTGCCGTAGCAACATACTCAGAGCCGGGGGCGGAAATAACAGAACCGAAAGGACGGACAAGCATATTCTCTATGATAGCGGAAGCACTTGTATATTGGTCTAAATCAGTACGTCCGACTAAGGACCCGCCCCATTCTCCGCCTGCGAAACTTGTCTGTATATGGTCTACTTTCATTTTACTCCTTAATTATCTACCAGTACCAAATCAAATCCTGCCGAACCGTCGATATCTGCCGCACTTGCTATACCTTGGACTTTTATTATACCTGGCCCCGCTAATTCTAATGGTATATCTAAACGCCAATCCGCATCACTTGTACCTGTACTTTGAACCCCTCGTTCTGAACGAATCGAAAAATGATTTGACCGTACATTGGGTTCAGGATTAAATGCTAATTTGAAATTGATTGTTGCAACTGCACCCGATGCTTTGTTTATTGAGCCATACCATCTTTTAATATAAGCTTTCTGTGTTGAAGGAATACCATAGATAGCCATATGGGTTGTTCCCTCGACTGGTCTGATTATTGCTGTTACTGTTGCATCTGTATCTGCGGTTGCTTTTATTGTTCCAATATTAACGCTCGTAATCCCTGAAGTTAAAACTCTCATGCGATGGATAATAACATAACTATTTGCCGTAGGAACATTTGTGGTTCCGTTTAAATCAATATCTTCTGAAACTTCAGCAGTAGCCCAACTTGTCAATCCCCAAATCCTTATTTTTCTTGCCCCCATTCCCAGAGGGTCAACCCCTTTATCAGAAGCACTTGAAGAAACTATTTGGTGTATTCTCGCCTGCGTAGGTGCTGTCCAGATTTGTTGGGTAGGTGTAGCATCTGCTCTATCCCATATATCTGTAACTGTTGCCTGTACTCCTGCTGGTGCTTCGCCGAACTTATTAACAGACATCATTCCAGAAACATTGCCTCTGGAGACTTCCAACATAAAGTCTTTAGGGCTGGATATTAAAAATCCGCTACTATCAACCATTAAAGGATAAACGGTAGAGCTTTCGTCTGTCTTTGCGTATAAAACTACGGGCTGTGCATCTTTTTGCGGCCATACTAATTTTGTTTCAATCACGCTGTTAAGCTCCCGTTTTGCTGCATAGACCGTTCCCAAGCATCATCTTTTACAAACTGCTGAGTCCCGACCTGTGCGTTCTCGCTCCGTGCTTTCGGCAATGAAACACCCTCGTATTTTTTAAGATAGGTCTCTCCCAAAGAAGCCGAGTTCACAACCATATAAGCAATGTCTGAACAGAGCTTGTCTATAAAGGCATCGGTAAAAGACGCGGAGTATTTATTCGGGTTATCTAAATACTGGACATAGCTGATTCCTAATCCTGATGTATCGGAAAGGATATAGTCTCCTTCTTCCCGCCAGGTAGCATCGTCATCGTTTGTACCGAAAATTCTTACAACATTATTCGGACGGGCATATACATAGGCCTCGTTGGCATAATACCATTCCAATGTATCAGCACTTAGAGACAAGAGTTTTCTTATCGTGGCGAAGTTCCATTTAGTTTCGGAAAGGATAGAGCGTAAAGAAATATAATACACCCTATTTAATATGCGGGCGTTCTGTGTATCATCGTCAATGCTTACAATCGGATTCGCACCGACCAGAGTTAAAGCCTTATTTAAAAGTTGAGTTTGAGTAACTGCCATAATTATTTCCTCCTAATAAAGAACCAGTCCCACTGGGTTCTACCTTCTCGGTGGACAGGGCATAAGCCCTCTTCTCGGTTAGTTAAAAAATCGTTGACTGCTTTTCTTACATCCGCTACCCAGTAATCGTGTCCGGCAACCATACCGCCGATTTTTACTTTCGGACACCAGGCATTCAAATCATTTATTACATCATCATAAGTATGGCCTGCATCAATATAAACATAATCCAGGGAATTGTCTTCAAAATCTTTTGAGGCTTCGGTTGATTCTTTTTCTATGAATTTACAGCGGGATGAAAAAGGCAAGACTCCATTAAGCATTTCTGCTTTTGCGTCTGGACAGTCAGCTTTTTTATAATTATCAACAAGAAATAGAAATAGATTGTCCCAGTTAGCCAGCATATCTACGGCATTCTTACCGTGCCTTACGCCGACTTCAACTGCTCTTATATGTCTACCGTTAGAAAACCCTTGAAGGATTATGGCTGAGTCTCTCATAAGGTTGAGATGAGGGAGAGGGCTGAACACTCTCCCTTTTTCTCATTTCCTTTAGGTGTATCTAACAATTGATTTAATCGTACCAGTTGTCATAGTCCAGTTGTTTAGCTTCAAAGCAATAGTCGTTCTCGTTCCCACGGTCACAAACTGGAAGCCTGCGTGTTTCGCTGTATTCAAACCTTCGGTCATTCCCTTAATGCCATTTGCCAAGCTAATGGTAGTTAGCGTTAAGTTATGAGTGATAGTGGTTATCCCCATCAATGTATCGATGGCCGCGTCACTCGTGAACCCAAGAGAAACAGTACCCGCAGTCTGTGAAGCTGATGTCTCAATCTCAATATCAATAGATGTGATTTTTTTGTTTACAGGCAAAATCGCCAGAGCGATACTGGTGTTCGTCAGAGTAATTACGCTTGTAAGAGTGTAATTATCTAACCAAACTTTTTCCACGGTTTTAATATAACCGTCTGCGATTACATTGTCTCCGCTTCCGCCTGCGTCATACTTTGTTACATTTGCACCCTTTACAGCTTGAACTGCCATGTTGACTCCTTGCCCTTATAGGGCTTTGTGAGAGCAGGTAACCTATAGTTCCTGCCCTCGGTTTGCCAATACTAATCGCTACTAATTAATACTAAATTAGTTTTAAGCGTTTGCTGATACGACTCGTGCTTCTTCTAAACGAACAGCACCGATGTTTAATTCATAGTAAATCTGCCAGGAATAAGAAAGGTCTGTTCTTTCGTCTGTCCTGACCATTGGAGCCTGTAACTCGGCACAACAAATCCCATACTTTTGGAAAGCGATACCGGAATAAGATCCAGCGTTTACGTTTCCGCCAGTAATCTGGGCGATCCTTGTTGAGGTAACCCATTTGAATCCCATGAAGGTGTCAATATCACCGTTGATTAATGCTTTAACTGCGGCATAATCAGAAGATGTCATCTGAGAAACCTGGAGCATATTACTCAAAGTTGTGGGAGTTATCACAAATATTCTGTCTTCCTCTTCAACATCAGCATCATCAAAAGTCTTTTTGATTTCTGCGACATTAGAAAGATAGAGATACCCTGTGGTTGCGGCTACTACATTGCTGTGCGTCACAGAACTGGAACCCGTTTCCCCATAGCTGGCTGTACCAACTAGAGCTGACAGGATGACATCATCTATCTTTCTTCCGATAGATGCTCCGCCTGCGATGCTGTACGCACTGCGAGGGTCACTGATACTGCGAAGTTCATCACCACGGTCAAGCAATCTTGCATCGTGGTAATCAACCATTGTTGCCATTCTTCGAGATAAATTCGGGTCGTTGTTCGGAGTTTTTACATTCCGTCCACCCTTGGTCTCCATTGACCATTCACCGATTCTATCCTGGAAAAATGTTTTACCTACTACGTCCGGTTTGCGATATACATAGTTGAAAAGCTTACTATACTTCTGTTGTGCTAGCTGCATAATATTCCGCCCGTAAGCTTGAGCGAATATTTGACTTTGTGTGTCTGCCATGATTTCTTCTCCTTCGTTCAAAGGTTAACTCTGTTGCTTTCTATCGATTGTCCTCTACTCCGAGGGTCTTGGCAACTCTATTGTCGGGGCATCTCAGCTTGTCCGGCCCTACTGCCAGTCTTTTGGGCTTTCGCTTGTCTTTAGACTGGTTGTTTATTTGCAATTTTATACAGGCGATTTACATAATTAACCGCCTGGTCATGCTCTGCTCTGCCTGCGTTTGGATTGGTGTAAGGATGCTTTGGATCTCTGGAAATCTTTTCAATCTCGGCCATGGCTTGTTCAGGTGCTAAACTGAACCTTGTGGCACTAAATTCACCAATCTTGTTTTCAGCAAAATGCTTACCGACCTGGGCTAAGAACTTTACGCCTCTTGGGTCTTTAGATAAAGACGTGGTAAGGAAATTCTCAAGTTCCTTGTTCCCGCCTGAAAACTTATTTATCACCATCTGACCAAGATGGATATTTCCGTCATAGGCATCTCCCCATTCTCCGCGGAGCTGATTGACTGTCTTGGCCATTATCTGTTTGGTCTCTTCCTGAAAATTACTGTAGTCTTCTACCTGTGATTTAACATGGGCATCCCATAATCCTTTGGTCTGGTTCGGGGTTAGCTTGAACCCATGACACATCTCGGCAAACTGTGACTTGTCTTTTACCATTTCGCCTTTTAGGCCTTCAAATCCTTCCGGTAATTCCGGGTCTGCTAAGCCGTATCCTTCGGCAACATCAGGAATACCCATTGCCTTTGAGAACCTTGCCCATCCCTCTGTGTCGCCTTCGCCTTTAGGGATTGGGACTTTCTCGTGTCCTAGGAGCTGTTCTAAGCTTGAATGAGATTTGAAACTCTCATTTAATCCCTCATAAGTATCTGCGAACTTCTGTGCTATCGGGCTGTTTCTTAAATCATTGCTTAAGTGCTGCTTCCAAGTGCCTGTGTCTGCGGGTGCGAGTGTCACTGCTGGTGCTGCATTTGGGTCTTGAGTTACCTGTGTTCCAGGCTCGAGATTATCCGACATTATCTTCCTCTTTCTGTTTTACCAGAGCCACTATTGACTCGGGACTTTCCTTTAAAAATGTTTTAATCGTCGCTACGAACTCCCTTTTTCCGGCGTTGATTAAAATTAAATCTCTATTCACAGGGTCAAAGATGCTTTCATACCATCCGCTTGCCTGCTCTAAAAACTCCATTGTCTCTTTCCCTTGCGGGCTGTCAAACATTGTATGGAGATTGCTTTTGATTATCTTTACCTGCCTTATGTCAGTTAGGTCTATCCTCATTTTGTAGGCACCTCTTTTGCCTGGGCTTGATTTTTATCTACTTCACTTGCTGTCTTGGCTACATTGGCTCCGGCTTGGGCTAATCCTGCTTCACGGTCTTGAGCCATCTGTTCTGCCCTGCCTTCACGGAGGTCTTGTACCTCGTTATCGCTTCGTAAAATCTTGATATTGGCTCCTGTGATATCCCAGACATTGTCAACGAAACGGTCACCGCTGATTTTATCAATAACATCCGGCATTAATTCAGAAGATTGCCCGACCACGCTCATCGCTGTAATCAGAGTATTTAATTCGCTTCTCTTCTGTGCCTGTGCTAATTGGCTTAATGTCTCAATCTCATATTCAGGGTTATCTCTCATGGCATCCGGAGGCGGGGGTAATTTGCCTAACCTTGCCAAGATACCGACAGTTCTTACAATCACAGGATTTGTTACCTCGGCAATCCACCTGCCGACAGCGGGGGCAAGCTGTGTCATCTTCTCATTTATACGTTCAGCTACCTCCGGGTTGTTCATCTGCTTGGTGACTCCGTCAAAGGCAAGGAACACATCGTTGAACATTAAAGACTTGACTTTCATTGAGTAGTATTCAACGGCATTCATGCCGAAGTTTGGATCGCCGTAATTAGCAAAGGCGAAGATGTCCTTAGAGCTGGTCATGTTCTTTTTATTGTAATAGTTCATCGCTCTGGGATTGGCGTTGAAGGGCATCATAAAAGAGTTTTCAGGCAAAGCGATTGGCGGGTCAGTCCGTTTCATCATCGCTCTTAAGTTTGTCTTTGCCACCGCATTTAATAGTCTTGCGAATGGTAAGCATTTCATTGCCGGGCTGAATCCCCACGGGATGAAAGGCCTCTTATCAAATCTGTGGCACATTGCCGGAAATTCGTGATAGCCGGACTCTTCCATTATCTTCTTGCTTTCAGTATCAACCCATACCGCTTCAATCGGCATATTCTCTATGTCGTCTTTGGTGACATCACGCCGATGGCGTTTAGCTATGTAAAGCAGAAAGATATGTGTCCTCTCGTCATTCCTGTTGCTAAGTTCATCCTGCATCTGGGTAGATAGGTTTTCCCTGCCCCACCTATCAGAAGCCTGAAACGCTGTGAATTTGAACTCAATGTAATATTCAGCAACCCGTCCTCTGCTGTCTTCAACTATGAGGCATTGTTTTAACGGCAATGTAGTAAATCTGATGTCTGTCTCGATATCCTCTTCTTCAAATAGGATTGACGTGCCGTAAACTCCGGATGACTTGTAAGAAGGGAATGCCTGGTCATAAAAGTTAGAGCGGGCAAGAGCCTTTAATACCTCGGCAGTTACATCTTCCAGATAATCAGCAACCTCTTTATCGGCTTGCAGCCCAGGTCTCTTGGCTATCATCCTCATCCATTTGGATGTAGCGGGTGTAAGATAGTTCATGAACCCTGATGCCAAAACATCAGCTACCTCAAGTGTGGTAGCGTCATAAAGATAACTGGTTGTCAATTCCTCTCCAGGTGAATACTGCCTGTTGAAATCCGGCGACTCGACATAAAAATAATCATGTAAAGACTGCCAGTAAGATTCAAAGTTGTGCCTGGCTCCTACTAGCCTTTTACTGCGGGCGATTAAATCATCAGCCCTGGATGTGTTAAGGTTCTCCTGATTCTTAGGTTCTTTTGTTTTTACCATATCACTGTCCTGTCAGAAAATGGCTGATAGTCTTAGCCTGTTGGCTTACACCAAGCGGTGAGGTGTATATTGAGCGAGACCTTCTTATTGCTTTCCGTTTCGCATCCGCCTTGGCTTGTGCCGTTTCCTTGGGCTTTTCTATTGTTGGGGGTTCGGGGACTGCTGGTGTTGTTGGTGCTTCATCTGCTCCTCCACCGCTCCCGCCCAGGTTCTTTAGACTCTCCGGCAGGAAATCATCAATGTCAAGCTTTACATTCAATGACCCTTTTAATTTCTCAGGCACAAGTTTATCAAACTTTGAACCAAATGAACCTTTTAATTTCTCAGGTACAAATTTATCAGCGAAACTCTGTGACGAAAAACCAAATGTTTTACTGAACCATCCCATAATGTTTTCTCCTTATCTTATCCCCGCCCCTGCCAGGATATTATCTTCCTTGCAGTACTGCGGTTGACGGTTATATTGCTGTTGCTGTTTATAATTGATTGTGCCTATTAGACTTACAGCCATTACACAACTATCTGCCAAATTGGGCGATTTTACTTTGTGCTTGTTCTTCATTACCTCTTTGGAAATTAGGATTCTGCGTTGATAGTTGTCAAAGGTGTATCTGAAAGCGTGTTCAAGTTCACTTAGCAGAGCGTCATCAGTAATCCTGATGTGTCCTTTACGGATAAGTTCTTTAAGCTTGTAAGTGTCTCTGGTGCGGACATTGGCATAATAGCTGTCGTCTTTGATGTTTAACGGCAGGTTTCTAAATCCTGTGAAATTGTCAAGCCCTCTGCCTTTATTGAGCATATCAAGCGGGGCTGAGCCGATGCCGTCTTCATCAATGATTGACCTGTCCATTCTCTGTTCGTTTGATTCCTGGAGGATTCGTCCGGTGGTATAGCTTAGGTCTCTGTGGTCCCATTGGTCTGTATGGATTGCTTCCCAGTTCAAAGCCCCCATCTGCTGAAGGGTAACTACCGCACACTTGTCGTCACCGTATCTGGCAACATCAAATCCGCCTATGCGTAATCCGTATCCGTCCCGCAGCCTGAAATCAACCTTTTTACAGTCCATTAATTCATCGTGAGTAAATACTGCGTCCTCGGAACTTGCCAATGGTAGGCCAAGCCAGATATGATTGTAGTCGCTCATAGAGCGTTTCTTGCATTCTTCTGCCTCATTTTTCAGGGCTTGAGTACAAAATGGGTTCTCAAAGTAGTTAATGTTGATATGTAAACAGTCCTTACGGCCTTCACAGAACTTGAAGACAGGGTCATCGTGGACGTGTCTGTTCATAGAAAAGAATATCCGAGCATCGTCTTTACGGATAGTCGGGATTAAGACATCGAGGGTTTCTTTGGTGATTGCCTGGGCTTCGTCTATCCATAGGCAGTCAATACCCTCCATTCCCTGAATATTAAATTTACCCTGTTCTCTGAAACCGCGGAAATGGATTGTAGTTCCTTTGGTTAAATGCTCAATCTTAGTGGCAAATATTTTATAGGGGAGTTGGTACTGAGCGATTAAATCGGCAAGTAATGAATAAACTGATTCGGCTATACTGTTCTGGATTTCTCTCCCGCAGACTATTCTTAAATTGTACCTGTCACCTAGGTATAAAAGAAATCTGGCAATGGCGTGTGATTTTCCTGCTCCTCTTCCGCCCTCTCCTAAAAAGTAACGATGTTCGTCAAACTTCTCGAATATCGTTCTAAGCTTTGGTGGTACGTTAAGGATTAATGGTAGTCTTGCGATTTCCGCCAATGTTAAACTCCAATGGTTTTCCGTCTGTTAATTCTATCACAGGCATTACTGTTACGCTTACGCCGACATTAATATCACTCTTGTCACCTTCAAGCTCAGCCCTTAACTCTTTAATGATGTCCATTGTACTCTTTTTACCGAGTGAATTTGGGTGGACATTCAGCAATCTTTTAAGATGAGCAATCCTCTTAGTCTTCTCGTGGATTCTCTCAAACTTTATCGCGTCTCTATGTTTATAAACAATACGATGAACTTGAGATACAGACATTTTAAATTGCGAGGCTATTTTTTTTGGGGACACTCCATCTCGTGCGTATAGAGTGCAGATTCGTGAATCTCTAATTCTATGTTTTGATTTGATGTCTGATGGCAGTTTCATTTCTTTTTAAACAGCCTCCCCAGGAAAACTAAAACAGGGATTGTTAAAGCAACCGCCCATAAGTCTGCAGCGACATCTCCGCTTTTCCCTGACAATAAATCAATGCTGATAGATAAGACACCTAGTGAGATCCAGACAAGTGAATACCAATGTAATACTTTCATAATTCTCCTTTTTTTTGGGTAGAAACCATAACCGTTTATATGTAGTTTTTATCAGGGGTTTGTCATTAGTTCTACCCATTTTTATTTTACCTGTTCATTGCATTTATGACAAGTAAAAGATATGATAGATTACATTTAATTTAATTCCTCGTCGGAAAACACCTAAAAACAATTTTTAAAATATCTATTGACATCCTTTTTGATTTGTAGTAATATAGGATTATGAAAATTTGGCGAGACTTAAAAATCGGGAGTGGACAAAATGGAAAAACAAAATCTAAAACATAACTCGGTTGAATTTCAGCCGAGATTTTTTTTGCCCCCAGGTGTCTCGCCAAGACTCAAAAAGGTTCACCCCTTGCCTGGGGCTTTTAATTTTAGGAGT
>Ga0180007_10004696_pt1 | contig 14308 bp, 17 predicted proteins | sample MM_PC_MetaG_FD_121122 | JGI IMG/M metagenome (GOLD analysis project Ga0180007, IMG submission 121122) | Groundwater microbial communities from the Aspo Hard Rock Laboratory (HRL) deep subsurface site, Sweden - MM_PC_MetaG | ecosystem: Environmental > Aquatic > Deep subsurface > Groundwater... | reverse complement strand
AACATTATTTTTTTTACTTCCTCACTAAAAATTTTCCCTTTATCATCTTCTTTGTCAAATCTTAAAAGTTGCTGGGATCTCCCTATCAACCTAACTTTCTGAATTGTAGTAGCGCTTACATCTAGGTAATTTTCTACTCTGCCTTCTTTTAACAGTTCCTTTAGGATCTGCGATTCAGCGTCTTTCCCAGCAAAGGAAAAAAGACAAGCAGAACCACCCAACGAGGCAATATTCAAAGCTACATTCCCCGCACCCCCAATTCTATAAAATTCTTTTTCTATCTTAATAACAGGAACAGGGGCCTCAGGACTTATCCTTAAAACATCCCCCTCAAGATATTTATCTAGTATTATGTCTCCAACTACAACAATTTTCTTATTTTTGAACCCAGATAGAATCTTTTTGAGAGTGTCCATTTTAATCTAGATGTCTTTCCCAGTTATTAAAAAATCTCCTCTTTTAGAGGACTTTATACATGTCTCACGGGCATCTACACAAATAGGTAAACGAGGTTGTCGCCCAATCAAGATACCTTTGTTATGACTATTATGATTGTCTAAGACGCAGTCTATGATTTTAGCTCTATAGGAAAAAATTAAATATTTCAAACTATTTTTTTTAATTATCAAATTATTACAATCTCTTAGTGTTTTTCTTTTATTGTTGACTGCTGATAACGAAACCATTTAACCGCCTCCAAATAAATCTCTTCTGTTTGATCACCTATAAGATCCCAAGAATATTTTTCAGCTTTTTTTAGATTATTAATCCTCATTTTCTCTGCTATTTTTTTATTATCTAAAATTTTTAAAATTTTTCTTCTTAAATTAACCAAATCTCCATAATTAACAAAAAAACCATTCTCGGGGTCCTTCATCTCGTATGGAATGCCATTCACAGGACTAGCAACTATAGGTAACCCAGAACACATTGCTTCAAAGAGAGTTAAAGGTAACCCTTCTCTGTAACTTGGTAAAACATAAACATCTGCAGCCTGATACATCTCCGCGATGCTTCTTTTATCCCTGATAGGATCAAGTAACAAAATATTTTTTTGGTTTTTAATAATATCTTGAACTTCCTTTTTTTTACCTTCATCCGGTCCTACAAAAACAAAAGTAATGTCTTTTCTTTCTTTGACGATATCTTTTGCAACAACAGCTAATTTTTCAGGACCTTTAGTAACATTAAATCTTCCAAAAAACAAAGCAAGTTTTCCCTCGATTCTATATTTCCTTTTGAAGTTATTTGGTTTTATCCTTTCAAAAAGGATGTCATCCATTCCATTAGGCAAAACAATTATTTTATTTTCATCACCACCAAATTTTTTAATAAAATCTATTTCCCAAGGAGTAATTGCTATCACCCTCTCAGCCCATTTCAAACTTAACCTAGAAAGAGTCCCATAACTTATCCAAAGTAAAACCCTTCCGATGGGACTTCTATAAGCATCACTCCATGGACAGTGGGTTGTGTGAATATGGGGAATATTTTTGACTTTTGCAACCAGTGCTGCTAGAAAAGTGTGGGCATGTCCGAATAAATGAGTATGAATCAAATCAAAATCCTCGTTCAACAACTTCCAAAATACCGAAGGCCAGACAGTAGCAAAATTAGCAACTCTTAAAATATGAACACACCTGTGCACCCGTACACCATTTATTACCTCTTCTCTAATCTTTATTCGCTGGTATTTATCCCAATCCGAAGTAAAAACATGTACCTCGTGTCCCCTTTCCACCATCCTTTCTGCCAATTCCTTTACAACCTGCTTAACTCCGCAAATTGTTGGTTCATAAAATGGACAAACATAAGCTATTTTCATAAGCCCTACCGCATCATAAAGACTTTTAAATATCCTTCGTTTTTAAAGAAATATTTTTATTTTAAGTGAAGTAAAATCTCAAGATTATCGTAGAAAACTTTCTATTCTCCTTTCCACTTTTCTAAATCATCTAAAAAGCCTTTGACAGACGCGTCTGTGCCTGAATGTTGTATCATACCTGGAAAGACTTTATAGCCCGCTGTTACGATATGGGCACCATTTTTCCAACCGTTTGTTACATCATAAGGTTTTCTAATACTCCCAAAAATTATTTCAGACTCTAATGTTGGATTGTCATCAAGATACTTCCTAACATCCCTTACTATCTCAAGAGCTCTCTCTTGTCCATCTCCCGAGGAGTTTGGCAAACCATTGAAATAATCAATCAATCTATTGTAAAATAAAGAAACAAATCTTGCTCCCGCCTGTGCAGCAAGTTCTAATTGGCTTTCTGAAAAACCACAGGTAGCATTCACAACCATACCTTCTTTTGACAGCGTCCTTATAAGTTGCAAATAATCTACGCCTTCATAAGACAAAGGAATTTTTATAGCCAAGTTATCGTATCCTATGGCCTTTTTTATTTCGTGTGCTTGCCTAAACATTTCATCCGGATCACTAGAAAAAACTTCAACACTCAATGAAGGAGTTTTACCATCTATTGTTGGATATTCCTTAGCAAGTTCTGCTATTCCTTTCATGTGATCAACATAACGGTCTATAAACTGTTTTGCCATGTCGCCTTTCGGAGCTTTAGCAACTAAAGAAGGGTTCGTAGTTACTCCTTGTGCACCTCTTGATAATGCTGCCTCAATTTCCTCTGGAATTGCACTATCAATAAAAAGCACTTTTCTTCTTTCTAAGGTCATATCTCCCGAAGGTAAAAAAACAGTTTTTAAACTTTATGGGTTTAAACTTCCTGTTTCTTGATGTACATAAGTTCTCCCATCCTCTACTAAATGTGAGTCCCTATCATCATCTTTAGTTGAGACCTCAATAATTACAGAATCTTCTAAAGCAATTCGCATATGCATCAATCCAGGACGAATCACATAAATATCCCCAGGAGATAAAATAACAGAACGATTTTCTGCTCTTCCGATCCTTAAGCCAACTTTTAATTTTCCTGATTGTAAGACATAGGCTTCTTTTTTATGTGAGTGGTATTCTAAACTACTTTGTGTTTCAGCTTTCATAAAAATCCTCTTTCCTGTAAAATTTTCACTAAAAATACTTTCTACTCTCCCCCAATATTTGTCTCTTATATCAAAAGTTCTTTTAGCCTTTAATTTTTTTATTCCACTTTGTCCTGAAAAAAAATAAGCAAGAGTTTCTTTTTTTGAATTTAAAGTTATATCTAAATTTTTAGGAATCTCTAAAACATCTCCATCCACTAAAGAGATATGCTTATCAGATCGACAAATTAATTTTCCAGCTTCAACAAACAAAAACCCTCCAGTTTTAGGTAACTTAAAAGAAGCATCATTCTTAAAATGAAATTGTTGTAAAGAAAATTCTGGTTCTGAAATTGCATCAATCCTATGCCCGTGTCCAGTCTCAACCTTTCTGGGATGAGTTACTTTATTCACCTCTTCAAAACTCAGCCCATAAGCCATCTTATTCCTCCTGACCGTAATATTTATTTTCGCCCCTTCTTCTTTGATGGTGTTTTTCCAACAAATGTTTATCAATCTCTTGTATTCCCTTGCCGACCACTAAAAGATTTATTGTTCTGTATGCTAATTTAGCAACCTCTTCCAATACTACAGCTCTTTCTAAAGCTTCATCCACATTTCGCCCCCAGGTAAACGCACCATGACTCGGAACTAATATTGCAGGCATATCCAACGGCTTTATTTCATGTGATTTAAAATAATTTACAATCCCTCTGCCAAGATTTGCCTCATAAGCTTCTTCTATTTCTTTCCTTGTTAGTTCATCAACTAGCGGAATGTTTCCATAAAAATAGTCTGCGTGTGTTGTACCTAGACAAGGTATTTGTTTTTTTGCTTGAGCAAATGCTGTTGCATAAGGAGAATGTATGTGAACAATTCCCCCAATTTCTGGAAATCCTTCATAAAGGGCTTGATGTATTGGAGTGTCTACAGAAGGTCTTAAAGCATCCCCTCCCCTACCATCAAAATAAACCTTAACTATATTCTCCGGGGTTACATCACAAAAAGGCACACCAGACGGTTTGATAAAAATAGCTTTCCTATCGAAAGTACACTCGCTTGCATTCCCCCAAGTTTTTAAGGTCAATCCTCTTTCTGATATTTGTTTATTGGCCTCAGCTACTCTTTCTTGAATTTTTGTATCTTCATCCATTTTTCTTCACATATTCTACAAGATCGGTTATTTTAGGAGATCTTGTTCCAGGGGTCGTTACAGAAAGTCCCGCCCAGCAATTGCTCAAATAAAGAGCTTCTTGGGGAAATTTCTCAAAGTTTATTAGAGATAGGGCTGCAAGAAAACAATCTCCAGCCCCGCATGCATCCTCTTTTTGTTCTACTTCAATCCCTTCAGCAAAATGTTCTTTTCCATTGAGATACATCAGGGCCCCTTCTTTTCCAAGGGTCACACAAATATTTGAATCTAATTTTTTAGCAAGATTACCCAATCCACATTTTTTAGAAAATTCAGAATCAACCGCCTGAGCTTCTTTATGATTCATACAAACTAAATACGACCCACAGTAATCTAAATGATTGGAGGCCCTTTGAGAAATTTGCGAACTTGCTATCGCCCCTTTCCCATTTTCAACAACTAACAATTTCAGTTTAGCTATTAAGTCAGAGGTCATCATCCCATGCCTTTGATCAACAAAGAGAACTATATCAGAATTTTTTATCTCCCTTAGCAAAATTCCAATTATTTCCCTTTTAGAATTATCACTAATATCTCGATTGTCTAAATGATCTATCTGTAGAAGCTTTTCATTCCCAGCCCAAAATCTTCTTTTAACTGTTGTTTTTCTACCGTTTTCTTTAATAGGAAAAAAATTTAGGTTTTTATGAACAAACCCATCATAATTTTTTGCATAAGAATCATCTCCTAAAACTGTAACAAAAGAAACTTTTCCTCCAAGCTCTAATATACTTTCCACAACATTCGCAGCACCACCAAAGAGTATGTCTGTTTTCTCATGTTTCAACTTTGGCGTGGGGGTCTCCAAGGAGGTACCTATCTTTTCACCATAAACAAATTCATCTAAAATAGAGTCCCCAATAACTAAAACTCTTTTATTTTTGAAGTTACCAATAGTTTCGAGAATTAATTCTCTCTTTGACTTTCTTTTCATTTTCTAAGGTCTATTTTTTTTAGAATTTCTGTTGTTGAATAATTTTTGACTAATGGAAAAATCTTTATACCAATCTCCGAAGGAATTTCGTCCCTCTTCCTAACCTCTTCAGCAGTCCATTCTCCGCCTTTCACAACAATAGTAGGTTTAACTTTAGAGATGATATCTTTTGTTTCAGTATCATCAAAAATTATAACCTCATCAACCTCTTGAACAGATTCAAGAACCTTCTTTCTATCTTCTTCGTTATTCACAGGTCTGTCTTCTCCCTTTATGGTCTTTGTCGCTCTGTCAGAATTTATACCCACAATCAATTTGTCCCCCAAACTTTTTGAAAATTTTAATAGTCCAATATGTCCCATGTGTAAGATATCAAAAATCCCATTAGTAAACACAATTGTGTTAGGATGATGATTCGAAATCTTTTCCACTCTCTTTACATGCCGGCCCTCACCAAAAGGCGTGTTTAACCAGACATCAATAATCTCTTCTGCTCTTTTAGGAGGTGTTAACCAAGCTCCTAAACATATTACATTTGAATCATTATGCTCTCTACTTTTAGGAGCACTCTCCAAATTGTGGATAAGTGCAGCACGCACATCTTGGAACTTGTTAGCAACAACACTCATACCTACACCAGTGCCACAAATAAGTATGCCCTTTCCTACATCTTTATTTTGTATTATCTGCCCTAACTGAAAAGCATAATCCGTATAGTCTACACTAAATTTTTCTGTGAAGGGACCCAAGTCAATGCAGTTATAGCCTTTTTCTTTTAGATAGTCATAGAGATGTTTTTTTAGTTCAACTCCATTATGGTCCGATGCTAAAACTATGGCTTTCTCATCCATTTTTATTCACCTGAAAGTTTATTCGAGGATATATGCAAATCCTTGCTTTTTAAATATTTTTACCCCAAATAAGAAAGAAATATACCCAAAAACTTAAATATCCTCTTCTTAGGAAATTCGGCATGCAAAAAATCAAATTGCCAAGGAAAACACTAGTTTTTGTAGCAGGAGGTCCTGCAACTGGAAAAACAACAGTATTAGAGCAGATTGTCCCCCAGATAGAAGGGGTCCTCCTAGTAGACAAAGATGACATAAGCGATACTTTCCTGAGAACTCCAAAAAAAGAAGGGCAAGGCGAGTATAACGTGAGGTGGTATCGACTAGATGGAGAGGTGCGTTTAATATCCAGCGAGCATTATAGGGAAAATGTTGGCCAACAAACTTATAGAGCAATGTTGGAAATAGCAAAAACCAATCTTAGATTAGGTTTGACTCCCCTTCTTCAAGGTAACTATACTAGTCAAATGGCAGAAGGATATTTTCAAGAGGTAGTTGAACCATTTTTTGAAGAGGCTAACCTGGTTCCTCGAACAAAAATACTTTTTTGTTTTGCTGATAAAGAGACAATTGCAGAAAGAATAAGAAGAAGAAATGCGCAAAGAGACACTGCAAAGCTAAGCTCTCCTGAAGCACTACAAAGATACCTTGATAGTCAAGATTTTCTTCCCAATGCGCTTGAAAAGCTTGATCATGTAAAACTTAACTCCAGTACTTCTTCTGTTGTCGAGAATGTTGACAGGGCAATAAGCTATTTGATGGGCGAGATGGGACCCTAAGAGTTTTTGTACTTTTCTAGAACCCTTTCTATTACTGAGGTCGTAGAGAAGCCCTCTTCAATGCCAAGCAATTTATAGCGACCACCCCAAGTTTCAAGAAGCGCTCTCGTTTCTCCAGTATCCTCAGCCCCTTTGGTGTGAATATCTGGCCTAATTTGTTTTAGATACTCCAAGGGTTTGGGGTCATCGAAGATTACCACATAGTCTACACATCCAAGTGAAGCAATTATACGAGCTCTTTCCTGCTCTGCAAGGATTGGTCTTTTTTCTCCTTTATTTCGTCTAATAGAAGAATCGCTATTTAGTAACACAACCAATACATCGCCCTCATTTTTTGATTTTTCCAATAAATTAACATGGGCAGGATGCAGAATGTCAAAGCTTCCATTGGTTGTAACAATTGTTTTACCTTCCGCTTTTATTTTAACACCTAATCCTACTACCTCATCAATAGTTTTTATTTTATTAAGAGATTTTAGCGACATTTTAATTACTATTCATCCTTAAATTTCGACTTTATTTCTTCATAAATCTTTTTCCAATCAGCTTTAAAAAAAATAGCTCGGTCATCCACTATTACGTGAGATGGTGGTTTTCCCATATGAAGTTCATGAAATTTTACTCCCCACTTTTCAAGTTGTTTCTTGGTAAAATTATGGCCATCACTTCGATAAAGTTTAAGCACATCTCCTTTGTTCCACTCCATAAAGCGAGCAGTATGAAATATTATTTTAAAACCTTCGTCATAGAGTTTGTTGATTACTTCAATCGCTTCTTTATTTGGTTCAATCTCATCATAACCGGCTCCTGGCTCTGCCTGGCTACAAATTGTTCCATCAATATCAAATAGGAGTGTTTTTTCTTCCATTTTTCGCAAGTAGAATAACCACTTCAATTTTTAAATGTTTTTATCTTTTTTTATTAACTCGTCTAGTGCATCTATTACTTCCAGGATATCGATCTTTTCCATACTTTTGCAATCTGTTTGCATACATCCGACACAGTCAGTTTTTGCATAAACTATCTTGCCTCGTCCAAAAGTTTCTTTTTCATACATTTGAGTCGGGCCCAATAAGCAGATTGTTTTTTTCTTCAAAGCCTGGGATATATGAAAACCAAGAGAATCTGTTGAAATTACAAAATCACAAACACTCATAAGAGCAATAAAGTTTATAAGGTCATTTTCTGTTCCCGCATCAATCAAAGGAACACTTGTTCTAGAAATAATCTCTTTATTTCTTTGTGTTTCCTTAAGTCCACCAAAAAGAATAATCCTACATTGAAATTTTTTATAAATTTGTTCAATTAAATCGATACCAAGGTTAACCGGCAATGATTTAAGCCATCTATCAGCACCTCCGAGATTTACACCGACTACAAGATCCTGATTTTTAATGTTGTGCTTAGCCCTAAACTCTTCCGCCACCGCAACCTGTCCAGGATTCAACCCCAAAAAAGGTTCATAACCTTCATAATCTTCAATTCCAACTATCTCTGACATTAATTGCCTATGGGTTTTCTTGCAATTTATCTTAAGAAGATCATTCTTCGGCCTTTCTCCTAACAAACTCATGTCGTACCACTCTTTAGTCGAAGGCGTTGGTAAAACCCTCCCATCCCAATAAAATCCGATTTTTTTGCAACCCAAAGAAGAAGAAAGTTTAGCATATTCTTCCTCTTCTGCGAAGTTTATAACCAAATCAATATTTTCATTTTTTAATTTCTCTCTACTTCCTAGAGAATCAGTGATAACAGTATCAACGTAAGGATTATTAACAAAAAACGGTCTCGCACCCTCGCTTGTAAGCCACAAAACTTTAGGATTTTGGTTTTTATATCTGCCCTTTAGGGCTTGAGCAATGAAACTGGTCCTTACAACATCCCCCAAGGCAGCCAATTTTATCACTAATATCTTCATTTCAATCCATCCTTTTTAAGAGATTCATTTTTTATAGATTCTACTAGGCAATATAAACTTTTAAATATCCTTCGTTTTAGGGAACAAATAATATCCAAAAAAGAAGAAAAAGAAAATTATTGGAAAGATATAGACTTAAGAAAAAAATCTATTGAAAAACATTTTAGGCAAATATTAGAGAAAATGAAAAAATTAAACCTTGGTTGTGGGAAAGATTATCGTAATGGATGGACAAATGTAGACATTGATAAATCCAAAAAAACAGACGTTCTCTGGGATTTAAATAAGATACCTTATCCATTTAAAGAGAATGATTTTGATTTTGTTTTATGCAACCATACCTTAGAACATCTCGAAAAACCAATTTCAGTAATGAAAGAAATATGGAGAGTATCAAAGGATAAGGCCATAGTTGAAATTTATGGCCCCCATTTTTCATCATTTACTACCTACGCAGATCTAACTCATAAGAGGGGGTTATCTTATTTTATTTTTGGTAGCCATTGGAATAGAGATTTAGATAATTTATTTAAAGTAAAAGAAAAAAAACTAAATTTTACAAGAATCAATTTCAAAAAACTAAATTTATTTTTCAACCCAATAATAAATCTTTCCCCCTTACTCTATGAAAGGTTTTTTTGCTGGATACTTCCCTGTTCAGAAATCAAAATAGTCTTAAATGTTAAAAAATCTTGAGCAAAATATAGATTGCAAACATAGGTGGAGTAGTGGGCCACCAGGACCGAATTATTTCAATATAAACTATGTTTTTGGTAACTTAGACAAAACCCCATTCTTTAATCTTGCTCATGTTTTAGGGGAAGGCAATAGGGCACACGCAGAATTTAGTTAAGGTTATATAATCTATGTTATCTCTCGGAGCTATGAAAATTGGCTTTTTAATCAATTATTTTTATCCTTTTTTAGGCGGAGCCGAAAGCAATTGCTTTTATCTAGCAAAAGAACTTGTCAAAAAAGGTCATGAAGTACATATTTTCACATCTGATAGAAAGAACAACAAAATATTGACTAAAGAAGAGATGGTAGACGGAATTCATATCCATAGATCAAAAACTTGGTTCAGATATAAATATTATCTAGTTTTTACGCCCGGTTTATTAACAAATGTTTTGAGATATGATTTAGATGTTTTACATCTCCATAGTTTCGGTTTTTTATATCATGATTTTGTTGCCTTGGTTAAAAAAATAAAACATAAAACAAAACTTGTGAATACCCCCCACGGTCCCTTTATGGCTCTGAAAGAGTATTCTCCAATAGAAAGAATCCTTAAAACTCTAGTTTCAAGGTTTGAAAAAATTTCAAATCGTTTTTACGATGCAGTCATTGAAGTAAACCCAACACAAAAAAGCTGGCTAACAAAATACGGCATTAAAAAAAACAAAATCTTTTTCGTACCAAATGGAATCTCAGAAGAATCATTTAAAAAAAGCAATCCTAATCTGATAAAGAAATACAACTTAAAAAACAAATTTATCCTAACCTACATCGGAAGAGTTCAAAAATATAAAGGATTAGACCAAGTTTTAAGAATCCTACCTTATTTCAACAACATAGTTTTTGTGATTATCGGTGAAAATGCGGATGATAAAGAAAGATTAGTAAGTTTAATCCAGAAATTAAAAATTAAAGAAAAAGTCATTTTTACTGGAAGAATATCTGAAAATACAAAATCATCTTTATTGGATGCATCTAAAGTCTTTATTCTGCCTTCTGAATGGGAAGCTTTCGGAATCACGATTTTGGAAGCAATGGCTAGAGGGAATACTATAATATCTACAACCACTGAAGGAGGCAAATTTTTAGTAGGAAAAGAAAATGGTTTTTTGTATGAATTTGGGGATACTGGGGAGTTGAGACTAATTTTAGAAAAAATAATTAGGAATCCCAAAATTCTTGAAACAATTGGCGAAAATAACGAAAAAAAATCTTTAAACTTTAAATGGTCTAAAATCGTAAACCTCCTAGAAGATGTATACGCTAAAATCAGTTAATCCTTGCTAAATAAGGCCTCCTTTTTTCATCCAACTAACAGTATTTCTCATTCCTTCTTCAAGATTAACCTTAGGATTAAAATTCAAATCTTTTTTTGCTAAACTAGTATCGTAAAGCTCTGAAGCTAAAAAAAATCTCAATTTTTTCCTGCTTATAGTTGGCTCTTTTTGGAATAGTTTAAGTACGGGCTCAAGCAAAGTTGCACCAGACACAACCAAGCTTTTAGGCAAATAACCCTTTCTGGGTTTAACATTTAATCCTTTTGCCATTACTTTAATAAATTCTTTTTTCGTAACTATTTCATTTCCCACTAGGTTATAAGTTTTATAGAATGTTTTTTTATTGTTTAAACAAGAAATTAATCCAGTTACAGCATCATCAATATAAAGAGGCATAATTGTAGATTTTCCATTACTAATCATCATAAACAATCTTCTTTTTACTAATCCAACCAACGTAACCCACGGAGCAGAATTATCACCCGGACCATAAATCTTGCCTAATCTAAATATCGTAAATGGTATGCTTTTATTTTCATGAATCCTTTCTTCACCTTTTAATTTACTCTTCCCATAAATATCGATTGGCTTTGGTTTAGTATCTTCCTTAACCAACACACCCCCCTTTGTAACTCCATAACAAGCAACACTGCTAATATAAATAAAATGTTTCACTCCAGCTTTTGAACTTTCTTTATAAAGTCTGCCAGTGCTCTCAGAATTCAAATCAAAATACTCCTTTTTGCTTACTCCTGCAGGATGTATCAAAGCAGCCAAATGATAAACAATATCCTGACTTTTAACCGCTTGTTTGATTATACCTAAATCCCTAATATCGCCAACTATAACCTTAACTTCATCCTTCAGTTCTTTAATTTTTTTTACATTCCGAACTATCACAGTTATTTTATGGCCTTTTTGTAATAATTTCTCCACAAGAATCTTACCTATAAATCCAGATCCGCCAGTAACCAAAATTTTCATGCAAACAGGTCTTTTATAGGGCTATATAAATACTTTTTTATTACTTAAGGTAATGAATTAAGAAGTATAGAGCAGCCTTTTTATCCGTCTCCCAAAAACATTATACACATTTTTAGATGCACTTACTTCTTTCAAAAGCGGAAACAAAATTTTAGGCCTAATATAAAACATAAAATTAGCCAATCTTTGTTGAAAAAAAAGCCAGGATCTTGAAACTCCTTCAGGCGTGTAAATAACGCTATCCGTAGAATAATCATCCCATCTTAATGAGTTAGTCCCACCTTCTTTTTTAATCCTGTCATAAGCCTCCGTACACGGAATCGGCATAAAAAGATTATAACCCACTTTGTTTAGTTTTAGTTTCCTTGAAAACCTTATAGTCTGTTTTATTTCTTTCTTTGTCTCGCCAGGAAAACCTAAAATAAAAAACCCAGTAATATCAAAATCAAATTTGTTTAGCAAATCTATTTTCTCTTTCACTGTTTTAGTATCCAGGTGTTTATTCATTAATTTTAATACTCTATCAGAACCAGATTCTATACCAACACCAAGAGCATAACCACCGGATTTTTTCATCAAAGAAAGAGTCTCTTCATCAAGGGAGTCTAATCTAACTCCTTGAGAGCAAAACCAGCTTACATCTAAGTTAGTGTCTATTAGTTTCTTACAAAAATCTATAGTATAATTTTTATCAGAAGTAAAATTATCATCGCAGATATTAAAACATTTCACACCATAATTATCATATAAAAATTTAATTTCAGTAATCACATTCTCCGGGCTTCTTTTCCGTATTTTTCTTCCAGTTATCACTTTAACTGCGCAAAAAGCACAATTAAAAGGACAGCCTCTGCTTGTAATAATTGGCGCTGTTGGAAAAGACTTAGAATAAACTCCTCCAGAATCCGGATAGTTTCTAGGGTCTATAAGACTCCATTCCGGCATACCTAACTCATCCAAGGGCTCGAAAAAAAGTTGCTGATTAACAACAACTTCATCTTTTTTATTACGCCAAACCAAACTGGGAATTTTAGATAAATCACTAGACTCGAGATTTTTCAATAACTCTACAAGACCAATCTCAGCCTCTCCTTTAAAAAGAAAATCCAAAGTATTAATTTTTTTCAGAGTAGCATATGGATCAATAGATGGATGCGGACCCCCAGCCATTGTAATTATTTCAGGGTTTATTCGTTTAATCAGAGCTGATAATCTAGATACAGAGGAGAAATCCTCAGAAAACATTTTGAATCCAATAAAATCCGGCTTAAACGCCTCTATTTTTTCCTTCAACTTCTTATCAGGATCCTTATGAAGGTTTAGATCTAAAACTTGAACAAGATGACCGGCTCTTTTTGAGTAAGAGGATAAATAACCCAATCCCAAGTCCGGAGCCAAATGGGTTACATGCTTCTTTGGTGGCTTGATAAATAAGAGTTTCATGGTTACAGGTTCTCTTTTCGGGCCATTATAAATCTATTTAAATTTTTATCTTTAATGTCCGATTTTATTACCCTCAGTAATCACAACACATTATTAAATAGTTCTTTAACCTATATTTTCCACATAATAGTTAGGGGGAATTAACATGGCGAATGGATTATTAAAATTAGTTTTAGGAGCAGGACTGGCAGCTGGTTTAGGTGCAAGTGCTAATGCACAAGATTGGCAGGAGTATAATGGACATCTCTACGCTTTGACACCAACCCCAATGAGTTGGAGTTCAGCTGAGAGTTATGCAACAGGTTTAGGGGGGATGGATGCGCATCTAGCAACCATAAACGACCCGGATGAAAACGAATGGATAACAAATGAAGTTACTACATTTTCTGCGGATTTTTGGATGGGATTCTATCAACCAGAGCCTAGGGATGAAGAGCCAGCTGGGGGTTGGGAATGGATAAGTGAAGAACCTGTGACCTATGTAAACTGGGCTTGGAACGAGCCCAATAATGCTGGAGGCGCAGAACATTTTGGATATTTCAATGGTAATGCTGGAACATGGGGGGATTATCCACCACACGTTTCTACGTATGGCATCGTAGAATCACCAATACCAGAACCTTCAACACTAGCTTTATTAGTAGCCGGTGCAGTTGGAATGGGTGCAACTAGAAGAAGAAAATAATCTTCTTCTTTTATTTTATTTTAAAATAGTTTGGAGGTATAAACTATGAAAAAAACATTAACAAGTTTAGTTGTAGCAGGAGCGTTGGCTCTTGGTTTGAGTGGGAATGCTAGGGCGGATATAATGACTTATCAAGATAACTTTGATAGCTATCCTATTGGTTTGTTAGATGGGGTGGATAATTGGACTGCAACGAGGGTATGGGTATTTGATGTATCGCAAGGATTCCAACCACACACTGAACCTTTGTATGCCTATGTAAGCCAATATGGGGATGGTAGATGGGAACTTAGCGCACCCGATAATATTACGGGATTGGATGTAGACTTTTGGGCAGAGTTTCAAACAAATTCAGACCCACATATCTATCTTTCACCTGACAATACTGTGTGGACAGAAGTTACTAGTGACTTTGGAATTACAAAAGAATGTGGTAATGATATAGCAAATCATTTCTCTGCAAGTCTTACAGATTATTTACAACCGGCAGGAGTTCAGGATACAGTGTTT
>Ga0180007_10004695_pt1 | contig 14312 bp, 18 predicted proteins | sample MM_PC_MetaG_FD_121122 | JGI IMG/M metagenome (GOLD analysis project Ga0180007, IMG submission 121122) | Groundwater microbial communities from the Aspo Hard Rock Laboratory (HRL) deep subsurface site, Sweden - MM_PC_MetaG | ecosystem: Environmental > Aquatic > Deep subsurface > Groundwater... | reverse complement strand
AAGCGCCAGAGACGAATCTATTACCACAATAATAGTACTTCTCTTTGTTGGCTTCCCGTATTTATCGGTTTCCAGATTTAAGTGTGGATTCCAATGGGGAACTCTCTCTAAAATAAAATGGCTGGCAAAGGCCAAGGGGATTGAAAGGGCCGGATTTCCCAGTTTTACAGCAATTGCAGCTCCCAGAAGTGCGTGAGGCGTTTCCAGCATGTGGTTAAATATTATATACTCTACGGGTATGATAGCCAACTGGTTAGTCAATCTGGCAGGGATTTTACTATTTATTTTTCTTTTTTGGAAAAGACTTAAAGAGGACTACAATTCAGATATAGTCTTTAGCATATCTTTCCTTATTCTTCTGGGAACATTTATCGGACATTTGCTATCAAGATATTTATTCCCAGACTGGTTTTTCTGGATGGAAGCGTTTGGGGCTTTCCTGGGTTTTGCTGTCGGGATTTTTAAATATAATACCCGATTTTTTGAAACCTATGAGGCTTTGTTTATTTCTTTTATGCCCTGGCTTACCCTGTTTTATTTAGTTGAGCTTATTAGAAAACCAGGATTTGGAATGGCCGTTGTAGTACTGGTCAATGTAGGTTTAATTCTGCTTTTTAATTATATAAATATCCGCTACAAAAACTTTTCCTGGTATAAATCAGGCAAAATAGGTCTTGCCGGACTTTTAACTTCAGGGATATTTTTTTTAATGCGCTCGGTAATTGCATCGATCCTGCCTTCCATGGTATCCTTCTTGGGTCTAAGCGAAATTGTTCTTTCAGGAGTATGTGCTTTTACATTATTTCTTTTAATATATAATTTATCTAAAGGAACTTAAAATGAAGACAAAGAAAAAAGAAAAAAAGAAAGAAACAGATGGAGTATCGGTAAAATTTCCATCTAATTTACTATTTCCCGTAGGAAAGCTTTTAAGTTGGAGACTTTCCTCGCTGGAAAAGAAAAAGAAAAGCATCGAAGAAGAGGATCCTTTTAAAGATACTGAAAGACTTAATGATAATGCTTCTCCTGATGCGGATGCGGCCGAGCAGTTTGGACATGCCAGAAGCACTGCTTTGAAAAACGAGCTTGGTAAAAAGATTGTTCAAACTAAAAAAGCTTTAACGAACATAAAATACGGGACATACGGAATATGTGCCGATTGTAAGAAAATGATTAATACAGACAGACTTATGGTTTACCCTGAAGCCACACTTTGTGTATCCTGCGAAGCAAAAAGAGAAAAATAATTCCTTACTTGACACATTCTTCCTTACTGGTATATACTCTCCTTACATATGAATTACATAGCTACAATTACCAGTAAGAGACAATTTACCATTCCATCTGCTTTATTCAAGGAGGCTAAATTGAAAAGTAATCAAAAAGTTTTAGTGAGTTTGGTTAGCGCAGATGGAGTTTTGAAGATTGAGCCTATGAAAAGAACCGTCGATCAACTTGCGGGATCTGTTAAAGTTCCCTCCCGATATAAGGGGATGGACATCGATAAAATGATAGAAAAAGCTAAGCTTGAGTATTTTTCGAAAAAAAGATGATCTTTGTAGACACAAATGTATTTTTGAGATTTATTCTTGAGGATAACGACAAACAAAGCAAAGAGGCAAGATCTCTATTCGAACTGGCTTCGGAGGGTAAAGCTATAGTTTTTACATCACTTGTTGTTTTTTTTGAGATTTATTGGTTATTTAAGGGCTTGTTTAAAAAAAACAAGGATGAAGTTTGTGTGATTTTCAGAAACCTGATGGAAATGAAGTTTTTAATCTTTGCAGAGCGGGGAATTTTTGAAAAAGCGATAGATATTTATCAGAAAACAAATTTAGATCTGGAAGATTCGTATAATCTCGCATATGCGAAATTGAATAAAGCTACAGAATTTAAAACTTTTGATAAAATTTTATTTAAAAGATTTAAGGAAACCAAATGAATATTCCTCAGGTAATATTCCAGGACGATTATATTCTGGTTTTGAATAAACCTTCGGGTTGGATTACCAATGATGCATTAACTACAACGACACAACCAGTAGTTCAGACGTGGTTAAGGGAAAATTTCAAATATTCCTTAATAGGGGATAGGGAGCGAAGGGACGGAGTTGTCCATAGACTGGATAAAGAAACAAGCGGGATTTTGGTAGTTGCAAAGACAATAAACGCTTTTGAAAATCTCCAGAGTCAATTTAAAGAAAGAAGAATTGCAAAAACTTATATTGCACTTGCCCACGGAGAAATAATTCCCAAAGATGGGGAAATAACAGCTTCTGTAGGAAGACTACCTTGGAGAAGAGAGAGGTTTGGAGTGCTTCCTGGGGGACGCGATGCAACAACATTATATAAAGTAGTAAAAACTCTGGAGAATAAAGAAGAAAAATTTTCTTTGGTTGAGCTCTATCCTAAAACAGGGAGGACTCATCAAATAAGAATCCACTTAAAGTTTATAGGCCATCCCATTGTAGGAGATAATTTCTATGCAGGCAGAAAAACTGCAAGGGAAGATAGAATTTGGTGTCCAAGACTATTTCTTCATGCAGCTAAAATTACGTTCTTTCATCCCGAAACAGGTAAAGAGGTTAAATATGTATCGGCCTTACCCGAAGATCTTCTTTTTTCACAATCTTCTTTACACGAGTCTTAATTTTAGTTTAAACTGAATTAATGCCCAAGCCTGCTTCATCAAGAAGAAAGATTGTTAGAAGAAAAAAAGAAAAACGTAGTTACTTAAAATGGATTATTGTCGGTTGTGTAGTAGTTTTTGTTTTACTTTTACTTTTTTTTCTTAGAAGTAAGTGTTGGAATGCTGAAGGGAAATTTGCTGTAGTTAAAGATAACGGACAAGATGTGACAGTTTCACTTTATGATTCAAATTCTAAGATTCAGACAGATATAATAATCCCAGGTAATACTCAGGTTCTTGCTGCTTATGGCCTTGGTACTTGGAAATTGGGAAGTTTGTGGAAATTGGGAATGAACGAAAAAATGGGGGGAAGCTTAATTACAAGAACTATATCTAAAAATTTTAGCTTTCCTGTTTTTATTTGGTGGGACAGACTTTCACTGGGGGATAGATTAAGACTAAAATTATTTACACTTTTAAACAGGGAAAAAAAGGAAACAATTTTATTAAAAGAAACAGGTTTTTTAAGAAAAACTGTTTTTTTGGATGGAGAAGAGGGTTATTTGGTAAATAAAGATGCCCCTGAAAATATATTGTCTTTATTTTCCGACCAGGAAGAATTCGGGAACCTGCTTAAAGCTAAAATAATCGATTCGACCGGGATTTACGGCATTTCCGATAAAGTTGGAAAAATTATTGAGACAATGGGTATTAAAGTGGCTTCTATTTCAAAGGGTCCTGATATGAACATTGACTGCAGAGTTTTGGGTAAAAACAAAAAACTGGTTAAAAAAGCCGTCCTGATATTCGGCTGTCAGGAAAGTCGGGTCGAAGATTCAAGTGCTTTTGATTTGGAAATAAATCTCGGAAACAACTTTAATCAGGAATTTTGATTATTTTCTTCGGAAGAAATTTTTTCTACAGGAAAAGAGGGAATGTTTTCCGCCTTTTTTGATTTTTGAATTTCTCGAATAAATACCTTAACGCTTTTTGGGTCAACCGATTTTATGTAAACCTGGTAATTATTGCCCAGAGAGATTAAGTGTCTGAGTCGGAGAGCCAAATCATCAGGTAGCCTTCCTATGTACTTTCCATCAATTGTTGTAAGGGAAACTTTGTGGGTATGTGCGGTAAGTGTTATTTCGTCGCAGGTGTTTAAGTTTGCAATAATTTTAGTATCCCCGAGGTTAAGCAGGGATATAAGCTTGGTTTTGCCGGGATCTTCTATGAAAGAGGCTGTATTTGAAGGTTTGAATTCCGAGGGGCATTTTTCCTTGATCCCTTTCCATTTAGCCATGTTTTTTAAAGCAATTGAGTTGAAGGGATCCAGTTTAATTATTTTTTGACAAACTGTCTTGGCTTTTGCCGAATTTCCGCTTTCAAAATATGCCTTGGCCAATCTGTTTAAAATTTCCGTATCACAGGGACTATCTTTAAGGATTTCCTTATTTACCTTTATTGCTTCTTTCCAGTTACCTTCTAGGGCAAGAGTTATGGATTGTTGGGCAAGATCGTGGTTCATATGTGAATGCAATTTTCTATTTATTATTAAAAATAACTTTCTTGAGTATAAATTGGGAAAATGCCTTGTCAAGGGCAATTTCTGCTTGTATAATTGCTTCGTATGAGCGGACACAGCCATTACTCAACCATTAAAAGAGCTAAAGAAGCCAATGATGCCCAGAGAGGAAAAATATTCTCCAAATATGCAAGAGAAATAGGTATTGTTGTCAGAGAAGGAGGAGGAATGGATCCGGCATTTAATTATAAACTTCGAATGGTTTTGGATAAAGCTAGAGAGGCTAATATGCCTAAGGAAAATATCGAAAGGGCAATAAACAAAAGCTCGTCAGGTGCAGCCTTGGAAAAAATCCTTTATGAAGGTTTTGGTCCGGGAAATATTTCAGTTATAGTCGAGGCGGCAACCGATAACAAAAATAGAACCAGTCAGGAAATAAAAAACCTTTTTGATAGGGGGGGAGGGAAGATGGCGGGAACCGGTGCGGTTTCCTTTAATTTTGAAAACAAGGGACTTTTGGTTGTACAAAAAGAAAGTTCTCCCGATGAACAAATGCTAAAATTGATTGATCTGGGAGTAGAGGATATCGACGAAACTTCGGACGGTCTTGAAGTCTATACCCAGCCGGATAAATTATATGAAGTAAAAGGGAAACTTGAAGAAGCGGGATTTAAAATAACATCTGCAGAGCTTTATATGAAACCAAAAATGTTTCAGACAGTTACAACTTCGGAAGAAGCCAAAAAAGCAATGGCTTTCATAGATTTATTAAACGACGGTGACGATGTACAGAATGTTTTTTCTAATTTAGATGTCCCGGATAATCTGATGTGACTAAAAGGAGAAAATTCTTAATAGCTTCGTTTGTTCTTTCCCTGGGTTTTGTGGGCATACAGCTTTTGGACAATCGGTTTAAATTATATGCCATTTTAGCTCTAAGTCTGGCAACTTCAGTTTTCTTTTTATGGTCGCTTTGGGAAGGAATTGGTCGAAACTCAACTCTTCTTACTTTAATTCTTCCGGCATTTTTTACCGGCGGCATTGGAGTTTTTTGGTTTTTACTTCCATCAAATATTTTCGCCAGACTTCCGATGATTGTTTTTTACGGTTTAGGTATCTATGCTTTATCCTTAACAATGAATGTTTTTACTGTTTCGGCTGTCCGAACAATAGCTTTATTAAGGGCAGCCAGAGGGGTCGGTTTTGTACTCACCTTAGTTACATTGTTCCTTATTTACAACGCAATTCTGTCGTTAAAAATACCGTTTTGGGGAAGCTCTTTGTTAATTACCGGTTTATCTTTTCCTCTTTTTCTTCAGGGGTTCTGGACAATACCCTTGGATATAAAAATAAGTAAAGAGATGCTGGTTTTGTCTGCAATATCGAGTTTGGTAGTAGGGGAAATTGCCCTAAGTTTGTTTTTCTGGCCGGCTACACTTGTTGTGGGATCAATATTTTTAACTGTTGCGGTTTATGTTCTTTTGGGCCTGGGGCAGGCCAAGTTAGAACAAAGACTTTTTAACCAAACCGTAAGGGAATATTTACTTGTAGGAATATTAGTTTTTATGGGAATGTATTTTTCGACACACTGGGGTGGTTAGGAGTGGGGAAGTAGGGTGGTTCTATGCAATATTAATTATAGGATATATTACTTCAGGAGGTTGTAGTTTTCACGAATTTTACAGGATGTTTTCACGAATTGCAACGCAAGATTCAGTGAAAAGAAAACCCGAAACCCGTACTAGGCAGTAGTGATGTAGAATGATATGGTCATTAGGCACAAATCGCATACTTTCCTCTTAGTTTGTGGATAACTTCAAGAGAGATATTGTAAAGCAAGTCTTGTGTGCTGCTCTATCATAGGGGACGTTATTTGCCACAATGCTTAAACACTTGATAAGTAAAGAGACACGGTTCTCTCCGCAGGATACTTAAGTGGTATGTTACTAAGAGAGAACCGGATTATATAAGGTCGTACAATGATACTTTTACGACTAACATAGAATCAGAAGGTAGAGCGTAGTGTTTTTATCGTATTTTGAAATGTTTCTACGATTTTTACTTTTTTTAAGTATTATTTTGTATTAATTCTCTTGTTTAGATAAGTCACCATAATAATTCTTTCCAAACAATAACCGAAGGTGCTCCCCCGCTTTTTTGTCAGAAACATTATTTTTTAATTTTTATTGAAAATATTTATTATTTCTTTATCCCAATCTTTCGGGACGATTATTTATATATCTTTGTTAAATATAAGGCCTTAAAATCGATTTGGTGAGGTCTATTCTGTGCCTGTTTGCTATAATAACCCCAAATGGTTGAAAATCCATTGGTAGAATATATAACGTTCCGAAGTAGCTTGAATGATACGCGCGACGTTGATTCAAGAACTTATAATGAAGGTAACGTTGCTGTTGTCGGTTTATTTTTTGGCGATTTGGAAATAATTACTGTTTTAAAAAGAAAAGAAGAATTCAGTTTAGTTTATCTATCAGGAGATGGTGAAACAAATGTTTATAAAATTACAACCAAAGAGCTGGCTAGATTTTTGGAAGTTAATCTTAAGCATAGATTAGATCATGGTGAGAATCCTGCAAATATGCGGGCTTTTGTAGGAGATGTACCAAATATGCTTGGCGGTATGAAATATACGTTTGTTTCGGAGGTGAGTTCTGATCAGCCAAGGCTGTTTTAGGGATATCTTTAATTATGTCGCACAATCTTGATTGTCGTCTATAATTTTTATATTAATTCAATTTTATTAATATTATTAATCTTTTAGGTGTAGGGATTCGTTATCCCACACTCCCCGATTTAATAGACCTTCTGCGGATTGACGATATAGTGGTCTAAGTTTTTCGTTCTCAAATATGTCCGCTAGCAGCTTTCTTACTGACCATCTGAATCCATAAGTATCTCGTTTGGCAGTTTCTTGCCAAGGGATTTTTACATTTTCGTTTGGTATTGTTAGGGAATATATTTCAACATGTTTTTTATAGTCTTCCATTCCACCCGGCAAGGCTTTTCTAAAAAGTCGGCAGCATTCTATTCCATCACTGTCAAAAATATATGGGCTTTGATAATCGAACATTTCTCGAGGAAAGTTTCTATTATTTTTCTCAACGGTCTTAGTAGTTACATCAAGAGGGTCCTTACCCATCAAATCTAGATAATTGTAAATTGTATAAAGACATAAACAGAAATGTTGAAATTTGAAATCGACAATTTCCACAGCATCTTCGTCATCTGGGTCATCTGACTTTTCAAATATTTCTATATCGCCAAAAACACTCTCGCTATTTATACCTATTGTCTCTCTTCCGTATGCCGCAACAGATGTTAAAATTGCCACCTCTCCATGTAAGTGTTTCAGATTAAGTTTTTCCACCAGTTCTTCATATTTATTCTTTTTAAGTTCTACAACAATGTCTTGTGGATCACTATATGCATCAAATTCAGTTATGTATTGATTTGTAAGCAAAAGATAAAAAAGTACATCGCCGATTTCTGAAATGGCACCTTCATGATTGTGCTTTAGCGCAGATTCATAAAATTCATGGGCTTCTAATAAGGCTTGGATAGAATAGTTACGATCTCTTACGACCCAGTCAACATAGATTCTTTCTGATTGTCTTCCGGATATATCAATTTTTGTTTGCATTGTTGGTCTGGCTTGGATCCAATCTTGAACTGTCTCATGTACCTCCAACAAAGTTTCTGCAATTTTGAATACAGTTTTAGAATCCGGGAAGTCTTTCCACATTACTCCAGGGCTTAGAAGGCCTGTTTCTGTACTTCTTTCTAATGACATGTGGCAATTATAGATTCATAATTGATTTTTTTCAAATTAATGTCGCACAATCTTGACATATTCTCTTTCCTTGGTCTAAACTGAGTATGGTTTAAATATGCCTGTTCCCATATCAGATAGTACCGAGATCGGAAAGAAAGCCGAAGAGTTTTTGGAATATCTTCAGATAGAAAGGGGCTCCTCTCCCCTAACGATTAGAAACTACAGACATTACTTAAGAAGATTTAACAATTGGCTTGAAAGTCAAAATATAAGACAGAACTTAAAAGATATAAATAGCGATATAGTAAGAAGCTACAGGGTCTATCTTTCTAATTTAACTTGTGGAAAAAACAAAACCCTGTCAAGAAACACCCAGGGCTATCATGTAATTGCCTTAAGAAGCTTTCTTAAATGGCTTATTAAAAATGACTATTCCGTTATGGCTCCTGATAAAATAGATCTTCCTAAGGTAACAGATAGACAGGTTAAGTTTCTGACAGGAGAACAAATGGATAGATTACTAAATGCTCCTTCTTTATCAACAATTCAAGGAAAAAGAGATAAGGCAATTTTGGAAATATTTTTTTCGACTGGACTTCGTGTGTCCGAATTGGTTGGATTAAATAGAGATAAAATAGATATAAATAGGCGTGAATTTGGAGTTATCGGCAAGGGTGGGCGGGCTCGTGTAGTTTTTCTTTCTACACGCGCTTCTGAATGGTTGAAAAAATATCTTGATGAAAGGGATGATTGTTTTAACCCGTTATTTATTAGACATAAAGGTAATGTTGAACCGACAGTGCCGGATGAAAAAATGAGATTAACCGCCAGATCAATTCAGCGAATGATTAAGAAATATATCAGAAAAATTAAGCTGCCTGTTGATGCAAGTTGCCATACGATCCGCCATTCGTACGCCACAGATTTACTTATGGCGGGAGCGGATATCCGAAGCGTTCAGGAGATGCTGGGACATAAAAACATCTCAACCACCCAAATTTATACTCATGTAACCAATAGACAACTTAGGGATGTTCATTCCGCTTTCCATGGAAAAGGAGGAAACTAAGAGAATCTTACCTTTAACCTCATGCATAGATATATAGATATTTGCATAGATTTAGGTAGATGGAGTATAATTTAACCTACTATGAATAGTGATCTTTTGACAATCGGTCAGACGGCAAAGAAATTGGGTGTTTCTATTGACACCTTGCGTAGATGGGATAAAAGCGGAAAATTTTCCTCCGTTCGAATTAGTCTCGGAGGAAATCGATATTACCGCAAGTCCGACGTAGACTTATTTATCAAAGAACCTTTAGCCATGGTGCAAAATTGGACTACAAGTGTAACCGCATTCGAGCCGGATCAAAAATATTACTGTAAAACCCGTGATGTTTTTCAGGCTAGGCTGGAAACTTTCCAATCAGAATTATTAAAAGATAAAAATAACACCTACGCCTCTTTGATTTCTGCGATTGCCGGTGAAATAGGCAATAATTCCTTTGATCATAATTTAGGTAATTGACCCGATATCTTAGGTATTTACTTTTGTTACTCTTTATCAGAAAGAAAAATTATATTGGCGGACAGAGGTCTTGGAATACTTTTCACCTTGAAAAAGGTAAGGCCAGAATTAAAAAGCCATAAGGAAGCATTAAAAGTTGCTTTCACGGAAACGATCTCAGGGAGAGCTCCTGAAAGCAGAGGCAACGGCCTAAAGTTTGTTAGAAACATTATTACCCAGAATCCGATTAAATTGACTTTTCAAACAGGTGATGCATTTCTAAAACTTCAACAAGGTAACCAAAATTTAGAAATAGAAATTTTAACAAAATCTATACGAGGATGTCTGGCTGTTATAGAATATTAAAATATGATAATCAAACTTAATAAATTTGGAACAACGCTAGTATCCCGCCCTGCAGGTAAGGAAGCCTATCTTGCATTTGCCCCCACATTAAGAGAAGGTAAGGATAATGAAGCCATAGAAGTAGACTTTGAAGGAGTCGATGTTCTTACTCCCTCTTGGGCGGATGAATTTTTAACTCCGCTTTACAATTCCTACGGAAGCCGTGTCACTCTAAAAAACACTAATAACCTATCTGTGGTGGAAAGTCTTAAAATATTGGGATTAAGTTAAGATTATCTTTTCCCAAGGAAACTCATTTCTTCCGAAGTGTCCGTAAGCAGCAGTTTTTTGATAGATTGGTTTTTGTAGTTCCAGTTTTTCGATTATTGCTCTTGGTCTAAAGTCAAAGTTCTTTTTAAGATAGTCTGATAAATCTTTTCCTTTTTCGTCTCTTGCATCAACCATTAAGGGTTCCACTTTTCCTATGGCATATGCAACCGAAACAAGACAACTTTTTGCAAGTCCCCTTGCTACAATATTTTTTGCAGCATATCTGCACATATAGGCTCCGCTTCTATCTACCTTAGTCGGGTCTTTCCCCGAAAAGCATCCTCCTCCATGAGGGATTAAACCTCCGTAAGTATCTACCATTATTTTTCTTCCCGTTAAGCCGGTATCTGCAATAAATCCTCCTACTTCAAATCTTCCTGTTGGATTAACTAGAACATTTATACCTTTAAGATTGGGAACCAGCTTTTTAATAAGTTTCTCGGTTATCTCTTTTCTTACCTGTTCAAGTTTTACTCCCTTGTTGTGATTGCAGGAAACAAGGATTGTTTTTATTTTATTTCCATCCATTGTAACCTGAGCTTTTCCATCGGGTTTTAACCATTTAATCTTTTTTGATCTTCGAAGGTTCTCCAGTCCTTTGGTTAATTTATGCACTAAAACTACTGCGTAGGGTAAAAATTCCGGAGTTTGGTTTGTTGCAAAGCCGTACATTATCCCCTGGTCTCCGGCTCCTCCGGCATCAACGCCCATGGCAATATCCGGAGATTGCCTAATGATGTTTGTAACAAACTTTAATTTATCTTTATATCCTATGTCTTTATATACTTTTTGAGCAATTTTTTCCGCGTTAAATTTAGCTTTTGTGGTAACTTCCCCTCCTATGACAAAAAGACCGTGGCTTCCGAAGGTTTCAATAGCTACTCTTGATTTGGGATCTTGAGTTAAACAAGCATCCAAAATTGCATCAGAGACTTGATCACATATTTTATCGGGGTGTCCTGAAGTAACTGATTCGACTGTTATTATTTTACCCATATCGTTCGTGCCGCATTTCGGCATGTATTTTAGCTTTGGCACCTTCTAGGCGGTTTTTCCTAAGGTTGCCGGCGGATCATCAGGCTAACTCCCTCCCCGCTCTCTTGATATTTAGATTGAATAACTTTAAAATCTTTGCAAGGCTTTGTCAAGACTTTCTTATATGAAAACATTAATTCTTCCGGGATTTTCTATACATAACAAGGATTGGGCTGAGGAGGTTGCAAAAAATCTGGACGGAGAAACAATCGTTCATAACTGGCTTCATTGGCAAAACGGAAAAACAAACTTAAGTTTAAAAGAAGAATTGAAAAATATTCTTAAAGAAGTGGGAAGTGAAAAAGTAAACATTATTGCCAAATCAGTAGGGACCATGGTTACAATGCATCTAATAAAAATAATTCCCAATAGTATGGAAAAGATTATTCTTTGCGGGCTACCATCTGTTTCGGAAGAAAGAAAAAAACTGTTTAGCACTTCCCTATCGGCTTTTGATCCGAGAAAGATTGTTGTTTTTCAAAATACTAAAGATCCTTTTGCAAGTTATGAAGACGCAAAGAAGTTTATGAAATTCGTTAATGCAAAAGTAAAAATAATTGAGAAGGAAAGATCGGATCATAGCTACCCCTATTTTGGAGATTTCAAAAAGTTTTTAGATTAGCGAATTTCATAGGAAAGGGAGATTGTCACTAAAATTTCTGTTTCTCCTGGTTGGATGTTGGCGGGGACCTGTTCGTTTCCAACCGCTGCATCTTTTGTTGCATACATTGGTCTTATTTCATTTCCTTGAGACTCTGAAATATTAATAATTTTACCCAGTGAAATTCCTGCAGCTTTTGCAAGTCCTTCGGCCTTTTGCTTGGCTTTATTTACTGCTTCCTCTCTTGCCTCCTGAAGTTTTTTGTTTTTTGTTTCATCATTAACCTCGAAGTTTATTCCACTTTGGGTATTTGCTCCTGCCGTTGTTGCCTGAACCAAAACCTCGTTTACTTTATCAAAATCTTTAATAGTTACCTCGTAGCTTGTCGATACCCGGTAGCCTGTTATTTTTGAATTTGGTGTATTGTAGTCATATTCGGGGTAGACATTATATGAGACGGTTTTAATATCCTTCTCCCCTATTCCAAGTTTTTTAAGAGAGTCTGTTAATAATTTAGATTTTTTATTTACTGAATCCTGAACTGTTTTTAAACTTACTCCGTTTTCCTGAATTCCTAAAGTAACTTTAGCAATATCCGGGACGACAGAAACTTTTCCTTCTCCCATAACAATCAAAGGCTCTCCTTTTTGCTGGGAAATAATAGAAAGAGGAATTTTGGGGCCGAACTTAAAGAAAAGAAAAAGTAAAAGGAAAAAAATAACGATACTTCCTGTAAAATTAACTGTTTTTTCTTTCTTCATAACATTATTCTACGCCTTTTTCTTCCTCCTCTTCTCCACCGTTTTTTTCAAGTACTGCGGCTGCTGCAACTGAATCACTCTTTTCTGCAAATCTCATCAATATTACTCCCTGAGTGGCTCTTCCCAATTCAGGAATATTTCTTAGGGGGAGTTTAATTACCTGCCCTGCTCTTGATGTTATGATTACTTCGTCAAATTTTTCCGTAACCATTTCTGCACAGGAAAGGTTGCCTGTTTTTGCCGAAACTACCGAGCATTTAACTCCCTTTCCGGCTCTTTTTTGAACAGGGAAAAGATGAATTGGAGTTCTTTTTCCAAGTCCCCTTTCCGAAATTGTGAAAATATCTTTAAATACTTTCTTTCTTTTATCTTTTGGTATTCTTTCTTTTCCTGGGAAAACTTCCATTCCGATTACTTTGTCATCTTTCTCCATTTTTATCCCTGCTACTCCGGTTGTCGCTCTACCCATGGGCCTGACATTTGCCTCCGGAAATCTAATGGATTTTCCTTTATGTGTAAGAAGCATAATATGATCTTCCCCTGTTGTGGGTTTAACCGAAACAAGACTATCGCCCGCCTGAAGTCTGATTGCAATAAGTCCGGATGCTCTAAGATTTTCAAATTCAGAAAGCTTTGTTTTTTTAATTATGCCAAGGGAGGTTGCCATTATAAGGTGTTTTATGGTTGAATCTGCGCCCATTGGAAGAACTGAGCAGACATCTTCGTCGGCATCTAAATTAAGAAAGTTCACAAGCGCCTGTCCTTTGGCCTGACGTGAACTTTCAGGAATTTCCCAAGCTTTTGTTCCAAAGACTTTTCCTTTGGTTGTAAAAAATAATATTGTGTCATGTGTCGTTGCCGAAACCAGATGATTTATTTCATCTTCTTCTTTGGTGGTCATTCCGATTACCCCTTTTCCTCCCCTTCTTTGAGCTCTGTAGCTGGTTGCAGACAATCTTTTAACGTAACCTGTCTTTGTAACTGTAATTAATGTTTCTTCCTTAGCAACCAAGTCCTCTTCGGAAAACTCTCCGATTTTACTTTTGTATATTTTTGTCTTTCTGGCATCTCCAAATTTTTCCTTAACATCCGAAAGTTCCGTCTTAATAATTTTTAAGACTTCTTTGGGATCTTTTAAGATGGCGGTTAATTTATCAATAAGTTTTTTGATTTCCGCGTATTCTTTTTCTATTTTTTCCCGCTCTAGTGCAGCAAGTCTTCTTAATTGCATATCCAAAATCGCAGTTGCCTGAATTTCGGATAATTTAAACTTTTTAATTAAATTTTCTTTTGCTTCATCCTGAGTTTTTGAAGCTCTGATTGTTTTAATTACGGCATCCAAATTATCAAGAGCAATTTTTAACCCTTCCAAAATATGAGCACGTTTTTTAGCTTCGGTTAATTCAAAAATTGTTCTTTTTATGACAACTTTCTGTCTGTGTTTTACGTACTCAATTAATATCTGTTTGAGATTTAAAGTGTGCGGGGTTCCTTCAACTAAAGCTACAAAATTGGCAGGAAATGTCGATTGAAGTTTTGTATGCTTGTAAATATTATTTAAAACAGCTTTTGGTTTTGCATCGCGCTTAAGTTCAACAACTACTCTCATTCCATCTTTATCGCTTTCGTCCCTAAGATCCGCAATTCCCACAATCTTCTTTTCGTGAACCAAATTTGCAATCTTGGCGACAAGCTCGGCTTTGTTTACTTGATAGGGAATTTCGGAAATAATTATTTGGGATCTTCCTTTTTTGCCTTCCGTAATTTCAGCAATTCCCCGGACAACAATTCTT
>Ga0180007_10004694_pt1 | contig 14314 bp, 12 predicted proteins | sample MM_PC_MetaG_FD_121122 | JGI IMG/M metagenome (GOLD analysis project Ga0180007, IMG submission 121122) | Groundwater microbial communities from the Aspo Hard Rock Laboratory (HRL) deep subsurface site, Sweden - MM_PC_MetaG | ecosystem: Environmental > Aquatic > Deep subsurface > Groundwater... | reverse complement strand
TTTCTTCTTCTGGTTCTTCCTCTTCTTCTGGATTTGATTCTGCTTTTGCAATCAATTCATTTATTTCTTCTTCCTTTAAACCCAGATCAATCAAAGCAGACTTTATTATGGAATCTTCTATTCCTGAGGCCTTCATTTTCTTAATGGTTTTAAGAACCACTTCTTCGTTCACCATAAAAAATCATTCAACAATCAAGTGCTTTCGAATAAATTACGCGCTTTAAATTAATAAATGTATTCGTTTAATTCAATTCATTTTTTGAGACAAAAGTTATTAATAAGATTTAGCATATTATATTAGACAATTAATTAATTTGTTTAAAGGTAGAGTGAAAATGGATTTCAAGTTAAGGGAAGGTCCCTGGAACAAGTTATTTCAGGGAAACTATCAGGGATTTGAGGTAGAGATTCATTCAAATCCTGAAAGCGTTCTGATTGTAACAGTGCTTGAAAGAAAGAAGGAAAAAATAGAGGGAGCAGTCATAGAGTTATTCAAGGTATTTGCAGTTGAAGGAGAGCTGGAAGACTTTGTGGATACCTTTCCAAGAGAGGCAATGGTTTTAATAAAACACGAACCAAAGAGCAGCCTCAAGTATTTCTTGGTTAGCAGTACCCCGAGCTATGCAAAGTACAAGGAAGAAGAGTTTTGCAATGAAACAGAGAAATTACTGAAGAAATTGAAGGAAAGCGCAAGAACAATAAAGGATGTAAGCAGGGCATATGATTTGAGCCTGACTGAATTGCATGAAGCAGGAGAAAAATTCAGGGCAGCATTCTTTTCCCAGCCATTAATGGCTCCACTGATTACTCCAACAGCAAGAGAGGAAACAGGTTATGAGCCAATAGATTTAAGCGAAAGAAAGAGGATAGGAAAGGGAGAAGTTATTCTGGGGGTTACAAGAGGCAATGTAGTGGTAAAAGAGCCACTGGAATTGCTTTGCAGGACAACCATCTTTGGTTCAACTACATTGGACAGAAAACACGCAATACATATAATTGCTGAAGGCGGACTAATAAGCAATGTAGCTGTAGTATTGTTTGACTGGGATGAATCATTTAATGGACTGAATACGCCTTCAAATGATTTGGCTTCACTGCAGAAGTACAAGGTGAACTTTGAGCCAATAGGTTTTCCTATAAGAGACTTTAAAGCAATGGACTTAAAGGTTGACTTGAATCTGATTAGTGTTAGCGGAACAATGGAATTATTTGGAGTGAGAGGAGAAGAAGAAGCAAAATTCATTACCAGTTTAATTAAGGAAGGAAAAGTGGATTCAATTGAAGAGTTAGCGAAAAGAGCACGTAAATCCCAGTTACTGGATGAATCAAAGGCAGGAGTTAAAAACAGAACAATAAGAATCCTGAGATTAATAGATTTAAGGCACCCAAAACTGTTTGGAGGAAAAAACGAAATAAATGAAATCTCAAAGAACTGGGCGAAAGCGATTGGCAGGGCAGGAATCATTCATTTAGAGGGAATAGAAAGAAGAGCAGCAACACTCTTAATCCATAACCTATTGAAAGGAATCTTTCTGCACTATGATGCAATGAGGAAAACCAAAGGAGTGAATGCACTGATTTTACTGCCTGAAATAAAAATTATTCTTTCGGCAGAAAATCCAAGCTTAATGGAAAAAGAAATAATGGAGTTATTAAAGAAATTCAAGGAAGTAGGAGTCTGCTTTGCTCTGAGCAGTGACCGTCCAGGGGACCTGCTTAGAGAGGTAATAACCCTGAGTGAAACAGAGATATTCATTCTCTCAAGAGCAGATGTAGGCGTGAGAATGTCCCGCTCAAAACAATACAGGATAATGATGCGGCCTGGATTGAGCCAGTGCACGGAAAAATAGGGTTATTTTTTCTTCCTTTTTGGCTTTACTGTTTTTTTGTCCTGCATTAATTCCTTTGCCTGTTCAAGGGTAACGAATTCAAGGGGATTGATTGCATCAATGACATACTTTAATTCTTTAAGTTCTTCAGCTTTAGCAAAGGATTCCTTCATTTTCTCCAAAGAAGTGTTTATGTCATTAATCATTGCACTGTTCTGGTTTATTTTTTCCTCAAGGGCATAGAGTGAATCCTTTAATTCCTGGACAGAGGGAAACTCTGTTCCCTCAGCAACTGAAACCCCTCCAGTATAAGCCCTTGATTCCAGGACCTTTAATTTCTTGTTCAGGATTATGAGGTTTCTTCCAAGGATTTTTTCATTCCTTACAACGTAATTCATTTTCTGGGAGAGCAACAAGACAGAGGAATTCAATGCACGAATATCTCTAATCATGTCCTGAATAGAGTAAGCCATTCCCTTTGTAGTAGTCTGTTTTGAATGTCTTTCATGGGGCATTTGCTTTCACCTGAACTAATAGACAACAAAGTGATTAATAATTGTTTTTATTTAATATAAATATTTGGAAAAAAAGGATTGATTTTAATTGAATAAAGCAAAAGGAATACTGCTTGATGCTGATTCTGTTACCGGAAAAGAAAATGAGAGCATTATAAGGCTGTATGTTAAGGGAGAAAAAGGCATAGAGATATTCGAGGAAAGGAGCTTCAAGCCTTACTTTTACGTCATAGTTGAAGATGTAAGAAAAGCGAAGAAAGAATTAATGGAAAGAGAGTTTGAGGGAAAGGAAGAAAAAATAAGGATATTGAATGCAGAGGAAGTAAAGAAAAAGAATGCAGAAAATGTATTGAAGTTAAGCTTTAACAGCACGAATGAATTAAGTGAAGTGAGAGAGCAGGTAAAGGAAGTGGAAGGAGTAAAAGAGAGAAGAGAATACGATATTATTTTTGTAAAGAGATACCTGATTGACAAGGCATTAGAGCCAATGAATTACGTTGAGATTTCTTACAGAAAAGAAGGAAAAAAGAAGGTAGTGGAAAAAATCCAGAAGGGAAAGAAGGAAGCAGGAGAGGAATTCAAAACAGAAGCAATTGACTTGGAGACGTTTTCCCTTGAAAGGTTTTCTGATCCAAGAAAAGATGCAATCCTGATGATTTCAATCGCCTCTCCAAAAGAATCGCTTGTGGTTACAACGAAAAAGGAATTAAAGGGAAGAAAAGGAGTAAAGATAGTAGGAAATGAGAAGGAAATGATTGAGGAATTAAAGGAGAACATAAAGGAAGAGGGAATAGAAATACTTGTCACTTACAATGGAGACACATTTGATTTGCCTTACCTGAAAGAAAGAAGCAGGATAATGAAAACAAGGTTTGATATCGGGATAGACGGAAGCGAGCCACAGATAAGAAGGAAAGGATTGAGCAATGCAACAAGAATCAAGGGAATACAGCACTTTGATGCCTATCAATTAATCAGGATTCTGTCAAGATTCGGGATAATTGATTTAGTGAAATATGATTTGGAGTCAGTGGTAGAGGCATTGTACGGAGAAAAAAAGGAAAAAATTAAGGCAGAAGAAATAACCAAGATATGGGAGAGCGGAAAAGGATTGGAGAAGTTGGTTGAATACAATCGAGAGGATTCAGTCTTTACCCTGAAGATTGCAATGGATTATTTGCCTCTATTTATTGAATTAAGCAAGCTGGTTAAACAGACACTGTTTGAAGTGAACAGGATTGGAGCAAGCGGATTAGTTGAATCCCTGCTTATAGACAAGGGATTTGAAGAAGACACGCTTGTGCCAAATAAACCAAATGAAACAGAGGTAAAGAATAGAATGATGAAGACCTTCAAGGGAGGTTATGTTAAGGAGCCTACGCCTGGACTGCATGAAGAGATTGCAGTGCTTGATTTCAGGAGCCTTCATCCATCCATAATGATCTCGCATAATGTAAGCCCAGAGACATTGAATTGCGAGTGCTGCAGCAAGAGCAAAAAAAATATTGCTCCAACAAAGGATTATTTTTGCTCAAAGAAGTCAGGGTTTCTTCCGTCAGTGCAAAAGGAACTGCTTGAAAGAAGGAAAGAAATAAAGAAAGAATCAAAGAAGCTGGAGAGAAAGAGTGAAAAATATAAATTGCTTGATGCAAGGCAGCATGCATTGAAAATAATACTTAATTCCTTTTACGGGTACTTAGGCTATCCAAGAAGCAGATGGTATTCAATTGAAAGCGCCAAGGCAGTTACTGCTTGGAGCAGGCACTACATAAGGGAAACCATCAGAAAATCAGAAGAAGATGGCTTTAAAGCAATCTATTCTGATACTGATTCATGCTTTATAGTTATCCCGAAAGAAAAAACTGCAAAGAATGTAAATGAATTCATAAAGAAGGTTAATGCTGAACTGCCTGGAGAAATGGAACTGGAATTAGAGGGAATCTATAAGAGAGGCATATTTGTAACAAAAAAAATTGGAGGAGCTGCAGCAAAAAAGAGGTATGCATTGATTGACGGGGAAGGAAACCTGAAGATAGTCGGATTTGAGTATGTAAGAAGAGACTGGGCTGTAGTGGCAAAGGAGACACAGAAAAGGGTAATTGAATTAGTACTGAAAGAAGGAAAACCAGAGAAGGCAATAGAGGAAGTAAAAGAAAAGATAAAGAGGTTAAGGGAAGGAAAAACGCCAAAAAAAGAACTGGTTATTTATACGCAGATAAAAAAACCCTTAAGCCAGTATGAATCCATCGGTCCACATGTATCTGCAGCAAGAAAAGCAATAAAAAAAGGAAAGAATTTAGGAATAGGTTCAATTATCGGATACATTGTAACCAAGAGCGGCAAAAGCATTTCAGATAAAGCAGAATTAGAGGAATTCGTAAAGGAAGGAAACTATGATGCGGATTACTATATCGAGCACCAGCTTGTACCGGCAGTAATAAAAATCATCCAGGAATTAGGTTATGGAAAGGAAGATTTGATTCATGGAGGAAAGCAGGCAACACTGAATGCATTTAAATAGGTTTTTCTATGCAAAGGTTTTAAGTGATTGAAATGAAGGAAAAGGAATTCAAGTCATATGTTAAGGCAGGAAAAGTGCTTAAAAGAATTCAGTCAAATGCAAAGACTTCAATCAAAGAAGGAATGAAGTTACTGGATATAGCGGAAAAAATCGAGAAGGAAATAATTGAGTTGGATGCAAAACCCGCTTTCCCCGCAAACCTTTCTCTGAATAATAATGCAGCGCATTATACTCCTGCAAGTGATGATGAAACAGTAATAGGAGAAAAGGATTTGCTGAAAGTGGATATAGGGGTTCATGTGGATGGATTTATTGCTGATGCATCCATTACAATTGATTTCTCCAATGAATGGGGGAAAATGGCGGAAGCAACAGAAAAGGCATTAGAGAATGCATTAAGCATGCTTAAAGTGGGAAGAAAATTAGGCGAAATCGGGACAGAGATAGAAAAAACAATTCGTTCTTATGGCTTTAATCCAGTGCAGAATTTAAGCGGCCATGGTTTAGCAGAATACCAAACCCATGCCTCTCCTTCCATTCCAAATATATCTAAAAGAGACGCAAGAACAATAGAAGAAGGAAAGGCATATGCAGTAGAGCCATTTGCAACCAATGGAAGCGGTTTTGTAAAAGAAGCGCCACAAACAGAGATATTTGAATTAAATGAAGTAAAACCAGTAAGGAACCTGGAAGCAAGAAAGATTTTAAGCAAAGTGGAAGAAGAATACAATACCCTTCCATTTGCACAGAGATGGTTATTGAAGAGCTTTTCTCCAATCAATACAAAGATTGCCTTAAGGGAATTAATCCAAAGAGAATGTTTGAAGAGGTATCCATTGCTGAGAGAACAAAAGGAAATGATTGTAACACAGGCAGAAAATTCCTTTGTAGTGCACAACGAGGAAATAGTTGTATTAGTCTAATTAGATTTTTAATTGTTTTCAATTAATACTTCATTGAGTAAGATGACTAAAAGAGAAACCTACTTCAAAATAATCATTGTATTGCTGGCAGTAGGATTGATTGCAGTACTGATCCAAAACCAGATGATTATAGGAAAAATAACTGAATTAAATTTAAAAGGAAATGGAGAAACAGCAGGAAACGAAGAAACAAAGGAAACAAATACAGTGGAAAAAGAAACAGAGAAAGAAACCCCTTCTGGAGAAGAAATCCAAACAAACCCATTCCAAGAAGTAATAGACAAGCTGTTGCTTCACCCGGAAATAGAGAACTACAATGGAAGAATGGCTATAATCACTCCTTTAAATGAAGAAAACCTTCCGGAATTAAAGGAAAAATATCCAAACATTTATTCTGATTCTAAAGCAGGAGACTATGTTTTTGAGTATTCGGATCTTCTTGTAGTGTATGACTACAAGAATGACTCAATAGTAAAGATATTCAATATACAAAACATCAATATAAGCGCAGAACAATAGATTTAAATTCAATGAAGTCCTATAAAGTAATGGATTTCAATGGACCTGGTTTTTTCAAGGAAAGACTTTGTATTTATTGCATTAATTGCAATAAGTATAATTCTCTGGGGTTTTTTCCTTAATGCAAGCGGAATTTTACTGGAAGAAATACTTAAATTCGAAAACATTAAGGCCACAATTAATTCTCTGACAGCAATTCCATTCATCTTATTTGTTGTATTGTTTCCCCTGACTATTGCAATTGCAACCGTATTCTGTGAAATTGAAAAAGAAAAAAAGAAGTCATTTATTGTTATTCCTGTTGGAGTGTTGATTGGATTAATTGTTTCAATGCTAGTATTCAGCAATTTAATGGGTTACTGGTTGGCGGGAATCTTTTACATTATTTCATTTTTCCTTTTAATCGAAATGAGTTATACAAGGTTAGAGGAATTAAAGAAGTATGTCTCTATGAGGCTGTTAAGTGAATCAGTGAGAAGAACAGTATTAATTACTGCAATCGGGTTGTTTATGCTTTCAGCATTAACTGTTTTAGAGAACAAGGAAGCATATGAAGAGAGTTTAGAGGGCGAAATGATTAGTTTTTCAATTGGAGAAGACACAAGAGATGACTTGGCTGAATTGAGTGCAAACATGATAATACAAAACTACAATCAAATACTGGATGAAATCATTTCAACGGAATCCTTTCAGGCACTAAAGACCTCTCCTGACCCAAACGCAATAGCATTTGCATTAGGACTAGAAGAATCAAAACAAAGGATTAATTCCTCTGAATACAGAAGAGAAGCGATAAGAAAAGCAAATGACGCGCAGGAAGGCGCAATAACAGAGCAACAAATGGAAGAAATGCTTGAATCAATGAAAGACAAAATGCCATTATACGGCTTAATGATGCAATTTCTATGGTTGATTTTAGGCTTTGCATTATTCTCTGTATTCCTGCTATTGGGAAACACTGTATTCATGGTTCTGGGAATAATTTACGGATTAATCATCATAACAGTAACAAAAGGAATGATAGAAGGTTCTCCAGCAAAAACAAACTAATTAAAAATAATCTTTCTGATAATTCTTTATTCTTTTCCGGCCTCATAGTGTAATGGATTAGCACAAAGGCTTGCGGAGCCTTTAATCGGGGTTCAATTCCCCGTGGGGCCGTCGCCGAAAGGCTTTTTTTCGCCAGCCTTTTGGTAAAAAGCCGAAGGCGGTTTTCGCCGCCGTTTTTTCAAAAGGGCGTGCAGGAGTAGCGAAGTGGCCAAACGTGCCAGCTTCAGGGGCTGGTGGCTTAGTGCCTTCGGGGGTTCGAATCCTCCCTCCTGCAATAACCTTTTGAAAAAAGGTTAATCAAAAAAGCAGGAGGCATTCTTGAGTTTTCGTAAACCTTTTCGTAAAAGGTTTTTTGGATCCCCCCCCTGCAAAACCGAAAATAATCGGTTTACGCTTACAGCGTCGGGGTATCTTTGATACCCCATAAACTGATTTATCAGTTTACACTATATTAGGGATATTTACAAGCAATACCCCGACATAAAAAATAAAAAAAATAAAAAGAAAGGAGTCAACTGTAAAGTTCTTGGACTCCTATAATGTCTCCAGCTTCAAGGGTTCTCTTGTTTGTTTCGCCTTCGTCTGCATAACCGTACATTGTTGCCTCTGAGCACTTTACATTGTAGAGGTCATCCATTCCAACACTGTGTCCGAGTTCGTGTGTAGCAATATTCTCGAAATCCATCTTGTTTGCATCTCCTGATGCAGACCAATCAAAGTCAACCTGGTCATAGATTTGATCCCATTCAACTAATTCTCTCTGTGAAGGCTTTCCTCCAAATCTGCCCCACACTACAGTTATAGCGATAGCACCGTAATCATCCACGTCCCCAAAATAGACTTCGTTCTTGTTGTCTGGTTCTATTAGGTCTGCTTCAAGTTCTTCATTTGTACTTGAACCATTTCCAATAATGTCAACCCCTGCAGCTGTTTCCCACTTGTTGATGTCCAAAGCCAAATTAGTGAGCATAAATGAGGCATTTAATCCCTGAGTGTTTGATGTATTAACCACATAAGGTTCAATGGTTTTCCATTTAGCGCCTCTTGCAAGAAACCCATAGCAATTGCTTCCCTCTTCTCCATTGTCTCCCCCGCAATCAGCAGGACAGCTCTTTGAATTCTCTGAAGGTTCACAGACTCCATTACCACATTCAGTTCCAGGTTTGCCGAAACCTTTCTTGTACTGAATTATTGCATAACCTTCAACTGTCTTTCCTTTGTGTACGGCTTTTCCAAGGTAAAATACTCCTGGAGAGACTTCCACTGCATTTGAAGGCAGGGAAACCTTTGCCTTTTCTTTAATCTCTTTTGGCACGTAGTCTGGTTTTACTGCCACTGCAGAACTAACTGAAAAAACCAGCATTACAAATAAACCCAAAATTAGAAATTTCTTCATTATTGAATCACCCCTATAAATTAATTGGATTGTCTACAATTATAAAACTTTCTCCTGAACAAATATTTCATGCCTCCAAAACCGCCACTGAAACCGCCTTTGCATGAAGCTCCGCCTAAATCACCTCATCCCCCGCCACATAAACCGCCACATGAGCCTCCTCACGAGAGAAGAAAGAGAGTTTTAGGGAAAAGAGTTATTTACAGTGTAGGAATTGGATTAATTGTGACATTTGTTTTAAGCCTGGTTTTATGGATTTTTAATATCCCAATTAATGTAATTCTTCCTGTTGCGGCTCCAGTATGGGCTGGAACAACAACAATTGCTTACACTGCACTGGGAGACAAGTTTGAATAAAACAAAACCTATTTAAAATAATTGAGACATTAATATCTATTGATTAACAATGAAAAGTGACTGTCTTCATATCAAACTTTTTAGAAAAAAGTTTGATCAAAAATGATTTTAGGCTGATTCTGTTTAGTTATAGGAAGGCATTAAAACTTTTAAAAAAAGTTTTATCAAAAAACATTGTATACCTTCGGTATACAATAAAAAAAGGTTTTTATTCTACTTTAGACATCAATAAATACTGTGCGGAATGGTTGCGGTGGTCTAGTTTGGTCTATGATAAGGGACTGTGGAATTGTTTACAGCAATCCTTTGACTCGGGTTCAAATCCCGGCCGCGACCTTTTTAGTTCTTCAAGTGATTCACTTCACAAATTTTGAGACAAAATGGAAAAAAATTGGCGTGCTGGGCGGGATGGGGCCAATGTCCACTGTGCGCTTTTACCAGTATCTTATTGAACTTTGCCAGAGGAGATATTATGCAAAATACGATTCTGACTTTCCAGAAATTCTGATATACAATCTGCCAATTCCTGATGTAGTTGAAAATATTGAGAACGAAGAGAAAACAAAAAAATTGCTTATTAATGGAATCAGACAATTGGAAAATGCAGGGTGTGATTTTATTGCAATACCCTGCAATACAGTTAATTTTTGCATTGATTTTTTGCGGGCCAAAAGTAAAATTGAGATTATAAGTATTGTCGAAGAAACTGCAAATAAAGTAAACAAATCAGGGACAAAAAACGCAACTCTTCTGGCAACTGAAAAGACCATTCAAAGCGGTATGTACCAAGATAAAATCAAAAAGGAAATTAAGCTTTTTTTGCCAGAAAAACAGAAAGAAATAACAAATCTTATCTTGGAAATATTGGCTGGATGCAAAGAAAGTAAAAAATTAGGGAAGACAATTAAAAACTGCAAATCAGAGGCTGTTATATTAGGGTGCACGGATTTGTCTGGCTTAATTGACGAAAAAACCACAACGATTAAAATATTTGATAGCCTTATAATACTTGCAGAAGCAACAATAGAAAAAGCCAAGGTGAATTGAAATGGATTTAATGCTGCCAAAAGGGACAAGGGATTTTCTTCCAGAGGAAAAGATTTTAAGAGAGTGGATAGTAGGAAAACTGAAGGAAGTATTTGAATTGTATGGTTATGTTCCAATAGAGACTCCTGCATTTGAGAGGTTTGAGGTATTGGCTTCAAAGTATGCTGGAGGAGAGGAAATTCTTAAGGAGACATTCAGGTTTAAGGACCAGGGAGAAAGAGAGCTAGGATTGAAGTATGACTTGACTGTTCCTTTTGCAAGAGTGATTGGAATGAATCCAAATTTGAAGCTTCCATTCAAGAGATACCAGATTGAGAGAGTGTGGAGAGACGGTCCTACAACTACTGCAAGGTACAGGGAATTCCTGCAATGCGATGTGGATGTGGTTGGAGCTTATTCCATGATTGCAGATGCAGAGATACTGAAAATTGCTTCAGAGGTATTTGAGAGACTGGAATTAGAATATGAGATAAAGGTGAATAACAGGAAGTTATTGAATGGAATAATGAAGGATTTGGGGTTAAGGGAAGAGTATTGGGGTACAGTATTGCTTTCAATGGATAAAATAGAGAAGATTGGGAGAGAGGAAGTGGAGAAGGAATTAGAGGAAAAAGGGTTGAATGAAGAAGGAATAAAGGAATTGTTTGAGTTTGCATTAATTGAAGGAAAGAGCAATGAAGAAATATTGGAGAAAGTGAAGAAGAAGATTAAATCAGAGGAAGGAAAGGAAGGAATAAAGGAATTGGAGGAATTATTTATTTTTTCTTCCTCAAGAAACCTTGTTTTGAGAAGGGAATTATTTAAGCTGGCAGGGAAACTGAATAAAAAAGACATTAATGCAGTTCTTTTAAAGGGCTGGGCGTTAAAGGAGACACTTGGAGATGATTTCGAGAGCCAGGCAGATATTGATTTGCTTGTAAGGAAAGAGGACTTTCCTTTAATAGAAAGAGAATTGGAAGCAATGGGTTATAAATGCAAAAAAACAATTTTCTATGGATTTCTTAAGAATTATTACACGCATATTTCTTTCTTTAAAAAAATTGGTCCAATCAACGTATTATTTGAATTGCACAGGCACCTTGTTTTCCCGATAAATTCTTTTAGCATAAATTTAGATAATTTACGGAAAGATTCTGCTCCAATAAAAGAGAATAAATCTCTTCTAGTCTTCTCTCCGGAAGACCAATTGATTCATTTTTCGCTTCATTTGGTTTACTCTCATGCATTCTTTCTTTCCCTGCCAAACCTGTTAAAAATGAGGAGAGTAATCAAAAAATGCACAATTAATTGGAATAAATTAGTTGAAAGAGCAATAGAATCCAATGTAAGTGAAATTCTCTGCCATGCATTGTTTTTGGAGCAGGAATTTTTCGGAGAAAAAATTCCTGAAAGCGTGATGAATAAATTAAGACTGCATTCAGACAGAAAGAAACTGAAGTATTTAAATAACTTCAATGTGAACGAAATACTCAAAATTAATTCATCTATGGCTGGCGTAATATTGCTTAACTGCAGAAGGACATTCTTCAAATTTTATTGGACTAAAGGCTTGAAGGATAAGTTGAAGATTATCCCGTTCATTAAAAGTTTCTGGTTTGAGCAATAAAGTAATTAAAATGCTTTGGGGAGTATTATTTTGGGGAGGATAGTTGAATGGCTGACATTACCTTGATTAATTTTAATACTGGATTGAATTTGAGCTTAGGGGAAGTTGGAACTGGCTCTAACAGATGCAAATATCTGCCAGTTGGTTCATTGTACTTGGTTAGTTCATTGGAAGAAAAAGGCTTTGAAGTTGATTTTAGGGATTATCAGTTCCTTCCACCTGAAAAATTTTATGACATTGAATCACTGGCTTCTTCGCTGAAAAGCTCCTCTGATATTCTAGGAGTGAGCGTTTCAACTGACATGCTTCCTTTTGCAATGCTTTTTTTCAAGGAGATAAAGGAGAGGTTTCCGGAGAAAAGGATTATTATTGGGGGCCCTGGAGTAAAGGCAATAGAAGAGAAGTTGATGAAGGAGTTTCCTTGGGTTGATGTGCTTGTTTTTGGTGATGGAGAGCAGACTATAACTGAATTGCTTGATTCAATGATTAAAGAAAAAGACCTGAAGAAAGTGGAAGGGATTTCTTTCAGGTCAAAAAAGGGAATTTTCTTTACCCCCCCAAGAAAGACGCTGTCGGATTTGGACAAATTGCTCTATCCGGATTATCATAAAATAAAACTAAAAGACTACGATTTGAAAAGCATTATTACTGCGAGAGGCTGTTGCTTCAGATGTGCTTTTTGCAATCATTCTTTGGATCACACACCGGTCAGATATAGAAGTATTGATAATGTAATGAAGGAAATAGAATTGCTTGCATCAGAATTTGGTTGCACTGAACTTAAAATACTGGATGATAATTTTGCGTTCAATAAAAAAAGGGCAAGGCTTTTTTGCACTGAGCTAAAGAAACTGAAAGTTGATCTTAGATTGGATATTTCAGTAACTTTATCCTGCTTGAACGAAAATTTAATGAGAGAGCTTTCCAGCGCGGGGGTCACTTCTATTCTTTTTGGAATCGAGTCTGCTTCTAATCGAATTCTTAAGCGGATTAATAAGCCTTTTACATTAGAGCAAGCTGAAAAAGCAATAAAAAAATCAGCTAATTACTTTGACGCCATAGAGCTTTCTTTTATTTGGGGCTTCCCTTTTGAAACAATGCAAGAATTTAGGAAAACTTTGTTCTACTATATTTATTACGGCGGTTTATTCAAGGAAAAAAATAAAACAGGGTTAGGCATGCTGATCCCCCTGCCAGAATCAATGCTTTTTAAGGAATTTGGCAATTCCATCAGATTTTCTGAGGAACTTTCATGGAATGGATTGGTTTCTTTGAATGATTCCAGAGATTATATGCAGCTAATCCCAAGGAAAGAATTAATTTCCTTGATTAAAACTTATCCGAAGATTTTTTCTTCGTTTTATTATTATCCTCATAGAGACATAAAGAAAAAGAATTACCTTCTAAAGAAGAATTTGGAAATTACGTGAATATTTTTTTGAGGTGAAATAGATAGTGGATTTTTTTTCAACTAAACTAAAAATTGCAGGGTTAACTTTCTTGATTAAATCAACTGAAAAAGAACTGATTGAGTTAACTGAAAGACGCCCGCCTGCATTCATTTCAAAAAGTGCTCCTGTTATTGAAATTGAATTGGTGTTTAGGGAAAAAAAATCCTCTTTTGCAGAAGCTAAGGATTCCCGGAAAAAAATAAATTCCGGCTATGTTGCTGACCTTGAAATGGACAAAAAAGGAAAAAAATTTTTTGTTAACCGGAAAAAAAATTTTCCCTCCCCTAAGTTTTACAAGGGTTTTATTGACACAAAAAAAAACAGCTGTTTTTTTGAAATTAATGTCCCTAAGCTTTTTTACCCCGACTTTTTTGGAGTTTGTATTAGGGTAGCGTCTATTTTGTTTCTATTAAAAAAGAATGCATTACTGGTCCATTCCTCTGCAGTGAACAAGGGCGGAAAATGTTTTTTGTTTGTCGGTCCAGGGGGAAGCGGCAAGACAACCATTGCAAGGCTTTCAAGAAACTCCACAGTGCTGAATGATGACATAAATATATTGAGGAAATTAAATGGAATAACAATGGTTTATGGTTTTCCGTTTTTGGGGAAGATAACCCCCCCGAATCCAGGCGGAATCCCATTAAAAAATGTCTTTTTTGTTAAAAAAGAAAAAGCTAATTACTTCACCAAACTTTCCAGGATAGATTCAGTGGTAAGCTTGTTGAAAAACGAGTTCTCTTCACTTTGTTTTAGCCAAACAAAATACCTTTTTTCAAAAAATTTTGGCATGGCGGCAGATTTGCTCGCAGGCATTGATTGCTATGTGATGGAATTCACTTTAGAAAATGATTTCTGGAAGGATATGCAAGGTTTATAAACTGTATCGAAAAAAGATTTTAGTGGTTTGAATGTCTAGATTGATTCCAGTAAAAGTGAGAGAGATTGAATGGAAGGAAATAGAAGGCGAGGTGTTGGCATTTAATCCGAAAGACAATTCCTTCTATAAGTTGAACAGGACCAGTTGCTTTATTTGGAAGAATGCCAACGGGAAAAACTCCTCAAAGGAAATACTGGCTAAATTACTCAAAAAATTTGATGCA
>Ga0180007_10004693_pt1 | contig 14315 bp, 7 predicted proteins | sample MM_PC_MetaG_FD_121122 | JGI IMG/M metagenome (GOLD analysis project Ga0180007, IMG submission 121122) | Groundwater microbial communities from the Aspo Hard Rock Laboratory (HRL) deep subsurface site, Sweden - MM_PC_MetaG | ecosystem: Environmental > Aquatic > Deep subsurface > Groundwater... | reverse complement strand
TTGCCGATATCTTTATTGCCACCAACTATTTTACAAAAGTGACCAATATCACCAGCAGTGTCGTGGGAACTGTGGGTGTTACCAATTTCAACAGTGAACGGATCCTGATCGACTATACCAGGGCCGGCACCAACCTTCAGCCCGGCCAGCTGGATATTGTTACGATCACCATGATCGACAAATATATCAATTATGCGGTACCTGCTAATGCCCTGATCACATCGAAGGTACGTAATGCCACCAAAACAAATAATACAACGGATTATTCTCCCAAGGACAGAAAAGTATACTTTGTTCCGCAGGAAGCACGGGCTGAATGCTGGACAGTGAATGAAAGCTTTTTATCTGAAAATTCTTCGTTTACGCTATTCTATGCCATATCCAATAAAGGATCAACATACAACAAGGTGGGCAATGCCAGGATCTATTTCACCAATACATTCATCAGCATCCCGGTGGGAAATGTTACAAACGATTTCCCCGGCTCAACCATTTCCCTCCTGGCCGGCCCCATCATTGATATCGATTATTCATCAGTCAATTTTGACGGCAAAATGAAAGATGTTATTAAGATCGTTGGAAATTATTCAGCCGTGGGTGCTGAAAACACATATAACATTCAATCTCGCATAACTGTAAATACATCAATCCTGGTTCCTGTCAATGTAAGGACGAACAATAATGTAACGGTCCATTTTGAGATCCCCCGGCCTTCTGCCGATACGTATATCAATCCCAATATTGTCTTCACCACCTCATCCCAGGAAGTAAATTATCTCTTCTATTATATAACTAATACCGGTTTTGGCGGGAACAACATAAAACGCGCTGAGATCATTGTACCGGACCTCTACCTTGGCAAAGTCACTATTGTCTCCAGTGCTCATATAAATGCTGATGCGACTTCCATTACCAATAAAAACGGCATACTGATAGCCAGTTATGTGGCTGATTCATCCAACCTGATCACTACGGGAGGAAAAGATACCATCACACTGGCCCTCACTAATACCGCATCCGCAATTTCCAATGTCACATTTGACTGCCGGGTCTATAACTTTGAAAAGAATAAATTGACAGACACCAAGTCCGGTTTTTCAAAAATTGTGAGCATTGTAGACCAGGCAACAAAACTGATCACACCCAATACCAACTTTACAACGGATGTGACCAATGAATACAGGGTGAAACTGGCAAATGGCACCATTCCCGGTGTGGGAAGGAATATCTACCGGGCAAGGCTTACAATTAATACACAGATCTACCTTACCGCCCCTGTCATCTCGATCGACCATTATGCTGCTGCCATGGTAAAGAACACCAATACAGGAGGTATCCAGTACCGGTGGATCGATTATTCGGCTAACCCGCTGATATCGGGCAATGTGGATGATTTTAAACTGACATTAGTGGATAAAGTACTGAATACAAACAGCATGATCTGGAATATAGAAGTGGATTATAATGACGGGTACGGTTTCCGTTCCACAAGGCCGAAGACCAATGGAGGTGCCAACCTTGCATTTGTCATACCGAATGTGGAAGGATCAGCCTCTATTTCACCGGCCAACATTGCAGTAGCCAATTCCATAACACCGATCCAGTACAGCATTAATAATACAGGTGATCCGGGAAATGATATCCTGCTCACCAGGATCCTTATCCCCAATCCCGACTCGATCTTTACCAACATAGAAACGGCCACTGTCTCGAACACCCTGGGCCTGACCAACATCACTTTCTCCACGATAGGAGGAAGCGGGCATATCAAGAGGATCATCCTCAACTATGCTGCAGAAGGTAAAAAACTTACTGCCGGAACATCGGATGTAATCTATTTCAACATCTATGATTCAGTGGTCTCAGGCGGGCCTACCAAATACCAGTTCTCCTGTGATGCAGCCAATACCATGGATACCAATTTTTCGGCTTCGACCACAAAGATCGGACTGACAGAATCAATTGTGGATGCGCAGAAGGTCCAGTTCAGTGATGCCAATTTTGATTCCTATGCCTATATCTTATCCCATTCACCGCTCAATCCCGTTGACACGACCACCTCAACCAACATCTATACATACTACATCTACAACTCATCATTAACAGCAGCGGACAGGATCAACCAGGTAAGGATCAGCATCCCGACCAATTTTTTCATTACCAACGGGATCCAGATCTCAAGCACGACCAATCCCGTGATCACGCGCTCAGCCGACAAGATCCTTTTAAATTACAATGCCGGCCTGCCCCCATCACCTATCCAGAAAGGGACCAGTGATACGATCACCATCCGTATGATAGATAAGGTCTTTGTCGGGAATGTAACAGGAGTTACGCTGGGTATCGAGGCCCTCTTTGACACCTCAACACCGAATTTCATCCCCTGTGACGAACCGGGCGGGAACCAGTTCCAGTCCCTGACATTCAAAATGCCTCCGGCAGTTGCACAGGCAAGTATTTCTCCCAATTATACCCTCACTGTGAATTCAAGGAATACGCATTCCCTGATCGTCACCAATAAAGGTACGGGAAGCAACAAGATATTCAAGACGATCGTTACGGTCAATAATGCGATCGTCACCAATATATATAATGTTCAGTCAAGCTTAATGACTACCGGTGCTGCGAACCTGAAACCGTCAGGACTGCATACAAACAGCCCGTATGCCGGCTTGAATGTATCCAGTTTTACCCTCTATTATAACCTGGGCGGAACGGTCCTCAATCCGAATGCACGGGATACCATCACTTTTACTGCCGTGGATAACCATACAAACAACCTTTCTGACACCAACGTCCTTTACACCTGTATAGTGGCCAATGAATCGAATATAACCAGCACTAACTTCTATGCTACCACCATACCCGCGGGAAGAAGAATGGATGTGGATTTCAAGCACTATCCCGGTTATCCCTATGCAAACAATAATGTAGAAGCAGGATTCGTGGATTCAGAACCAACCTTCACTACCAATGCCGTTGGTAATTATATTTACCGTATCAAGAATAATGGCCCGTCCGGCAACAATATCGAATGGGCTGTGATCACTATTCCCAATACGGTATTCACCGATTTCTATAACATCAGCAGTTCCCGAATAGGCTCAGCCTTTATCCAGAGCAATACCTCCTCGATCACGCTCTACTATGCCAGAGCCGGAAATGTGATCACACCGGGAAATTACGATGATATCTCTTTTATCGCTGTTCATAATATATCATCAAACACAAATGTCGATGTCAGTGTGGAATTCCCAAGTGTTGTTCATTACCAGACTAATGGGACACCTTTTCAAACAGAGAATTTGAATGGAGCACCATTAGTTCAATATGTAACAATACGAAAAGATGAAGCCAGCAGGGCATTCTCATATATCCATAGTATTGTCAAGATGATAAACGGGTACCCGGCTGAAGTCTCAGTAGGCACTCAAGCTGTCACCTATACCATGGACACCAATATTGTATTAAGATACAAGATCGTGAACCAGTCCGCTTCCAAATATCTCGAGTATGCAGATATTATTTTCAACATGAACATCACCAATACCTGGTACCATGTGGTCAGGGCCAATGCCTATAATCCTAAAGGAACCATCGCGCCTGTTGCTACCAATGTTTTAAGAGCCCATTTTACAACAGTACTTAAAAGTATTAATTTAGCAGCTACAGAAGATGAACGGGAAGCGATCATCGATATTCCTATAATATATAGCCTGGCCAGTGAAACAAATATATATATTTCAGGAAAATATGGACTTGATGGAGCTACTCCTGATATACCCACCACTTATGATGCGAACACGCGGACCCAGAAACTGCAGTTCAGAACTACCTCGTTCGGAAGATTCGTGGGAAGGACATTCCCGCCTGATCTGACCGTGACCAAGCAGGTTGTCACTACTGCCGGGAACGAGCAAAAATCGGTCTTTAACCAGACCATTCCCCAGATCTACTCGGATACCAACGGTGTCTTTATACTGGATTTCATACCCGCGGGAACATTCAACCTGAAGCTCTTGAGTGAATTCCCGACCACTACCATAAATAATTTACCGATCACAGGAGGAGTGAACACAACCTACTTTAATTATCCTGAGCTCTTCCGTGATTTCTACGTACTTTCATATATCAGTTCCTTCAGTAATTTTGTTGAAGGGCTTAATGTGGCCGGCCTTTATGACTCAACAGCCAAATCCTATACACTGGATAACCGATCTGTTTATTACTATACACTCCAGAACCGGTATACCAACAGGAGCATCACCAATGTGACCATCAATTTCACCGGTCCCATCGCAGGAACCTGGTTTACCCTTTTAACCAATGACATTGTTACGAAAGGTATGATCACAAATATTTCCGAATCCAACTTCCATATTTACTATAATCCACCCCTCTCAGGCACAGGAGCATCTGCATTGGATCTGATAACCCTGCCTATCAATTACAGCACGGCCATTGCACAGAATCTCAGGATCAATGCATCCTATAACCCCAGCGGCACTCTCGATCCATACAGCGTAGCGGATGACAACACCCAGCTGATCTCATACAGCGTCCCGACATTCGGAAGGATCATCGGGAAGCTCTATCCGCCAAAACTGGTGAATTCCGTGAACAAGATAGTGGCCACAGCCCAGGGTGGAACCATTACAACTACCATAGACGCCTACCACTGCACTACCAACGGTGTCTTTGTCATTGATAATGCACCCACGGGAACATACAATTTGAAATTCGTAACGGATGAGGCGCTCTCCTACACGGTGAACGGATTTACCATTTCAGCGATCAACCACACCTATATATCCGACCCAAGGCTTCTGATCGACCTGAAATTCGCTGTGAACCCGGAAGAGCCCGGAGTCCAGAGAATTGATATCAATGATGCCTATTATACCAACACAGCCCTGATCATTCCCAGCGGAAGCAGTCTGGATATCGGATTCCGGTTCAATATTCGAGCAACCTACCTGACTGACCTGGAAAAAGCCGAAGTCTCTTTGGGACGAGGTGCCATTATTCAGGCCACCTCCGGTATCGACAGCCTGGTAGGATTTGACTTTGATATCGAAGACCTCTCAGGAGAGGATATGGCTTCCGGAGTCTCATTGAAATCCGAGTGCCAGCTCATGATACAGTATGACAAACGCACCTTCCCCACCGGCTGGAGTGAGGACAACCTGGCGATCTTTTACTGGGACGAAAAAGTGAACAGGTGGTATAAGATGGGTGGTATAGTGGACAAGACAAAATCGATAGTTACCGTGAATCTCCGCTATCTCCACAGACGGTATGCTGTTATGTCGATTGATGGAGGCCAGTCTGAAGATATCGATGTTAATGTTGACAACAATCCGTTCACGCCAGACTCATCTGACCCGGATTATAATCACACGATCATTAACTTCCGGCTGAAAGAACCTGCCACAACCCTTGAGCTGAAGATCTTCAACATGAAGGGTGAAGAGGTCATAGGGTATCAGCTGGATGGCAGTTATCTGAACGGGCAGCAGTCATGGAACGGAATTGATAAATACGGAAGATCCGCAGACAGTGGTATCTATATTTTCCAGATCATTGCGGATGATTCCAAAATATATACAGGATCGATCTTACTTGTAAAATAGCACTTGATCAGATCAGGATCCGATGAAAAAATTTAATTGAAGAAAGGATGCAGATATGAAAAAATTATTAATTCTTTTAATGCTTTTAGTCTATTCCTCATTCCTCCATGCAGCTTTTGAAGATGTAGGAAAAGCGGCTCGGGCAAAAGGAATGGCGAACGCCTTTTACGGTGAACCGGCCGGTGTATCCAGTATATACTACAATCCTGCCGGGACTGCCTTCTCAAAAAGCATAGAAATAATGGGAAATATGGGACTCCCCTATACCGGGTTCAGTACGATCGAACTGAGTACCTTTAACGGGGCCATTCTGTTTCCCTTTACACACCATTTTAAAGTGGAAGCTGTCTTTGAGAATGCCGTCATAGGCGGAGCATTTAATGATCTCTCCTTTTTTTATGAAAATTCAAAGGATTTTGATGATGACCAGATCGATTATTACGAGCGTGTCATCAAGATAAATTACGCCAAAGATTTCCTGGATATGATGGGAAGGGGGACCCGGTTCGCTATCGGTTTGAACTTTAACCTCTATTCAAGGGGCCTGGGAGCTAATATCGATACGGAAGCCAACAGCTCCTACTTCAGCAGCGGTCTGGATACGAGCGGGATGGGCCTGGACTTAGGGTTTATGTTCTTCCTGAACATGAACATGATCCTGGGTGTAGCTATAGATAATATCCTGGAACCGAATGTGGCGTTTAACAAAGATATTTCCGAACAGCCGGTCCACCGCACCACCAAGCTGGGACTTTCCTGGCGCTTAACAAAATTGGCTTTTTTCAAGTATCCCACCATTGCCGGCGGGGTCTCATTCGAAGACCTGAAAGAAGATGTCTGGGAATACCGCCTGGGATTCCAGTTCTGGACCTTTGAGAAGGTCCTGGCCTTCCGGTTCGGCTATGAGACCAGTGATGAAGGAATGAACAGCCTGGCCGTAGGGTTGACCGGTAATCCGAAGTTGAGCCCTTCACAGGGCATTGAAGTCAGTTATGCCTTTAACCTTCCCTTAGCCTCCATACGGGGTTCTTCCGGAACACATACTTTCTCCCTGACATGGCGCTACAACCGTCCCGAATACCAGTTTGAATTTGACCAGCGGAAACGGCAGTCCATGATCAAAAAATACGAAGAGGAGACAGCAAAAGAAGACCAGGAAGAGAAAGCGAGGATCCAGAGAGAATTTGACGAAGAGTTGAGACGAGAGGAAGCTGAGAAAAAGAAATAAAAAAAAGAGGGATCTGGTTTTGAAGATGTTTTATATCAGGCATTAGGCCTTGAAATCAAGATTAAATTGGGGTCAGACCTTGAGAATATATGAAATTGGGGTCAGACCTTGAAATGTGAAAGTTGCCCTGCAACTTTCACATTTCAAGGTCTGACCCCCGAGTTTTAACTTTTTCAAGGTCTGACCCCCGAGTTTTTATTTTTTCAACGCCTGATGCCAAATTCAATACGTTTCCAAAACCAGATCCCTCTTTTTTTTATTGACAACCATTAATAATCTGCTATATTATCTTATTATTAATATGAAAACAATTGCCAACAATGATCAGTATATTATTATATTTGATGATCAGGTCATTGAAGATCTCGCATCGCTTAATAACAGTATCAAGAAGATAAAAGGTGCTGTAAAAGAGGTCCTGATGGACCTGAGGCATGTGCAGTATGCTCACTCCAGTTTTCTGGATTATATCGGTAAATGCAATATGATCCTGATCAAAAAAAATATCAAACTGAAGCTGGTTAACTGCCCCGATAATATATATTCCCTCTTTACAAAGACATTTAAAGATTCGGAAATTGAAATAAAACCAAAGGATATTTAATGTATGGACCAGAGTAAAGATAAAATGATGCAGTTCATTGCCCATTTGATGAGCAATGATAATGTCAGGAACGAGCCTATCCTGAATGCGGAACAGCTTATTATAAATTTTATATCCAAGAACCTTCCTGTCTTAAAGCAGACCCTTACGTCACCCCAGTTCTTCCCTGACTTAAGCATTGAAGACACCCTTCAGCTTCTCCTTTCTGCCCTGAGAGATAAAGTACTGGATGAAACAAAGCCTGAAATGTATAAATACATCGAAAATATAAATTTCAACGCGCTGAACAGTATCGAAGGCAGTGAAACGATCGCTCAGGAATTTTTAAAGGAAAAATTTATCCAATTTCTGGATGTCATTCTCACGCATAAAGAAGTACGGCATCATTCCAACTGTATCCTCAATATATTAAAGTACGGTATCATTGAAAAATATATAAAGGAGATCTTTGCAAGAAGGGAGTTCATGTATAACGAGCTGGTAAAAGTCCAGAAGAACAGTATTGAAGAAGTTGAATACGTTAACTATCTGAAGACACTTATGCTGATAAAAAATGCCGCTTATATCAAGGTCCCTTTTTCAGGGGCAGCTGAAACAAAAAGCCTGAATATTACGGACATTCAGAAAGTGCCGAAATTATATGATAAATTTTTCTCATTGATCGAGGATAATGTCATCAAATCCATCCCGGGCCTGAATAAAAATATAATCAGGATGGCCATGAAGGCAAACTGCAGGCAGGAGAATACAGAACTGGAAGATGCCAGCGCAAGATTCCTCTATATTATGAGTTCCCGGTTCCAGGAGTATAAACACTTTGACAAGATCGACCGGGGAGCGGAAACACCGGATAAAAGCTGGTTCAATATTGCCAAGAAGAATGCTGAATTTCAAGGATATGACAAGAGGATGATAGATGAGCTGTACAAGATCTCTGCTGATAACAGCTGGTAGGCAATAATATATTTTATGAGTCTATTTCCTATAAGGATAACAGAAGGTAGTCGCAGGCTTTAGCCTGCGTAATATAAAAAGAATGTGGATAAGCGCAAGCTACTTGTGCCCGTAGGGTGAAGCTTGCGGCTACGTTTTTTTATGGAAATATTTACCTAAGTTCGTTTTACATAAAAGGTGATCATATGAAAAGAAAAACATTTGAAAACTTCATACTTGCAGCTATTATTCTGGTCATTATCCAGACCTTCCTGGACGATTACAGCAGTTATGCCGGTTTCAATGTCTCTTTCAGGCACTTTCTTCTCTTTACCAGCGTACTGTTTGACCTGATCTTTACCATTGAATTCATCCTCAGGAGCATCTGGGCAGTCGGGGAGAAGAAGTTCAAGACCTATCTCTTCTTTCAGAGAGGCTGGGTGGACCTGCTCTCTTCCGTTCCTCTTCTCTTCTTAAACTCTTTACCCACTCTGTACTTCTTTTTAAAGGGTGACCTGGGCACGGCAACGGCTTCCATAGCGGTCCTGAATGTGCTGAAGGTGGTTAAAGCGATCCGGGTCACAAGGATACTTCGTCTCATCAGGATCCTCAAGATATTCGGTAAGATCCATAATGCAGAATCAAAGATGGCCCAGCGCCACACCCAGACCATTGCTACAACAGGCGTATTCACCATAATCATGCTTCTGATATGCTTCTCCCTGTTCAAATTCAATAAAGTGGATCGATTGATCGAAGACCGTATCGCTCATTATACTAGAGCCATCAGCAATATTGAAGATATAAATAAAACCCTGGATGTGCCCCTGCGTCCGCTGATCTTTAAAACCCTTTCCAATGATGCCCATGTCTTAAAGATGTATTATGAGGATTTCCTTGTCTTCTCTAATATTTCTGCTGATGAATTCAAGAAGTATTATGATTATGATGATTCTATTACCATTGAAAAGAAAGAATTCAAATTAACCATTTCAGTTAGTGACATTAACAGGATCACAGCCGGTATCAACCTGCAGAATTTCATTATAATCGTCTTTCTTATCCTGGCCTACATGATGCTTTATACTAAGCATTTTGTCCAGACTGTCAGCGATATTGTCCATATTATCAGGCGCGGCTTTTCGGAGAAGGATTACAACCTGCAGATAAAGATCGACGAGAATTACAAAGACGATGAGATCTCCAAGCTGGCAGAAGAGTATAATGAAACCTACCTGCCTGAAAAACTGAAGAAAATCGAAGAGGATAAAACGAAAAAGTCCACTACACTATCCATGAATGACCTGATGGATTTCGGGAAGAAGAAATAATCTGCTCTTAACTTAAGAAAAGTTTATAAGCCGGGTTGTTGCTGTCCTTAAAAAAGCGGTATCCTGACTCCTTCAAGAACATCTTCAAATTATTTTTATCTTGTGGAGGCACCTGCAGTCCCATCAGAACACGCCCGTAAGCAGCACCGTGATTCCGGTAATGAAATAATGAAATATTCCACCTTGTCCCCATGGCATTTAAAAACTGAAATATGGCTCCCGGTCTTTCGGGAAATTCGAACCGGTACAGGCTTTCATTCTGGATCCCGGTGGTCCGGCCCCCGACCATATACCGGATATGTACTTTTGAAAGCTCATTATCTGTCAGATCAACCACTTTATACCCTTTCTTTGTAAGGTTTATAATAATACCATTAAGGCCCTCACACCCCGGATCAAGCTGGACTCCAACAAAAATATGCGCCTCAACCGGATCGGAATACCGGTAATTGAACTCCGTAATATTATGGTTGCCAAGGTCCTCACAGAATTTTCTAAAACTGCCTGACTCTTCTGAAATGGTGACACCCAGTATTGCTTCCCGTTTTTCACCTAATTCTGAACGCTCAGCAATATGACGAAGCCGGTCAAAATTTACATTTGCTCCGCTGTTGATCGCCAGTAAAGTTTTGTCCGTAAATTTATTCCTCTCTACATACTTCTTTAATCCTGCCAGGGCCAGCGCACCGGCAGGTTCTGTAATACTGCGTGTATCATCAAAAATATCCTTGATCGCAGCACAGATCTCGTCTGTAGAGACCGTTACCACGCTGTCGATCCGGGTCCTTACGATCCTGAACGGTTCCCTTCCGATCTTGGAAACTGCAACACCATCAGCAAAGATCCCGACTTTTGGAAGTTTAACCCGCCACCCCATTTTTAAAGCTGCCTGCAGGCAGGCGGATTCTTCCGCTTCAACCCCGATGATCTTAATATCCGGACGCATATATTTAACAAATACGGAAATACCTGCGATCAACCCGCCCCCGCCTACCGGAACAAAAATTGCGTGCAGAGGGCCTGAATGCTGGCGAAGGATCTCCATCCCGATAGTACCCTGACCGGCTATCACATCCGGATCATCATACGGATGGATCAATACTACCTTCTTTTGCTGTGCCAATCCCCGCGCATAATTGTAAGCCTCATCATAAGTATCACCATGTAATACTACTTCTGCACCATACTCCCGAACAGACTGCACCTTGATCTCCGGAGTTGTCTTGGGCATTACGATCGTTGCATGTATACCCATCTTTTTTGCTGCTAATGCTACTCCTTGGGCATGATTTCCTGCTGAGGCAGCCATGACCCCCCGCTGCCTCTTCTTTATTGGCAGTTGAATCATTTTATTATAGGCTCCCCTCAATTTAAAAGAATATACCGGCTGAAGATCCTCCCTCTTGATCAGGATGTTATTCTTGAACCGTTTGCTTAAAAAATAAGCCTTATTTATAGGTGTCTCAATAGCTACATCATACACATTAGCCTTTAATATTCGTTTAATATAAGATATGAACATACTCTATTATCCTTTATTCATTCTAAACGGATTATTTATTGACCTGAAATGAATGAAGGCACTCTCTTTACGAAAAACAACTTTTCGATCAAAATAATCTAAATATAAGCTGATCCGTATTTTAAATACCTTTATTGCCCCCTGGTTTTTATCAATTTTTAATAATATATTTCTTTAATTTTATATTTCAATTATTTTTTATCCTGCTTTTAAATCAGCGTATATACTGCTTTTTCGTTTTGGATCATAAAAATTATAAAAAATAGAAAAAAAAATATCCAATATTATATTATAATAAATAGAGTATACTTATGACTGTTAGGGAAAAAATGTGAAGAATTTAATACCTGAAAAATATCATACTATTCTTAATACCTGCAATATAAAAAAGCTAAAAGTATCTGTGCTTTTATTTCCGGTTATTTACATCTTACTGTTTCCCGGATTATGTCACTCAGAGGAAGGTCAAAGATCCCTGAATTATCCGGATTCCGCATATGCCATGATCGGGGGCGGTAAGGAGTTTTCTTATTTCATTGCCCCGAAAGAAGCAAGAGCCAGCACCTTCCTGTTCCTCAAGCTTCCTGTGATCAGCAACTTTGGTATAGAAGCGGTTTATGCCTATTATTTTAAACCCGCGGCCGAGTATTCGATCGGGACCAATCAATTCCTTCAAAATAGAGGTGATGAAGAATATTATGATGTACGCCTCGATCTTTTATACTATTTCCCTTTCTGCAGAAACTTCCAATTCAAACTCGGCCTGAATTATTCAAAATTTAATTCCGGCTTCTTTACCGATGACCCTTCCATCGATAATTGCGGAGATCTCTATAATATGTGTCAATATCAGCGGGAAAACTTTTTCAGTCTAAACATAGGTTTTAATCTGGACCTTCACCTTTACCGGTTTATCTATGCTGCCACAACTGTCGGATACAGGTATTTTTTCAGTGACAATACGACAAAAAAAGGCGCCTTGAATTTCGGCCTCGGGATCGGAGTAAAATTATTCTCACTGACCGGCAGTAATAAGAATGATCTTTTAATATCGGATCATAAACCGCCGTCTATTCAAAGAAGTCAAAGTTATAACAGAGAAGAAACAGTTTCCAAAGAGGATGAAGAGAAAAACAGATTAATTACGGAAGATGGTGATCCTGATAAAAAAGCATCAGAAAAGGTTGATGATAATAGAGCAGTAAAAAATAAAGAACTTGAAAAAGAAGTACCTGAAAAAGAGAAAGCATCATCTCTCAAACCGGAAAGTGAGAAGACTAACACAGTGACAGCTGACAAACCTCTAAAACCATTATCACAAACAAATGATCGTTCAGATATTGTAAAACCGATATCTACTGAAACAAATGAGCGGATAGATACTGTACAACCGGTATTAACTGAAACGAATAAGGAAAAAATCACCCTGTTAAAGCCGGAGATCCCCATGACCAGTCAGTACATACCCACAAATTTAAATCCGGAACAGGAGACCAATAATAGATCAGCGCCAGCAATAAAACCAATAACGGATAAAACTGATAGAATAACAGCCGGACTTTCAGGGTCCCCGTCAGGACCCCTTGATGTTAAGATCGAGAATGATCCTGATATCTTTTCTCCGGATGGTGACGGGGTAAGGGATGTGGTGACTTTCTCTTCAAAAATATCCGGGCCAACTAATATAAAAGAATGGAAGATAGTCATTAAAGATAACGAAGATAAAATCGTTCAGGAATTGAAAGGAACCACTTTTCCGGAAGAAAAGATCATATGGGACGGGAGGGATATTTCGGGAAAGATTATTCCACAGAGATCAAAATTTAAATACTCCTTTTATGCAAAAGACAGTTTTAACAGGGAAGCATGGACTTCAGAAAGAAGATTAGAGACGGATCACTATCTTGTCCCTTATGGAAAGGATTTTAAAATTGATATCAGGCCGATCGAGTTTGACTTCAACAAATCCATTATCAAACAGGATTTTTATGATGTCCTTGATCGGGCCGTTCAGGTCTTAAGATCACCAAGTTTAAAGAACAGAAAGATACGCATTGAAGGCCATACCGACAGTACAGGAACCGAAGTCAGGAATACCGTTCTTTCAGGTGAGAGAGCAAAAGTAGTAGCGGATTATATAATTAAAAAAGGGATAAATAAAGACCTGGTCTCCTATGAAGGTTTCGGCATGGAGAGGCCCATTGCATCCAATGAAACCGAAGAAGGCCGGCAGAAGAACCGGCGGACTGAGATCATTATTCTGGTCATCAGTAAATAAAGCTTTAAGGATGATCAAAAAAAAGGTATCAGGGCCTATCGGTCCTGATACCTTTTTTTTATTATAAATAGTCTTTAAATTACTTAGAATTTATATCCCAGGCCCATGTTAAAGGCTATGAACATCTCACCATCATCCAGGAACATTTTCAAAGCCAGAGAAGTCATGCCGTAAAACTGCTGTACGATGGGCACATCAAGGTTTGCCCCGATATTAAAGAGAAACGTACTCTTCCTGCACCATTTACAGAAATTGACCAGATAACCGCAATTCTGAACGGAAGGGTCCACTACAATAAAACCGTTGTTCCATTTTACATAACTGAGTCCCATTTTTGCCTGAAAAGTACTGAGGAACGGCATATAATAAAGTATATTCATCTTGATCTCTGTAAAATTCTCAACACCGCCTACGCCAATAATGTTTGTGGGATTCGTTAAACCCGGTATATTATATTCTTTTACCGGTACATCAAGATTTGCCAGGCCGATTTCAATACCGATCCTCTCACTTAAAGGGATCTTCCCTACAATACCCATATTATCCATTGCAGATCTTGTCTTGAAAAAATACCCTAAATTATAGGTTAATCCTACTATACCGTAGCTGATTTCACTTCCCTCTGCTGAAGTAGCTGCAGGTGCCTGTGCATGAAGGGTTAAGGTACTGAGTACTAACATAATTACAAGCAAAATACTGATCTTTTTCATCTTTACATCCTCCTTAATGTTATATCAATAAAATAGTTTTCATTATAGATAAATTTTACATTAATATAATATTATA
>Ga0180007_10004692_pt1 | contig 14323 bp, 10 predicted proteins | sample MM_PC_MetaG_FD_121122 | JGI IMG/M metagenome (GOLD analysis project Ga0180007, IMG submission 121122) | Groundwater microbial communities from the Aspo Hard Rock Laboratory (HRL) deep subsurface site, Sweden - MM_PC_MetaG | ecosystem: Environmental > Aquatic > Deep subsurface > Groundwater... | reverse complement strand
CATTCGTGATCGCTGATGTCAAGGTTGTCTTACCATGATCAACATGTCCGATTGTTCCAATATTTACGTGTGTCTTATTACGTTCAAATTTCTCTTTTGCCATCTCACTACCTCCTCATTATTAATATATTCTGCCAATTATTGATTCTTGTATTTGTTTCGGAACCTCAAAATAATAGGAAGGTTCTATTGTATACGTTCCGCGCCCCTGTGTCAAGCTTCTTATTATAGTTGCATATCCAAACATTTCGGATAGAGGTGCTACTCCGTGTATAACCTTACAATTTCCACGGTCACTCATCGACTCAATTTTACATCTTCGCGAGCCTAAATCACCAATAACATCCCCAAGATAATCTAAGGGAATTACAATTTCTAAAAGCATAATCGGTTCGAGTAAAACCGAATTCCCCTTTTTTAAGCCTTCATTTAAAGCCATTGCCCCAGCCATTCTAAAGGCAATATCTGATGAATCAACTTCGTGAAAAGATCCATCAACAAGCTTTATTTCTATACCAATAACTGGATATCCGCCTAGCAATCCAGATTGAGCTGATCCAATTACTCCCTCTTCAATATTGGGAATATATTCTTTGGGTATCGCGCCCTTAATTATACAATTTTCAAAAGTTATTCCCTTAGTCCGCTCAGCTGGAATCAGATCTAATACCACATGAGCATATTGCCCTCGACCACCAGTTTGCTGCACAAGTTTATGTTCGACTCGCACTTTTTGGGAGATTGTTTCTTTATAAGCTACCTGCGGTTTACCGACATTAGCTTCAACTTTAAATTCACGAATCAAGCGATCAACAATTACTTCCAGATGCAATTCACCCATGCCTGATATAAGCGTCTGTCCAGTATCTTTATGGAAGGTTACAATAAAGCTGGGATCTTCTTCTTGAACTTTATTTAAAGCCATTGACATTTTATCTTGTGCTGCTTGAGTTGCCGGTTCAATCGCCAAAGAAACTACTGGCTCAGGAAATTTAATAGTTTCCAGAATTATTTGATCATGCATTTCGCAAATCGTTTCACCAGTCTTTGTATCTTTTAATCCTATAGCAGCAATAATATCTCCAGCATAAACTTCATCAACAATTTCCTGCTTATTCGCATGCATTCTAACCAGCTTACCCACACGCTCTTTTCTTTTTCGATTAGCATTATAAATGTGCGAACCTGATTTTAAAACTCCAGAATAAATTCTTAAAAAAGTCAATTTGCCGACATAAGAATCAGTCATTATCTTAAAAGCCAAAGCGCTTAAAGGCTCAAAATCACTTGCCTTGCGTTTTTTAATTTTTTCTGTTTCCGGATCAAGTCCTTCAACTGGAGGAATATCAATCGGACTTGGCAAATAATCACATATTGCATCAAGAACCGGCTGTACCCCTTTGTGTTTAAAACTTGAACCGCAAAAAACAGGAATATAATTATGTTTAATTGTTGCAGTTCTTATTGCCTTGCGTAATTGTTCAGCGCTAGGAACTTGATTATTTACAAATTTCTCAAGAACTTCAGCATCATTTTCCGCTGCCATCTCAATCATCTGTTGTCGAAATTCATTAGCCATTTTCAATAATTCATCTGGTATTGATGTTTCCTGAAATTTTACTCCAGCAGAATCATCATCAAAAACAAGCGCTTTCATAGTTACTAAATCAATAATCCCCTTGAAATTATCTTCAGAGCCGATCGGAATCTGAACCGGAATAATTTTTGCGCCTAAGCGATTCTGCATTTGCTTTAAGACTGCAAAATAATCACTACCCATTCGATCCATCTTATTAATGTATGCTATACACGGCACATGGTACCGTTGCGCTTGACGCCAAACAGTTTCAGTTTGCGGTTCAACACCGCCAACTGCACACAATACAATCACTGCTCCATCAAGTACTCTCAAAGAACGTTCTACTTCAACTGTAAAATCAACATGCCCAGGTGTATCAATAATATTTATTCTGTGCTCTTTCCAAAAACAGGTTGTGCTGGCACTAGTAATTGTAATCCCGCGTTCCTGCTCCTGAACCATCCAATCCATAGTGGCTGTGCCCTGGTCAACTTCTCCCATTTTATGAACACGCCCAGTATAGTACAGAATTCTTTCTGTCGTCGTGGTTTTTCCCGCATCAATATGCGCTAATATTCCGATGTTTCTATTTTTTTCAAGCGGGAACTGCCGTGACATATTCTTTTATTTTCACCCAACTGGCATTAGTTTTTTAAATTTATCAAATTACCAACGATAATGCGCAAAAGCTTTATTTGACTCTGCCATTTTATGAGTATCGTCTTTTTTCTTTATTGCCGCGCCTTCACCTTTAAAAGCATCTAAAAGTTCCTGAGCAAGTTTCTCTTCCATCGGACGACCTTTTTTAGTTCGAGCAAAATTACGTATCCAACGAAGAGCAATAATCGTCCCTCTATCCTGACGTATTTCTATTGGCACCTGATAAGTCGCGCCACCCACACGCCTTGGCTTAACCTCTAAAAGCGGCCTAGCATTATCCAAAGCTTTTTTAAATACTTCCAAAGCGCTTTTTCCGGTATTTTTTTCTACTATCTCAAAAGCAGAATAAACAATTCTTTCTGCTATAGACTTTTTACCCATCTTCATTACCATGTTAATAAGCTTAGTAACTAAAATGCTGCTGTATTTTGGATCTGGTTGAATCTGTATTTTTGCCGCGCGCCTTCGACGCATGTTATTTCCTCCTTAATCTCTACCCAAACTCTACTGTCTCTCAAGCTTTTCGAGATCATCAAATTACTGTAAATTATTTCTTAGGCTTCTTAGTTCCATAACAAGATCTGCTTCTTTTTCGATCAGAAACTCCGGCAGTATCCAAAGTTCCTCTAACAATATGATATCTTACTCCCGGTAAATCTTTTACTCTTCCGCCTCTTACCAGCACAATTGAATGTTCTTGCAAATTATGCCCTTCCCCTGGAATATAAGCTGAAACTTCGATTCCGTTTGTAAGTCTAACTCTCGCAATTTTACGCAAAGCTGAATTAGGTTTTTTAGGAGTCATTGTTCTAACCTGAAGACAAACTCCGCGACGCTGAGGAGATCCCTGCAAAGCAGGAGACTTGGAACGGCAAGTTGCTTTTTTTCGTCCCATTCTAATTAACTGACTGATCGTTGGCATATTACTATTTCTCCTTAACTAATTTTAAGAATATTCTCTGGTTTTTTGTGAGCATCTTCTTTTTCTTCTCTGACATCTTCTTTGCTATGCACAATATTTACATGACTATGCGCATGGAAACCTGTACCAGCAGGAACCAGATGTCCCATTATAACATTTTCTTTCAATCCTAATAATTCATCGCGTTTTCCACTAGCAGCAGCCTCTGTTAAAACTCTTGTTGTCTCTTGGAAACTTGCAGCCGAAATAAAGCTTTCAGTTGTAAGCGATGCTTTTGTAATTCCCAATAATAAAGGAGTTATGCTCGCAGGCTTACCTTTTTTATCCATGACTCGCTTATTTTCTTTATCAACAACAAATTTATCAATTTGCTGCCCCTGGAGAAAACTAGTATCACCGGCATCTTCAATTCTGACTTTTTTAAGCATCTGGCGAACAATAACTTCGATATGTTTATCATTTATCCTAACACCCTGCAAACGATAAACTTCCTGGATTTCATTTACAAGATGTTCCTGCAGTTTCTGAACTCCTGATACTCGCAAAATATCATGCGGCACCATCGGACCGTCAGTCAAGACCTGTCCTGATATTATATTATCTCCTTTGTAAACATTTAAATGTTTTCCCGGAGGAATTAAATATTCTTTACTCATTCCAGAAGCACTTTGAATTATTACCCTGCGCTGTCCTTTTTTCGGAGCACCAAATTCAACAACCCCATCAATATCACTGATAATTGCCGGATCTTTCGGTTTACGTGCCTCAAAAATTTCCGCAACTCGAGGCAAACCACCAGTAATATCTTTTGTTTTACTTACTTTTCGCGGGGTTTTAGCTAAAAGACTTCCACCTTCTATCTGTTGACCGTCCTGCACAACTATATGCGCTCCTGATGGAATTGTATAAAAAGCCACAACCTCATCATTATCATTGTAAACTATAATCTGTGGATGATAATCAGCTTTATGGTCAATAATAACTCTATCGATTAAACCAGTTGAGGCATCCACTTCTTCCCGCATTGTCACGCCTTCTTTGATATCTTCAAAGCGCACATGTCCATTAGTTTCTGTTAGAATCGGAGAAGTATATGGATCCCATTGGACAACAATCTTTTTCTTCTCAATTTTTTCTCCATCGGCAACAGCAATAATTGAACCAATCGGTACTGTATAAGATTCTAGCTCTCTTTCGCCCTCATCATGAATACTTAATTCCCCATTTCGATTAAGAACAATAATTTCATTATTTTTTGTCGTAACAGTTCTTAAGCCATGATATTTAACAACTCCAGTATTTTTAGCTTTAATAAAAGACTGCTCAATTGTTCTAGAAGCCGTTCCACCAATATGAAAAGTTCTCATTGTTAACTGAGTTCCTGGTTCACCAATTGATTGCGCGGCAACAATACCCACTGCTTCTCCCAGCTCAACCAATCTCTGAGTAGCCAGATTACGGCCATAACATTTCGCGCAAACACCATGAGTGATTTCGCAGGTAAGCACACTTCTTATTCTTATCCGCTCAATTCCTAACTGCTCAATGCGTTCAGCTTTTTCTTCAGTTATTTCTTCGCCAACTGATACAATTGCTTTATCACTAACTATATCAACTATATTATCTAATGCTACTCGTCCAACAATCCGCTCTTTCAAGCTTACTACTACTTCATCCCCCTCAGCAATCGCGGAAATCATGATCCCGTTTAGAGTATGACAATCATCTTGAGTAATAATAACATCTTGAGAAACGTCGATTAATCTACGAGTCAAATATCCAGCATCCGCTGTTTTCAATGCGGTATCAGCTAAACCTTTACGCGCTCCATGAGTAGAAATAAAAAACTCAAGAACCGTAAGACCTTCTCTAAAGTTAGCAGTGATCGGATTTTCAATGATTTCCCCTGATGGTTTTGCCATAAGACCGCGCATACCAGCCAGCTGTCTGATCTGCAATTTAGAACCTCTCGCTCCACTATCAGCCATCATGAAAATTGGGTTAAAATGATCAAGATCCTGAAAAACTTTATCAGAAATAGTATCCGTAGCATGCGTCCAAATATCAATAATCTTATTATAACGCTCACCTTCAGTAATAATACCTCTTTTATGCTGCTTTTCAACATTAGCAACATCAGCATGAGACTGCTCAATTATTTTATGCTTAATTTCTGGAATTTTAAGATCATCCATAGAAATCGATATCCCGCCCAAAGTAGCATTTTCAAATCCTACTTTTTTCAAAGCATCAAGCAAAATAACTGTACGATGGTGTCCAAATTTCTTAAAACAATCAGTAATAATCTTACTCAGTTTAGACTTATCCATCTGTTCATTAACATATCCAAACCCCTGAGGAAGAATCTGATTAAATATTATTCTTCCAGTAGTTGTTTCAATGATTTCCTCACCCATTCTTACACGGCAACGCTTATGGATTTGAGTTTCACCACACTGCAAAGCAGTAATCGCTTCGTCTAAATCAGCGTATAAAGGTAACTCTTCAATATTCTGATTAGGATCACGATGCCCAATAGTAGTCAAATAATAACAACCCAAAACAATATCCTGAGAAGGGGCAATTATCGGACGCCCATCAGAAGGCGAAAATATGTTATTAGAGGCTAATAGCATCAAACGACATTCCATCTGCGCTTCTGTAGAAAGAGGAACATGTACTGCCATTTGATCTCCATCAAAGTCTGCATTAAAAGCAGCACATACAAGCGGATGGATTCTGATTGCTTTTCCTTCAACCAAAACTGGTTCAAACGCTTGGATTCCAAGGCGATGCAATGTTGGAGCACGATTAAGCATTACCGGATGATCTCGGATAACTTCTTCTAATATATCCCACACTTCGAGACGTGCTCGCTCAACCATTCTTTTTGCGCTTTTTACAGTATGAACTAAACCACGCTCTCTTAATCTTTTAATAATAAATGGCTCGAATAATTCCAAAGCCATTCTCTTGGGCAAACCACATTGATTTAATCTTAACTCAGGACCAACTACAATAACTGAACGACCAGAATAATCAACACGTTTTCCTAAAAGGTTTTGACGAAAACGACCCTGTTTACCTTTTAACATATCACTCAATGATTTTAAAGGTCTGTTCCCAGGACCGAGAACCGGACGGCCATGACGCCCATTATCAAATAAAGCGTCCACTGCTTCCTGCAGCATACGTTTTTCATTACGAATAATAACGTCAGGAGCTTTAAGTTCTAATAATTTCTTTAATCGATTATTTCGATTAATAACTCTACGATATAAATCATTCAAATCACTGGTGGCAAATCTACCCCCATCCAAAGGAACCAAAGGTCGTAAATCAGGAGGGATAACAGGTAAAATCCGGAGGATCATCCATTCCGCCTTATTTCCTGACTTCATAATTGAATCAACAATCTTTAAATTCTTAACCAGCTTTTTGATATTTGCTTCTGACTTAGTAGCCGCCAACTGTTTGCGCAACTTTTTGCTTAATTTATCAAGGTCAACTTCCGCCAATAAAATACTAATCGCCTCAGCGCCCATCATTGCGGTAAATTTATTGCCATAACGGCTTACATATTCCTGATAGCGATCCTCAGTAAGCAATTCTTTCTTTTTTAAAGGAGTATCGCCTGGCTCAAGGACAATATATTCTTCATAATAAATAACTTTTTCCAACTCACGTTGAGTCATATCAAGAATAGCACCCATTCTAGAAGGCATTGCCTTAAAGAACCAAACATGAGAAACCGGAGCGGCAAGGTCAATATGCCCCATGCGTTCACGGCGAACCTTAGAAAGAGTAATCTCTACACCACAACGATCGCAAACTATACCTTTATGCTTAATTCTTTTATATTTGCCACAATTACATTCCCAGTCTTTACTTGGGCCAAAAATCTTCTCACAAAACAATCCGTCTTTTTCCGGTTTCAAAGTACGGTAATTGATTGTTTCCGGTTTTTTAACTTCACCCTTTGACCAGGACTTTATAATATCCGGCTCAGCAATTTTAATAGATATAGCATCAAATGCATTTGCATCTTGTGCCATTATTATTCCTTTCTATTCTTCTTGTTGGTTTTTTCCTTAACATCATGCTTTGATTCTGTTCTAATATCCAAAGCAAGACTCTGCAATTCCTTTACCAAAACGTTAAAGGATTCAGGAGTACTTGGATTTAACGCGTTTTCTCCCTTAACGATCGACTCATATATCCTTGTCCTTCCAACCACATCATCACTTTTAACAGTCAACAATTCCTGAAGAGTATATGCTGCGCCATAAGCTTCAAGCGCCCACACTTCCATTTCTCCAAAACGCTGACCACCAAACTGCGCCTTACCACCCAACGGCTGTTGAGTTACCAAGGAATATGGTCCAATTGAGCGTGCGTGTATTTTATCATCAACAAGATGCGCTAGCTTTATTATATAAATATATCCAACGCAAACTTTTTTATCAAAATCAGTTCCAGTAAATCCGTCTCGAACAATTACTTTTCCATCTTCCGGCAAACCAGCGAGCTTTAATTCAGCTCTAATTTCCTCTTCCTTACAACCGTCAAATACTGGACTGGCCACTGTAAATCCAAGAACTTTTGCTGCCCATCCAAGATGAGTTTCCAACAACTGCCCAACGTTCATACGCGAAGGTACGCCCAAAGGATTAAGCACTATCTCAACTGGTGTCCCATCTGGGAGAAAAGGCATATCTTCTTCAGGAAGAATACGGGCAATAACACCTTTATTTCCATGCCGACCTGCCATTTTATCCCCAACTGAAAGACGTTTCTTACTAGCAACAAGAACAACTACCTTCTTTAATACTCCAGGAGGTAATTCATCTCCCCGTTTCACCTTTTCAATTTCTCTTTCAAGCTCATCGAGAAATTCTTTGATCTGATCATCTAAAACATTGATCGCTTTAGCAATATCATTAACTGAGTGATTATCGCCCTCAACCTTAATGCTATCAATATCAATTCTCTCTATTTTTTTCAGATCTTTTTGTTTAACAACTTTGTTTGCCCCTAGCAATACTGCCCCGGTTTCTTCATCAAGCAAAGAAGCAGAAATTTTCTTTCCTAAAAGAAAATTGGAAAGTTTCTGATTGCGCTCAGCTGTTAATTTTTTAATCTGATCATCATAATATTTACGCGTTTTTTCAATCATCTGCAGCTCTTCACTAATCTGCTCTTTAGACTTACTTTTTAAGCCTTTGCGCGAAAAAACCCGTACATCAATAACTACCCCTTCAATTCCTGGAGGAACATTTAATGAAGTATCTTTCACATCTTGAGCTTTTTCACCAAAAATAGCTCGGAGTAATTTTTCTTCCGGAGAAAGTTCAGTTTCGCTTTTTGGAGTAACTTTTCCCACCAATATATCGCCCGGATGAACTTCCGCACCAATACACACAATACCGTCATCACCCAGATCTTTCAATGATTCTTCACCGATATTAGGGATATCCCGAGTTATTTCTTCATTACCCAAACGAGTATCACGAGCTTCACATTCAAATTCCTCAACATGTACAGAAGTGTACATATCTTCTTTTACTACACGCTCACTGATCAGAATAGCATCTTCATAGTTATATCCACGCCAAGGCATAAACGCGCAAAGCACATTTCTCCCCAATGCCAATTCACCATTTTCAGTCGCTGCTCCATCCGCGAGCACCTCTCCTTTTTTAACCTTTTGCCCAGCATTTACTATCGGCCTTTGGTTTATACAAGTCGAAGCATTTGATCGTTGGAATTTTTTTAAAGCATATGAGGTATTATCAACCACAATTTTATTAGAATCAACATATTTAACTGTTCCCGCATTTTCCGCAATAATAACCGCGCCTGTATCAATAGCAACTTTTGCTTCCATCCCAGTTCCGACCAGCGGAGCTTCGGTATGAAGCAAGGGAACAGCTTGACGTTGCATATTTGATCCCATAAGCGCGCGGTTAGCATCATCATGTTCAAGAAACGGAATCAAACTAGCAGCCACACTAACAATCTGTCGTGGAGAAACATCCATATAATCTACTTCTGCTCTTGTTGCTTTAGGAAAATCACCCTTATAACGACAAGAAATCAAATCATTTACAAATCTTCCTTTTTCATCTAAAGGCGCATTTGCCTGCGCAATTACGTATTGATCTTCCAAATCAGCACTTAAATAATCGTGTTTATCAGTTACCACACCTTTGACTACTTTACGATAAGGAGTTTCAATAAATCCAAACTCATTAATCCGGGAAAATGTTGTAAGCGAAGCAATTAGTCCGATATTCGGTCCTTCAGGAGTTTCAATTGGACAAATACGTCCATAATGCGAATAATGCACGTCTCTGACTTCAAATCCAGCTCTTTCCCGGCTTAATCCTCCTGGCCCCAAAGCACTTAAACGTCTTTTATGCGTTAGCTCTGAAAGCGGATTTGTTTGATCCATAAACTGGGAAAGCTGACTTCTGCCAAAAAAATCTTTCACAACAGATGAAATTAATTTTGAATTAATCAAATTATGCGGAACCACTGTATCCATTTCATAGATACCCATGCGTTCACGCACCGAACGTTCCATTCTGGCAAGCCCGATTCTAAACTGATTCTGAACCAGTTCGCCTACTGTACGGACTCTTCTATTTCCCAGATGGTCAATATCATCAACAACTCCTTCACCGGTTTTTAATTTAAATAAATACTTTATTGCATTAACAATCGTATCAGTATCTAAAACCCGATTTTCAATATCCACATTCATATTAAGTTTTCTATTAAGCACAAAACGTCCAACCCTACCTAAATCGTAACGTTTTGGATCAAATATCAATCTTTCAATTAAGCTTTGCGCGGACTCGATAGTTACTGGATCACCCGGTCTCAATCTACGATAAATTTCAAACAAAGCTTCTTCAGTATTAGTCGTTCTATCTTTTTCAAGAGTGTTAATTAATTCCGTTCCAGGGGTAACAAAACACTGAATTTTTTTTACTCCAAGATCTAATAGCTGATCGACAGCATGATCAGTTAAGCGAGTTCCTGAGGAAATCAAAGTCGTTGTAACATCTTTAGGATTCGCAATATTCTCAGCCAGAACAATTTTGCTCATATCTTGTGTGCTTTTAAGCGGCAAACGCACTTCTTCAATCGGATAAAAAAGCTTGAGAATTTCAGTGTTCGAAGAAAATCCTATAGCTCTTAAAAACGTAGTCGCAAAAAATTTACGTCTCCGATCAATAAAAACATAAAGAATATCATTTGCATCAAATTCAAATTCAACCCAAGCTCCACGATAAGGAATAATTCTTGAAGAAAAAAGCTTTTTCCCAGAAACATGCGGAGTCTCTTCAAAACAAATTCCCGGAGAACGATGCAATTGACTAACAGCAACGCGCTCATCACCATTGATTACAAAAGTTCCGTAATCAGTCATAATCGGCAATTCACCCATATAAACTTCTTGCTCTTTTACTTCTTTACCTGCACGCAGTCTCAGCTTTACTTTAAGAGGCGCAGCATAGCTCATACCGCGACGTTGACATTCCTCAACATCGTATTTCGGTTTTTCTAGATTATAATATAGATATTCCAATCGACAAGTTTTATCAAAATTTTCGATAGGAAAAACCTCTAGAAATACAGATTGCAAGCCTTTATTTTCCCGTTTTGTCTTTGCTACACCTACCTGCAGAAAATCATGATACGATTTACGCTGCACATGCAATAAATGCGGCACTTCAAAAACTTCTTTTAATCTTGCGTAACTTTTTCTTTCTATCATATAAGGTCACCTTAGCTCGGCGTTACCGTTTATTTTTAATTATTTTACTTTAATTCTACAGTAGCACCTTGCTCTTCAAGCTTTTTCTTAATTTCTTCTGCTTCTTCCTTGCTTATATTCTCTTTAACAGGCTTTGGAGCAGCATCAACAAGATCCTTTGCTTCTTTAAGTCCTAAATTTGTGATAGTGCGAATTTCTTTAATAACCTGAATTTTCTTATCGCCACTAGCTTTTAGAATAACGCTGAAACTTGTCTTTTCTTCAGCCACTGCGCCCCCTGCTGCAGGAGCCGCTGCTACTGCCATAGGCATTGCCGCAGAAACACCAAATTTATCTTCTAATACTTTAACAAGATTAGATAATTCTAAAACACTCATCTCTTCTATGCTTTTTACAATCTCTTCTGATTTCGGAGATAATTTTACCGCTTCTTTTACCTGTTCTGACATATTAATCCTCCTTTGTCCGGTTTAATCTTTTTTCTTACTTATTTGATTTAAAACATTAACAAAGCCACGAATTGGCCCAGATAACACATTTACAAAACCTGCGATCGGCGATTTCATTCTATTAACAACTGTAGCCAAAAGAACATGCCTACTCGGTAACTCAGAAAGTTCTTTTGTTTTTTCTTCGTTTACAACTTGCCCTTCAACTAAACCACCGCGTACTTTAAAACTTTCATGATCTTTTGAAAAATCAAACAATGTCTTTGCTACCGCAACCGGATCATCATTATAAACCGCGATACCAGTAGAACCCTGAATATATTGCTTTACATCATCCAATTCAAGAGTTGATAAAGCTTTTTTAATAAACGTATTTTTTGTAACAATAAGACCTGCGGAATGCTTTTCGAGTTTTCTTCTTAATGCGTCTATTTCTACTACGCCCACCTTTTCGAAATTAGCAACAATCAATCCAGAAGAATTCTTAAATCGATTTGTTATTTCTTTAACCATATATTCTTTTTCAAGATGTGCCATGACAAATAACCCCTTATGCTATTTAATATTATATCCTGATGTTTCTAGCCTTAATCCAGGTCCCATTGTGCTAGATAAATAAACATCTTTAATGTATTGTCCTTTAGCCGTCTGCGGCTTTGCCTTATTAACAGCATCAATAACTGTTTTAGCATTCTCGATAATAGCATCATCCGCGAAAGAAAGCTTGCCAATCGAAACATGGATGCCAGCTAATTTATCCATTTTAAATTCTACTTTACCAGCCTTTGCTTCTTTAACTGCTTTACCGACATCTTTGGTTACAGTTCCCGCCCGAGGACTAGGCATAAGACCGCGCGGCCCAAGAACTTTACCCAGCTTAGCCAAGTCTCTCATTATTTCTGGAGTCGCTATTGCTACATCGAATTCAAGCCACCCGGCATTTACCTTATCAATCAGTTCCTGCCCACCAACAAAGTCAGCCTTCGCTTCTTTAGCGGCATTAGATTCTTCACCTTTACAAAATACTGCAACTCTAACATCTTTACCCAATCCATGAGGAAGAACCACTGTTCCTCTAACCATTTGATCAGAATGTTTTGCATCAACACCAAGGTGAAAAGCTAAATCAACAGACTCATCAAATTTTACTTTGTGCGATTTCTTAAGAATAAATACTATTTCTTCCATAGTATACATCTTATCTTTTTCGAACAATTTATTAAACTCTTCCACTCGCTTGCTTGCTTTTTTCATAAGAACTATTCCTTTACTTCAATACCCATGCTTCTTGCAGTACCCTCGACAATACGCATAGCACTTTCTATTTTAGAGGCATTTAAATCTTCCATTTTTAATTTTGCGATTTCTTCGACTTGAGCTTTAGTAACACTACCCACTTTCTCTTTATTTGGCACTCCTGAACCTTTTGCTAAATTTGCTGATCTTTTTAGCAAAACAGAACAAGGGGGGCTTTTTAAAATAAAAGTGAAACTTCTGTCTTCAAAAATAGTTAATACTACAGGAATAATAAGCCCTTGCTTATCTTTTGTAGCATCATTAAACTTTTTACAAAAATCCATAATGTTTACACCATGCTGTCCCAATGCTGGACCAACTGGCGGAGCTGGATTTGCCGCTCCTGCGGGAATCTGTAACTTAACTTTTGCTTTTATTGGTTTTGCCATGATCTAAGTCCTTATTATTAATATTAAACTTTTTCTACTTGCCAGTATTCCAACTCAACAGGCGTTGAACGGCCAAAAATTGAAACTAAAACCTTAATCTTGCCTTTGGCTGGATACACTTCCTCTATATCTCCATTAAAATTAGTAAACGGACCTTCAATAATTTTTACCGACTCACCTTTTTCAAAATTAACTTTTGGCATCGGCTTTTCTTTACTATCTTCTGCTTGTTTTAAAATAGCAGCAACCTCTGCTTCAGTTAAAGGATGCGGCTTAGAACCTGCACCGATAAAACCAGTAATCCCTTGAGTATTTCTGACTAAATACCAGTTTTTATCATTAAGCTCCATTTCCACAAGAATATATCCTGGAAAAAACTTTCTTTCCATGATTTTTTTCTTTCCATCCCTAACTTCGCTAACTTTTTCCTTAGGGATTAGAATTTGGGGAATACTTTCCTCAACTCCGGCAGCTTTGATGCTATTTTCAAGAAGAATTTTTACCTTATCTTCATGTCCTGTTTGCGTGTGAACTACATACCAACGTTTTGCCATAGCTTATTTAATTACCGATCCCACAATCAACGTATAAATTAAGTCAATTGCGTAAATAAAGGCTGTCAATAACCCTACAGATACAATAACAACCATTGTTGAATTCAAAAGCTCATCGCGAGACGGCCAAGAAACCTTAGTCATCTCTGACTTCACATTTACTAAAAAACTTTTAACTTTATTCATTTTTACCTCAGCCTATACTTACTCCAGTAAAAACTGGCAGGAGCGGAAGGAGTCGAACCCTCAGTAACGGTTTTGGAGACCGTTGGTTTGCCATTAACCGACGCTCCTATAACCTATAATAGATTATTAGTTTTTTAAAAAATATCACGAAAAACATAAAAAACCTATAATTTATCAACTTTAATCAAGTTAATAAACAATTTACTTTATTTTGTTTGTCTGTGCAAAGTATGTTTTCTACAGCTACGACAAAATTTTTGCAGCTCAAGTTTTTCAGTGCTTTTTTTCTTATTTCTTGTTGAGCGATAGTTTCTACTTTTACACTCTTTGCAAGCTATTGTAATTGCTTCTCTCATAATTTAGGCCTGTTTATGCAATGATTTCCGATATGACACCAGCACCAACAGTACGTCCACCTTCACGAATCGCGAATCGCAATTCCTTTTCCATGGCCATTGGTGTTATTAATTCCACTTTCATTTCTATATTATCCCCAGGCATT
>Ga0180007_10004691_pt1 | contig 14323 bp, 21 predicted proteins | sample MM_PC_MetaG_FD_121122 | JGI IMG/M metagenome (GOLD analysis project Ga0180007, IMG submission 121122) | Groundwater microbial communities from the Aspo Hard Rock Laboratory (HRL) deep subsurface site, Sweden - MM_PC_MetaG | ecosystem: Environmental > Aquatic > Deep subsurface > Groundwater... | reverse complement strand
TAAATATCTGGACAGGGGGAGACCTAAAAGAAATAGTTCCTCATTTGCGAAAAGCTAAAATAGAATATCCTTTGTTAAGCAAAGATTGGTTTAAAGGTTGCGAAGTTGAGATTGCTATTGATGATTTACCTCAGGAAAAATTTGAAGGAGATTATAAGATAAAAGCAAAAGAATATCAAAAAATAAATCCTGAAGAGTGGCTTGATGAAAATGGCAATTAAAAATCTCGAGTCAAAAGTTGTGAATGAAATTAATAGCTGGGATATTAGTTTGAAGCATAATGGAAAGCCAGTGAATTATTCTGATAAACTTAATTGCTTGCTTTATGGTCCTGGAATAGACGCTGTTAGAAAAATCTGTGACTCTTATGAAGACTCTAAAACTCCTCAAACAGATTTTTCACAATTGCCTTATGAACAAGCAAAAAAAGAATTTATGAAACAATATCTCTTGCATCATTTGGAAAAGAATGATTATAATGTTAAAGAAACAGCTGAATCATTAGGAATGGGTTGGAGTAATTTAAGACAACATATGAAGACAAAGAATCTTAAAGTTAACGAATTAAAAAAATCTGAAAAAGAAAAGCCTCAATTATTTAATCCTATAGCTATTGTAGAAGAAACTTTTAACCAATATAATGGATTATTCAGTCCACTAATGCTGAACAATTTTTTAAAAAAGAAAAAGAAGATTTTATCTGAAAGGCTTTCTAAAGTTGCTTTAGATATAGTTAGAAAAGACGATTCTATTGATGGATTATATGCACAAGGATATTTTGAATTGCCTTTTCAATGGGCACCTGGGAAATTCAGAAAAGATTATGTTAATTTTATGATTGAAAAATATAAGCATGGACCAGCCATTGCAGAAGTAATGGGAATGACTTATGGTTCATTGAGAGGATTGCTTCATCAAGAAGGAATTAAGTTGAGAGAGATTTAAGTATAACTCGCCATCTGATGTGCTTTTTTATAAATATCAAAAATATCAAATGTCTGGGTTTTTGTTTCTCCTGCAACAAAAGGTCTAACTTGTGCTTTTTCTGTCCAGTTGTCTGGTTTTACTGGTTTGTCGTCGTTGGATTTTTTATTGTTTGATTTTTCATCTTTTTTCTTTTCTCCTTTGTCATAATGGCCGATTAAAGCTAGAAAAGGATTTGAAGTATCTTTTGGTTTTTCTTTTTTCTTTTCTCCTTCGTCTTTTTCTTTTATGAAAAAATCAATTTCCTCTTGTAGTTTATCAATACTTTCTGTTGTTGTTCCTTCGATTAAATTTAAGACATCACCAAGGTCTGATTTTTCTATTTCTTTTTCAAGTTTTTTTAATTCGTCCTCGTTAAGAACATAACCTCTGAATGTAACTTCTGTTCTTCCTCCAAATGCAAAGTGTGATTGCTGGGATACTCGCTGAGGAATTCCTCTGAAGTAAAAATCAACTAAAGTGCATTTATAATATTTTCTCGCGAGCTTGATATTGCCTATTTCTTTAGGGGGTTTTATCTCGCTTTTTCCAAGTAAAGTTAGTTCTAATAAAATAGTGTTGAATGCATTGACAAAGTCAGGGTTTCTGCCCTGCTCTTTTTGCTCGAGGGCAAACGCTGCTTTTAGGTATGGCTTTGCCCATCTTGAATATAATTTTAAACTATTAACCTGGCTTTTGAGATAAGTTCTTTCGAGCTCGTATCTTTTTCTGAGTTCTTTTTCAGATTGAGAAAGCCAAATATTATATTCTTCTATTCTTGCTTTTACAATTCGTTTAACTCTATCATTTAAGTCGATTTTTTCTGCGCTTTCTGCATCTTTTGCGACGAGGAATGCTTCGATTAATGTTTGAAATCCTGCTTGTCCTAAGGCCATTGCCTTAACTGATGAGTTGCCTTTTTGTATGTCAACCTTATCCATCCAGATTTGTTTTAATGAAAGGTCTGCTGCCTCTTTTCTGTTTTTGTCTTCGGATTTTAAATCATTATAACTTTGTAATCTTATTCTAAAATCTTTTAAATCATAGATTATGTTTAATACGCTTCTTAGAATAGTGTTTACTTGTGCTAACATATTTTGTCCTTGTTGTTGCATTATTGTTGCTTTTCCACTGAGTTCTGAAAAATGTCCTGAACCTGGTGAGGAAGAAAAGTTGTCGACGAGTTTTGTCACATCGCTGAAAATGTTGTTCATTAAATCAACAAGCCAGAAATAAATTGGTTCGAGTGTTTCTGTTGAGGAGTCGTAGACAAGGAGATGTTTTGTCTCTTCAATATGGTCAATTAATCCGTCTTTTTTTTCTTTGAATTGTTTAGTTCGTTTTGCATAATAAGGGCTGATTTCTTGGATAATTTCGTGAATTGCTTTTACCTCTGCCATGTTTTTTAGAAGGAAGGAGTGTTTAAAAAATATTGGTTCATGCTACGTACTTATGATTATTTGCTCCACATTTGGCTTACGCCAAGATGTTCTGCTGAAAGAATTTAGTTAATGAAAAAATTTCAATAAATTGTTTAACTATTAAAAAATTTTGAGTAACGGTTAACTTCTCGACAACAACTTCAATTTTGAATTAATAATATTCAATCAATTTCGAGCAAAGTGGGCTGTAAACTCCACAACAACAAACTATAAAAATAATATTTTGATTTGTTTTGTATGGGATTATTTGGACGGAAAAAAAACAGAGAGGTTCTTGACTTGACAGAAAGGTATCATCGGCAAAAAGAAAGGGCGCTGGAAAGAGAGCAGGATGCTCAGAAATTGCATGTTTCTTCTGGTAGCGACGCTGGTGGGCTTGGATTTTTTGGAGCGATTGCAGACACTGTTTCTTCTTCAGGAAATAATTCAAAAGGTTTTTCTGAAAATTCTTCTGGATATTTGGATGTTTCAAATGGTGCTGAAGAAAAACGACGACGATTGAGCAAAAGGTTGCTTGACATGACAGAAAAAATCGAGGAGTTGTCAAATCAGATTTATCACCTTCAGCAACGCATTGAATTATTAGAAAGAAAAATGGGCGTGCAGAAGTTTTGATTAAATTTATTAATGGCGGTTTCTTTTAGTTTTTATGAAACGAGGAGTAGAAGATAAAACAATTTTAGAAACATTTGCAGAGGATTTGTTAAAATGACCTCCCAAAAATCTTTACGAGACAAATCACACGTAGAACAAATAGAACGCTGGGCAGAATTTGTCAGAGATAACGCAGGTTGGAAAAAGCAATTTAAGGAATTTTCAGACGCGCAAATAATAATTGCTCGACGGGTTTTTGAGAAACTTGCGCAGACAGAAGAAGGCAGAAGAAAAATTAAATTGTCGAGGGCGAGGGTATGAACAAAAAAGAGTTGGAAACAAAGACAAGAGCATATGCCCTGAAAAACGCGATTGCCCACGACGGCAAATCCCAGCAAGGAGCTGTGATTTCTGCTTTGTTTAATGAAGGTTTGGAAAAAGAGGAAGTTAAAAAATATGTTAAGAATGTTTCTAAAATCGTCGGCGATGTGAATAAACTTTCTCTTGATAAACAAAAAAAAGAATTTGAAAAATTAGAAAAAGAAATTTCTAAGAGACCTGCGCGCGAGGGTTTGCCTGAATTACCTGATGTTAAAAAGTCAGGTGTGGTAATGAGATTTGCTCCGTCGCCGTCAGGGGCTTTTCACGTCGGGCATGCTTTAACTGCGAGTATTTCTTTTTTGTTTGTTCAAAAATATGGAGGGAAATTTTATGTTAGAATTGAAGATACAAATCCAGAAAATATTTACAAACCAGCTTATGATTTAATTAAAAAAGATTCTGAATGGCTGTTTGACGGCAAGGCAAAAATTGTGATACAGTCAGAGAGAATGGAAATTTATTATAAGTATGTAGAGGATTTAATTAAAAAAAATTCTGCTTATGTTTGCACTTGCTCTGGTGATGAGTTTAGAGAATTTGTTAAACAGCAAAAAAATTGTCCTTGTAGAAATTTATCTGTTAAGGAAAATTTGGAAAGATGGGAAAAAATGCTTGCACCACGGGCGTACACCAAGGAGGTGCGAGAACCTCTTCGAGGCCCCGAAAAATCTTCTACAAAGATTTTTACAAGGGGCAATAAAAAAGGATACAAAGTTGGCGACGCTGTTTTGAGGTTTAAGTCAGACATGAAATATAAAAATCCTGCGATGAGAGATTTTCCATTGGCGAGGATTAACACAACGTTTCATCCTTTGCAAAAGAAAAAATATCGTGTTTGGCCATTGATGAATTTATCTGTAACTGTTGACGACATTGAGATGAAAATGACTCATATTGTTAGGGCAAAGGAACATAGGGATAATGCGAAAAGACAAGAAATGATTTACAAAGCTCTTGGAAAGAAATTTCCTTGGACTGGATTTTTGGGAAGATGGCATATTAAGGGATTAAAATTATCTGCGAGTGAAATTACAAAAGGAATTAAAGAAGGAAAATATTCTGGATGGGGGGATTTGAAATTACCGACGATACAAGCACTGAAAAAGCAAGGTTATACCCCACAAGCGTTTTGGAAATTTGCAGAGAGAGTTGGGTTGTCTGAAAATGATAAAATCATTGACGAGAAAGAATTTTTTAAATTATTGGATAATTTTAATAAGCGAAATATTTAAATAATAGAATTATCTGTTGCTTTTAGATTAAGAACAAAAAATGAAAGGAGGTAAAAAATGATAAAGAATAAAAAAGGTATGTCTGCAATTGTTACTACTATAATAATAATTGGAATTGCTCTTGCAGCAGTAGGGGTTGTCTGGTATGTTATTAGTAATGTTGTGGGTACTCAGCAAACAAAAACAGAAACTGTTGCGAGTAATTTAGGCAAAACTTGTACTACAACAAGTCCTGCTACTTATGAAATAACTACTGTAAAACCAAATTGTGCTGGAATAACTACATATACTGGGGGGCAAAAGTGTTGTAGTATACCTTCAACGTAAATTAACATATAATATTTTGTTTTTTTAATTTTTACTTTTAATTATTGAAATGAAAAAGGATAAGAAAGGAATGTCTGCAGTAATTACTACTTTAGTGCTTATTGGGATTGCACTTGTTTTAGGGGGATTTGTTTGGTATGCTGTTAAAGGTGTATTAGAAACTCAAAAACAAGAGTTAGAATCTTCTGCAGATTGTTTGAATATTGTTATGAAGATACAATCTGCTAGTTGTTCTTCTGCAGGAGATTCTTGCACTATTAGTGTGCAGAGGCTTAGCGGAGGGATTAACGACGCTGTTAATGCTAATGTTACTGTTTCCCAAGGAGCAAATGCTTACAAAGGTTCTAGTGGGGGATTTTCAGTTTTTACTACAAAAGCAGTTACAATTAGTGGTGCGACTGGATTAATCGCAGGAACTGCGACAGTAACTTTAATTCCAAGTTTGAGTGGGGGAAAAATGTGCGTGCCTGCGGATGAAGAAACAGTTGAAGTTGCGTGATTTATCTTTTTAGAATTTTGTAAACTTCGTCGTTCTTTTTTACACCTAAAATTTTTATTCCAATATCCTGTCCTTTTTTTCCAGTTTCAATTTTTTTGTTATTAATTTCAATTCTTTTTATTTTTGATTTTTTTAACCCTGTGTCTTTTCCAATTATTATTATTTCGTCTCCGACTTTTACGCCTGAAACTAATTTTATTGCAGCAACTTTTGCTTTTGGGAAATAATGAACTACTTTCCCAATGAAATGTTTTTTTTCTGTTGCAGAAGAATGTTCTGTTTTTGAAAAATCGTCTGAGGTTGGAAGCCTGAGATAAAATCCAGAGGAAAATTCTTTATTGTAAACTTTTTTTAATTTGTTGAGGGATTTTTCAATTTCTTTTTTTGACTGTTTTTTATCAAGGGTTTTTCTGTAAATTTTTACAACAGTATCTACATATCTTGGGTCTTTGTTTCTGCCTTCGATTTTGAAGCCTGTAATTCCTGCTTGTTTCATCTTTTCAATAAATGGTAATGTGCATAAATCTTTTGCAGACATGACTCTATTGTTTTCTAATTTAAGTTCATAATCTTCTTGGTTATCTTTTATAGTGTAGCTTCGTCGGCAGGGGTGGAGGCATTGTCCTCTGTTTGCAGATTTATTGAAAAGAAATTGAGAAGTGAAGCATCTTCCTGAAATAGCGACGCACATTGCTCCATGGGCAAAGCATTCTGTCTCAATTATTTTTGAGATTTCTTTTATTTGTTTTAGATTTAGTTCTCTTGCAAGAACAATTCTTTTTGCTCCTAATTTTTTGTAGAATTTTGCAGATTCAATATTTGCTACAGATGCCTGAGTTGAAATAAAAAAAGGGATTTTATATTTTTTGCAAAGTTGAATAACTGCAAAATCCCAGCAGATTACAGCATCTATTTTTCCTTTTACTTTTTTTATTATTTCTTCGAGGTTTTTGAGTTCTTTGTTATAGACAATTGTGTTGAGAGTTAGATACATTTTTACTTTTTTTGGATTGCATATCTCTTTAATTTTATCTAAATCTTCAATTGTGAAATTTTCTGCAGACGCGCGCATGCCGAATTTTTGTAATCCAAAATAAACAGCGTCGGCTCCTGCATTAACTGCTGTAACTAACATTGGAAAGTTTCCTGCTGGCGCTAGTAGTTCCGAGCGATTTCGTGGTAGAGAGTTTTGTTTCTTATTAATACCTCGTGCGGGATCGCGAGTTGATTGGGGTTTCATGGTTTTATGAGAATAGTTAAGTTTAAAAATTCTTTTTTGTAAGAAGAATCATGATAAATACTAAGAATTGTCGGCATCATTAGAAACGATAATCTTAGTGGAAACCTTTTTAATTCTTGTTCAATTCAATTAAATAATGGCGGTTGTAGTATAATGGTTAGTACGTGTGGTTGTGGTCCGCAAGAAGAGGGTTCGACTCCCTCCTTCCGCCTATTTTTAATAAATAATTCTTGGAGGATAACATGGTAGCGAAAAGCTGTGATTATATTCATATTGACTATTGCCGGAGGTAATTCAACAGCCCTTGTATCTAGGTGCACCTCTAAGAGAAAAACTTCTATAAGATTATTAAAAAAAGTCGAACAAGCAGGGTTTGTTTCTAAATCAAGAGGTTTACCTAATTTAGTGATGATGGGAGGAGAATTATGTATTAATGCTACACTAGCATTTGCCTCTCGATTATTAAGAAGTGGAAAACTTTTTACTAATGGGATTAAAGAACCAATTAACTATATGAATGAAAAAGGAAAAACTACTCTACAAATTCCTTTAATATATAAACGAAAGAGAAATATTATTTTATTTGATGGAATTGGTTTTGTCTTTTTCAATAATAAAAAGAAAGTTTCAAAATTATTATTAATTAATCTTTGTAAGAAATATAATCTCCCTGCATTTGGAGGAATCGTTTATAAGGGCAATAGGATAACCCCTTATATCTATGTTAAAGAAATTAATTCATTTGTAAAAGAAACTGCTTGTGGGTCTGGGAGTATTGCATTTAGCATTCTAAGCGGATTTAATGAAATAATACAACCTACAGGAGAAATGATTAGTGTGACAAAAAATAAAGAATATTTTGAGATATCTGCGAGAGTTAAATTATTAAACTTAAAAGAATTAAATAAATTAAATATAAAGGCGATTAGGGGACAAGTGTTAACAAAATCTACCCCCTCTCCTTCCGCCTATTTTCGAAAGAAAATGGGTGCAACGAGAAGATATTCGAGTTCCGCCCTTAACAAAAGGAGAATAAAATGAAAAAAAAGAATATTCTATTTGTATGTAAATTTAATAGATTTCGAAGCAAAGTAGCTGAAACCTATTTCAACAAAATTAACAAGGATAAAAATTTCAAAGCCAGAAGTGCAGGACTGATAAGAGGTAGCCCATTAGATAAAAGGCAGGTTAAGCTGGCAAAGAAGTTTGGGATTAAAATAAAAGGAAATCCCAAAGGATTAAGCACAAAATTATTTTTTTGGAATGATATTACAATAATTGTGGCTGACAATGTTCCTCTTGAAATTTTTGAAGGAAATAAACGATATGGAAAAGAATTAATAGTTTGGAAAATTGAAGATAAGAATACAAATATTCCAAAGATTATGAAAAAAGTTGATCAATTAATTAAAGATTTAGAGAAAACAAAATGACAACCAAAAATTTTGAACCTATCAAAGGCTTTCGCGACTACGATGGAAAAGAAGCTGAGAAAAAGGCAGTTATTAAAGAGATAATTAGGCAGGCGTTTGAGAGATATGGGTTTGGTCCTGCAGAGACACCTGTTATTGAGAGTGAGGAATTTGTGAAAGGTGATAATGCAAATGACGAAGCTGTTAGTGATATTTACAAATTGAAAGATAAAGGGGACAGAAAACTTGCCTTGAGGTATGAGTTTACTTTTCAGTTAAAGCGTTTGATGAATAATAAGAAACTTCCGTTTAAAAGGTATCAGATTGGAGAGTTATTTAGAGACGAACCTGTTGGCCCAAATAGGTTTAGACAGTTTACGCAGTGTGATGCAGATGTTGTTGGCTCGACAATGAAAGACGAGGCTGAGATTTTTGCAATGGCAAAGGCGATTTTTGATTCTTTGAAAATTGATTTTGTGATTTATTTTAATAATAGAAAATTATTGAATGAGATTTTAGATGAATTAGGAATTAAAAATAAATCAGAAGTAATTAAAGAAATTGATAAGCTGGATAAACTTCCTGAGAAAGAAGTTTTGGCTAATCTGAAAAAGTTTGGGGCAGAGGAGGTTTTGAAGATTGCTAAGAAGAGCGAGGATTTTTTTAAGAAATATAAGGCTTATGAAGAGATTGAAGAATTGCAAAAACTTTGTAGGGTTTATGGTGTTGAGGTTAAGTTTTCTCCGACGTTGGCGCGGGGTTTAAGTTATTATAATGGAACTGTTTTTGAAATCAAGACAAAAAAAATGTGCGAGACAATTGTTGCTGGGGGAAGTTATGAATTCGCACCGCTTCCCACAGGGATGACCAAAGGCCTCGGTGTACCCCAAGGAGGGGCAAGTATACCCGAAGGGCACAAGACCTCTTCGCCAAGTAGGTCTGAAAGAAGGCCCCAAAATCTAGGGGGCAACGTACAATGTACGGGGATTAGTTTTGGTTTGGAAAGATTGTGTGCTGTTGCAAACTTGATTGTTGATTTGGAAAAATATTTGATTGTTTCATTGGGGCAGGACAAGACAGCAATAAAACTTGCGCAAAAGTTGAGAAAGCAAGGCAAGATTGTTGGGATGTATTATGGCAAGCCGTCGAGGGCAATGGAGTATGCAAATTCTTATAGTTTTAAAAAAGTGATTTTTGTTGGAGCAAGGGAAGTTAAGGAAAGGAAATTTAAGGTTAAGATTATGAAAACAGGGAAGGAAAGTTTGTTGAATATAAAATGACAATACTGCCTATTTTAGCATCGGTATTTGGAAGTGCAATGGCTTTAGCTAATATCCCCCAAGCTATTAAAATATTTAAAAGAAAAAGTGCCAAAGATATTTCATTAATTACGTACCTAATTCTTTTAGCAGGAGGGATAGTTTGGATTTTATATGGGATAGAAATAAAAAGCTTTCCATTAATTTTAACAAATATCCTTGGTGTTTGTGGAGTTCTCTTAGTTATTATAGGATGGTTTATCTATAGAAAATAACCCTACTAAGAACCTATCGAACCGAAATTATAAGGAGAATTAGATCCAGGAGACCTTCTTTTATAATCGCATTCATCAAATAAATCTTCAATTTCTGTCCCCTTCTTAAATTTTTTTCTTACACTTTCAGGAACTTCTTCTCGATAATTCAAGACGCAATCGAGCATATTCATGAAAAAAATCTGTGCTTCATGTTGGGTTTCGGTTTTTAACCATTTTTCTTCACAACTCCTGTAACTAGAAAGAAGCCAGTTCTTAGCTTCACGTATCTTTAATGATTTTTCAGAAATGTCTGAACGAGGGTTTTTCATAAAATCACGATTAGATGTTCTTATATAAACTTTTCCATCCATTACTATTCTCAAATAACATCAATCTCCATTCTCCACGAATTCCCCTCGCCATTAATTTTTTTACCAATAATTTCTAAAGGTTTTTTGAATAAAGGACAGTTCAGAACAAAAGTTTCAAATTCTCCGCCTTCGCCTGCTGGATGAATTTTATATTTTTCATGAAGTTGCCGAGTGTCTTCTATAAATTGTTTATTGATTTTTCTTCCAAGCCATTTTTCATCAAGAGGATAAGCAGCAACTCCTGTAATTATAATTTTAAATTTATTTTTTATCAGTTCTTTTAAATACTCAAATTCGTCTTTGTGCCAGAGAGGATTAAAACATTCGAGGTTTAATTTAGTGCAGATTTTTTGAATTCGAGAAATTTGATATTCTGAATAAAGAGCACCTGTAACAACTGCTTGAATTTTGCATTTGTCTTTTGCTTTTTTTATTGCCTCTTCTAAATCTTTTAATTCTTCTTCTTTTTTGCCTTGAGTTTTCTGGATAATTAAAGGGATGCCTATAACTTTTGCTTGTTGTTTTGTCTTTTTTATCGATGGTGTGTGAAACATATAGCTTTCTGGGTTTTCAGAGAAAATAGAAATCAGACAGGTTAGTTCGTGGCCTTGTTGTTTTGCTAAATATGCTGAATAGCAAGAATCTTTTCCTCCTGAGAATAGGGTTGCTGTTTTCATGTTTAGAATATTGATTAAGTGTATAAAAAGTTTGTGCGCTAGCGAGAAGATTAATGAAAGTAATTAATATAAAAACCCTTATTGAGATAACAAATTTTAAATTTTCTATTAACAACTTTTTCAAACCAGCTCACCCATTTCTTCAATCTCTTTTAAACGCTGTTTTTGTTCATCGTCGAGGTTTTCTAATTCCTCTTCTATTTCATCTTTTAGATCTGCGAACAGGTCGCCATTATGTTTGATGTATGTTTTTTTAAGCCAGATATGTATCTCGTCAAAGTGGTTTTCCTGTTCAAGCCAGACTTTTTTTGAATTTTCCAAATGGAGAAGTGGAGAGAAAATCATTATTTTTTCATCTTTGTCGCCTTTTACAAAATCTGTTAAGGAGATTTTTTGAGAATCTTCATTTTTTTGGAAATGAAAGAACAATTTTTCGTAGATTTCTTTTATTTTGCTCTTTATACTGAAATTTTTTTTTGGCAGAGAGATGCCTGTTTCTCTAATAGCGTTGTTGTTGATTATTTCTTTTTTGATTCTTCTGTTTTCTGTGTTGATTGCTTTGTTCAGGGACTCTATTAATTCTTTTAGTGTTACTTTTTTATATCTAGGAATTGGGCTTCTTGGGATTAAATCTGGGATTTCTTCGTCGAGTTCGATTCTCTCGAGGACTGTTTTCTTTTTTTCGGTTTTGCCGAAAAGAATTTCGTCTATGCTTCGTACGTATTTGTTTAAGAGGATTTCTGATTTGATTCTTAGTAAAAGTGCTGCTGCGAGAAGGACTTTGCTTGAAACGAAAAAATCTGCTTCTTCGTATTCTTGGATTTTTATGAGATATTTTTCAGAGATTATTGTGATGTTTATATCCCATGGGTCGAGTTGCTCTGTGTTTATTAGGTCGTAGATTATGTCTTTCCATCCGATTTCTCTGCTGAAAAGCAAGTCGTGGATTTGTTCTTGTGTTGCAGAATTTTTTTGGGTTTTATCTTTCTCTTTTTGCATAATTATAGAGAATAATAAGTTTTATAAACTTGTGTGGTTATTAATAATTTAATATGGTAGTTACCAAAAATGATGAGTGTATTTTTAGAGTGATAAACTCGATTACTACTTTAGGTTCACTACTGTATGTCATTTCTCAAGGGTAACGCAACCGAAACATTTAAATAGAAGCGTTTGCTCCATATATTATCACCTCTTTTTCCCCAGGAGAAGGCTTTAGGTCTACTGTTTTGTTGACTTGAAGAATTCTCCTAGGGTTTATATTCGCTTTGCTCATATAAAGCCATGATGCTTGCGCATCAAATACAAATATTCACTTCGTGAAATTTGCAGAGGGTTTATAATCTAGATATGCCTAAAATGGAGGAGAGAACTTAATTGACACTGCTCCTAGGTTTAAAATTTCAAAATTATTTTTTATCTTCAACTTTTTCTTCTTTAGAATTAAATTCAGCATAATGGCATTTGCCACAATAAACTCTGTTTTTTGCAGTCATTAAAAAAATTCCTGGACCGCATCGAGGGCATGTTTTTCCTCGTGAAATTTTGTCACCGTCAACTTTGTATTTTGTATATTTCTTGCTTGTTGGTTTATTTTTGTGCGGTTTTTTCCCTTTCTTTTTTGATTTTTTCTTTTTTCCCATTTTAATTTTGACAATATTCTTCTAATTTAGAATCTTCTTTTATAGGAGTGATTAGAATCTTTATCATTTCATCTTTTTCTTCACTTGTAGAAAAAGGCCAGTAAAAAAACATAGTTCCTTTCATCGCACTTTCTAAGAAATTTAGACCTATTTTATAAATCCGCTTCATTTAATTTCCTCCTTATTCGTTTCGCTTTGTGATTTAGAATTATCTTGATTAGTTAATGAAGAATCTTCTTTAGGTTCTGCAGAGGGTGTGGGTTCTTCCACCTGTTTTTTTTCAAATTCCACATCTTTTTTCTTTTTTAGTTCTATTTTATCTTTGTCCTCTTTTGACTTGTAAATATTTGCGACAATTAAAAAAACCTTTGAACCAAATTTTCCTTTTATTGTTCTTATTTTTATTGTGTCTGTGCTTGTAGAAAATTTTTCAGCAAGGACTTGTCGCACATCTTCTCTGCTTGGTGTAACATTTGTGTGAATATCGCCTTCTATTTCTCTTCGATTAAATAAATGGTTTTCAATGTCAGAGATTATTTTTATTTCCATTAAAATTAGAATGTGAATTGGTTTTTAAAAGTTTAGGATTAGAGAAAATTAGGCTCGCGACTTGTCGCTTGCGGTTGAAGAAGTTAATAAACATAAAAATTCTAAAAGAATAATCATCCTTTAATTACCCTAGGAACTTCAATTATCTCGTAATCTGTTGGAATAACTTTTGATGTTTTTTTAAAATTTACTGGGACATATTTTCCATAGATGAATTCGTGTTTTGTGGGAACAACAACCTTAATTTCCTCAAAATTAGTAGGTATTAGTTTAGGCATCATAACAACTTTTTCCTCAATTAATGAACTTTTGTTTTTCATCTCGTTTTTATTGCAAAGTTTCCTTTTTCTTTTAGATTTATTTTTTGAGCAATCTCTGATTTTTCAGGGTTGAGAATTACAATTCTTCCTTTGAATGCGTCTGTGGATTCTTTAGAGTCACATTTAGGACATTTTTCTTTTCCTTCATAAATTGAATTACAAATTCTGCATGCTTTGTCTTTTGGCATTTTAATTATATTTCCTTAATGTTCTTTCTGCACGGGATTGTAATAATTCTAATGGGTCGGTTGAGGAACATCCATCAATAGCTTTACCCTCTTTATCACGAACAATTAAAATATTCATTCTAGAAGCAAAAGATGTAGAAATTTTCGCAGAGCCTTCTGGGCATTTTAACTGATAAGCATTATCAACTTCTTCCCAACTCATTTTTTCTTCCCTCCTTTGAATGTTTTTCCTTTGACTGATTTTTCCTCGTCTTTTATTGCTTTTTTATCTGCTTTGTCTTTTTTAATTTTGTCCTCTTGAATCCATTCAAGTTTTCCTAAGCCAGGCTGTCTCATTGTCAAGCCTATTTTTGGGTCATTTCCCTTGTGGCTTATTGCGACAATTCTTGCCATGCATAAATCTCCTGGTTTTAAGCTTCGTTTAGATGCTTTTCCTAAAAGAGAATTTGACTTGCTCAGGCTCACATAGTCGTCCATTGTTTGCGAGATGTGAATCATGCCTGACATTACACTCAGGTCTATGAATGCTCCGAAGTTGGTTATTTCTATGACTTCGCCGTAGACAAGTTCTTGTAGTTCTGGTTTCCATGCGAGTAGCTTAAATTGCGCGCTGTAGTATGTTGCGCCGTCGCCAGGGATGATTATTCCTTCGCCTACTTTTATAACTTCCACGACAGAAATAATTTTTCCTAATTCCTTGTTATAATAATCGTCGTAAGTTTCTTTAAGCTGGTTTTCAACAGCCTCGACAGTTGGCAGACCGAACAATTTTGGTTCGACCCTTACATAATCTTCAACTTCTGTTAAATAGAACATTTTACTTGGAAAAGATAGTAAAAATTGGTTTAAAAATTTAATGTTTAGTAAAGGACATAAATTTTTATATATAGTAATTAGATAAATACAGATGGAGAAGAGAATAATAAGAAAAACATATCGGCATCCAAAGGAAATTATTGGAGACACAAT
>Ga0180007_10004690_pt1 | contig 14325 bp, 12 predicted proteins | sample MM_PC_MetaG_FD_121122 | JGI IMG/M metagenome (GOLD analysis project Ga0180007, IMG submission 121122) | Groundwater microbial communities from the Aspo Hard Rock Laboratory (HRL) deep subsurface site, Sweden - MM_PC_MetaG | ecosystem: Environmental > Aquatic > Deep subsurface > Groundwater... | reverse complement strand
GGTGGGAAGATTAACTGGATTATGGTAGCTGATTTGGCTGCAGGTACAGTGACGGCTTCTACCAATACTCACTGTATGACTGTAGTTGCTGACGGAGCTACCGCTACGGGGGCTGATACTGGCACCGCCATTACCGATACGGCTAGTGGAGCCAGTGGGACTATGACAGCAACTGCTGTCGGTACTATCAATATGGCTTTGGACGGCTCAAATCCAACTTCCGCTATTATGTTGGCTGGGACTACCAACAACACAGTGGCGAAGTGGAAATTGACTGCCGTTAATGAGCCAATGTCTGTGACTAAAATTACTTTGCTACTCGCTGACTGGGGATCTTCAATGGATAACTGGGATTCCATTAAGAACCTGACTATTGAATATCCGCGTCAGGATGGCACTACGGGGACTCGGTCAGTTTCCCCGAGCACTACTACGGCTGTATATGACAACTTAGATATGTACATCGGAAAAAATCTAGGTGCTGTAGTAACAGCTAAAGCTGATTTCTATGAAATTGCTTCCGAATCAGCTGACTTTGGTGATCAGATTGAAGTTGGCTTTGATTACGGTGCTGGTGGTACTGAATTTGCTGCGGTTGGTTTGTCTTCAGGTACAGCCGTGACTGCGGCTGGTGCAGCTGACAGCACATCATCTACTCATGTCTTATACAAGACGATGTTGACCGTAGTTGCAGATAATGCTGGATTGACCTCCGCATTAACTCCGGGAATTTCTAACACCTTGTATAAGTTCAAGACCACGGCTGATAGCCGCGGACCAGCGGCCTTAAAGAAGTTGACTTTCCAAGTCAGCGTGACTGATGCTGGGACGTCTAACTGTAATGTTAATGTAGGTGGATTTACTCTTACAAGGGATTCAGTGGATATCACTGCTTCCAAGGTCTTAATCGCCGGTCTCGGCGGTATGACCGGGAGCGTGAGTAACTCTACTGCAGATGCTAGAACTACTATGGAAACAAAGGGCACGAACGATGTCGCTGGCACGGGTAGTGGTAGTGGTACTGTTGGTACTGTGACTACTTGGGTCTTTGCGGAGTTTGGTACTACCAATGCTGCTACGCAACCAGAAACTGGGGATGAGAGCATTTCAGCTGGTGCTACGGTCAGTTGGAACCTTAGTGGTACAACTGGTGCTAACTTTGCTGCCGCTGACGATGATTCTATCGCAGTTGAGTTACTGGGTGACACTACTGCACCAACCGACGGATACTTTAAATTAGGTGACGACGATGTCACTGATGATGAGTATTCTGTGGTATTGGCGTTGACTGCTGTTGGTACTACTGATACTACTGATGTGGAGTTCATCTGGTCTGACAATTCGGCCATTAGCCATCTTGGCACAATGGCTGACAATGCAGGCACGGTGGATACTACTCCTGACTCATCAGGTGACTGGGCTAACGGTTGGTTGATCAAGAACTTCCCGTTAGGAGCTCGGAGCATCATCGCGTAGTTCTCTGGCTTGAAATTCAGATTTTATTCTGTAATGGCAAAACTCAAGGGGGCGGTAACGCCCCCTTGAGTAATGAGCACTTGTTTATGTGGCATTCTCATTCTGGCTTGTCTAAGATTGTATGACTTCCTTATGCCGTCATTCTGGCAAATTTGCCCGTGGCAAATGCGTCCAGAATCTGACGACGGACGTTTTCCTTACGTCGTCATCCTGGCGGCCTTGCCCAGGATCTATTCCGTTGTCATCCTGGCTTCGTCCAGGATCGTATAATAAATTCATGGTCAAAAGAGGGTTTGTATATATTATGGGAAGTCATAAGCTAACTTTGTACACAAGAGTAACTAATAATCTGATTCGCAGAGTATATGAACATAAACATAATTTGATTCCTGGCTTCACAGATAGATATAAATGCCATAATTACTTTACTACGAAACTTTTGATTTCATTGAGCAGGCCATTATTCGAGAAAAACAAATTAAAGACCTTAATCGAGTAGATAAAATCCGTCTAATAAAAACAATCAATCTTGGTTTGAAGGATTTGTACTCACAGATTCTGGACAAGCCAGAATGACGAAAAAACATAGTGATTCGGCATAACAAAAAATTTAAATATTTAAGTATAATGTAATTATGAAAATTTCTTGGTGGAAAATTATTACTAAATATTGGTGGATGCTAATTGTTCTACTTGGGTTAATTATTATTCTGATTTGGGGAATTAACACTTGGTTAATTTACCGCAATCCCGGAGTATTAAATTATCCTACTTCTCCGGCAGTGAAAGAAGCGCAAGCGCTTTATGTGGCTGGTAAGGCAGATGAAGCCAAAACCAAATACCAGGAAATTATCCAAAATCATTCCAAGGACTATGTGGCGATTAACGGGTTAGGAAATATTTTGCGCGATCAGGGTGATTATCCTAAAGCAGAAGAGATGTACTTACGCGCACTGGATATTAATCCTGGTTTTGAATTTGCTTACAATAATTTGTTGACCATTTATCAAATGTGGTCGAAGGAAGAAGAAAAACTAGCCAAACTACAGATTTTCGGTGAGGTTATCCAAAAAGGTTTAGCCGCTCGGCCCCGGTCTGGTAATATTTTAGGTACTGCCCTTAGTTATTATCAATTAGTGGGCGATACGGCTAAAGTGAGCGACATAGAAGCCAGATTAGCAAAGTTACCCTTAAAATCTACTACTGTAAAATGAACTTAAAAAAAATTATGCAACATTTTGTTGGCGGTTGGACCGAATCTCCCACCCAAGATAATTGGCGGGAAAATAATTGGGTTCGAGCAGGAGTAATTGTAGGCGTATTAGGATTACTCACCGTAATTGGGTTTAACCTAACCTATGAATTTGTGCCGTTAGATCAATTATCTAGCCAAGCTGCCCAAGCACGTCTATCGGGTGACAATAAAACTGCTCTGCGGTTGTATAAAGTAGTTTCGGCGCGGGCTTCTCGGATAGATTTCAGCTCTAACTACGAACTGGGCAATATTTTCTCCGAGCTGGGTAAATATACTGTCGCCGAAAAGCATTATTTGCGAGCTGCTAATAATGCGGGAGCCCCTATTACTCTTTATTATCAATTATCAGATCTTTATTTGAAGCATTTGCCGGACAAACGAGATCGTTTTATTACTTTGATGAAAAAACGCATTGATAGCCAGCCTACCAGTGATGGTTTGGTGATTGTCTTAGCGAGTTTTTATCAGCAGATCGGCGATAAAACCCAAGCGATTACTTGGTATGAACAGGCGCTAGAGTTGGATTCCAGCAATTCAGCTGTGGCAGCATCTATCCAAGAACTTAAGGCATCCCTATGAAGTTAATAAGAGAGTGGATTAAACTCACCGACGGTAATCTCATTGCCGATATCGCGCTGTGGCTGATTCTACTATTGCCGATAACGGCATATGCAGACATTACCTACCCGTTTAGTTTCGGTAGATTATTGTTTTTTATGTTTTGGTTAACGTTGTTGATGGTTGGAACAATGTTAACGAGCCGGTGGCAATTTATCTCTGCTTGGTGGCGATCTCCCATCTTGTGGTTATTTTTGGTATGGATAGGAGCGGCGACAATTTCGTTGTTGGCGGGAGTGCAATGGAGTCGCAGTTTTTGGGGAAGTATTAGCCGGGGAGACGGCCTTTTCTTTTTTATTGGTTTGTGGGTATTTTTACTGTTGTTACTTTTATTAGTTAGAGAAAAAGTGCGTTGGTTCAAATTATTAGCAGCAATAAGTTGGGTAGGGACTTTGTCGGCTATTTTTGCAATTACCCAGTGGCTGGGTTTTAATTGGATTTATCGATTAGCTAATGGAGCTCGTGTCGGTGGACTAATGGGTAATCCCATTTTCTTGGGCACTTTATTACTCTTGACGGGCTTTTTGACGGTATATTTCCTTATTCATGCCAAAGGCAGAACCCAGAGAATCATTTATTTTATAGCTACCATTTTGCAATTAGTGGCTTTACTATTAACTGCTTCTCGCGGACCTTTATTGGGGTTAGCAATAGGGGGACTGATTTTAGCTATTGGCAGTTGGTTAATTTATAAAAAATCAATTAGTTGGCGATGGAACAAGTTGTGGTGGGGAATAGTACCAATCTTCGTAGTGATATTGATGGGTTGGCAAGAGAAAGCAGTTTGGTTGCGGCTGATTCAATTTGATTTACAGAGCGACTCAATTAGATCTCGACTGTTGGCTTGGTCAGCATTACGAGACGCCATAGTGGCTCATCCGTGGTGGGGTTGGGGGTTGGAGAATGTGCAAGCCGCTTTTAACAGTTTTTATCGTCCAGGATTAGCTAGTATTGGCGTGGCTGAAACGGTTTATGATCGTGCCCACAATTTACTGCTGGATCATTTAGTAACTACTGGCTGGATTGGCACTTTAGTGGCAGGGATATTTCTCTGGTTCATAATTAGTACAGTAATTCGGCAGATTAGAATTGCCAAGCGACAAAGTGATCTTAAGCGAGCGTTCCTATTTTTAGTATTGTTAGCCAGTGGGGGAGCTTATTTTATCTCACTTCTCACGGCGTTTGATGTGATAGAGACCCTGATTTATGGAACTATTATTTTAGGAGCTATTATCGGGTTGACTTCTCCGACCGTGAAAAACCAAAGTGTGGAATTAAAATGGCTCATCCTCCTGCCCGTTATTTTTTTTGCTGGCTGGTTAATCGTAGATTTGCATTATCTTTTACCTGCTTTTAAATCTGGGTATAATGCCATTTCTGGCATTCGGGCGGCTGATGCAGGATATTATCCCGAAGCCAGAAGATATTTTAACCAAGCGCAGGAGTATCCCAATCCTTATCTCAATCAAATTTTATGGCGGTTTCCTTCGTTTACTCGACAATATGCTTTTGAATTAATTGATCAAAAAAAGTTTGCCGCCGCCAAAGAAACAGCCAGCGACGGATTGGTGATTTTGGAACGGGTGATGCAAGTTAATCCTGGAAATCCCACTTTAGCGATGGATGGACCGCTGTTGAATGTGATTTTAGCTAAGTTTGATCCGAGTCGCATGGAAATTGCTCGGAAATACTTTACTAGCATCATCAAAAAAAATCCTAATCGAGAGTATCTTTATTTAGATTGGGCCCGTATTCTTACTGGGGTGAGCGAGTTTACTGAAGCTAAATCAATGTTGGACAAAGTAGCTCAACTGGCATCACCACCCAAAGAATTAGGTTTTTGGTTAGCCATTTGGGGGATGGAGTCCAAACAGATGTCTCAAGTGGATATCGTTAAAAATTTTGGGGATTCTGCTAATAAACAAATGTCTTTCCCGGGAGGTAACGAAGGGGTTTTGAAAATGGTGGTAGCTTATTTGGTGCAACAAAAAGCATATGAGGGAGCGGAATTTTATCAAAAGCGCTTAGTTGATTTAGATCCAAATAATGTCGATGAAAGAATTAATTTATCAGCTGTGTACCAAATTTTAGGCAAGTTGGATGCAGCAGCAGAACAGGCGAGGTTAGTGGCTAAAATGGATCCCAGCAAATTAGAACAAACTAAGCAATTTCTCCAGAGCATTGGCAGGTCTTTGTAAGTTATGTCTACTGTGTATAATAAAATTAATATCATCACTAAAACAAATTAATTATGGCGGATAAAAAAGTTACTTGGCGATGGGATTATCTTCAACTGGCAGCAGTTGTGTTAGCAATAGTGGTTAGTTGGGGTTTAAATGGATTGGCCGCTTCGCTGACGCAAGCCGAACAGGTGGCAGGAGACCAAACTGGGCCGGTTTTACAAGTAGAGTTGCCCGCTACCCAACCTTCGCAAATAGTGCAATTAGAAGAACAATGGATTGCCCGTTTTAAATTAAGTACCGAGAGCGTTGACCCAATTGTAGTTAATGGTTTGGTTTTTTGGTTGCAGGGTACTTTGCAAGCGGAAGTGTTGAGATACCCCAACTTATTTCCATTGTCCCTTTCTTCCATAGATGACATAAGTATCTTTGGTAAAGGAGAAATTTGGAAGTATATGGATGGCTATATCCTTCAGGAAGTTCTCTTCGATCAGCCCATTAAAGTATCCTTCGCTAAACCTATTCAAATTGATGTGCATATGGATCTTCAGCAACGGTACCAAGAGACCGTGGGAGTTTGGTTGGCTAAAGTACTGAGCGTAGCCCCGACGCAGGGATTGCCCATAGAATCCATATTACTAGAAGTTAAAGACAGGTTATAGCTGTCAGGTAAATGAATAATGTAAGCTCTGGGAGCATGTTTCTGGACACCCCCGCCTTATCGTGGTAAGTTATGGTTATGAAACCCCTAAAAATTATTACTTTTATTGGCACCAGACCAGAGATTATTAAGCTCTGTCTAGTTATTAAAAAACTGGATGCCTTGCCTGACGTAGAGCATATTTTGGTACATACAGGGCAAAATTTTGCTCCCAATATGAAAGATGTCTTTTTTGAGGAACTTGGCCTTCGCGCACCCGATTATTATTTAGATGTTAAAGCTGATACCTTGGGTAAACAAATTGCCAACATTATCGAACGTTCGGAAGAAGTTTTGAAAAAAGAACAGCCAGATCTATTTTTAGTGTTGGGTGATACTAACAGTGCTTTATCTGCAATTATGGCAGCACGGTTAAAGATTCCTATTTTACATATGGAAGCAGGTAATCGGGCGTTTGATGCACGAGTGCCGGAAGAACAAAATCGCCGAATGATTGATCATATTAGCACGTGGCTATTTCCGTATCGTAATTACCCCAAAGAAAATTTAATTCGTGAAGGTATTAATCCAAGTAAAATTTTTCTTACTGGAGACCCGTATATAGAAGTGCTTAATTATTACTTGCCGTATGCTAATACGACTGTTTTAGAAAAATTGAATTTAATTAAAGGAGAGTATTTTTTAGCCACTACTCATCGGGAAGAAAATGTCGAAGATGAAATAGCGTTAAAAAATATTGCCAATGGTCTTGCTATGGTAGCAGGGGAATATAATCAGCCCGTTATTTGGAGCTTACATCCTCGCACTTTAACCAAAGTGCAAGAATTAAATATTAAACTGCCCGACAATGTCCGCATAATGGAAGCAGTTGGCCTAATGGATTTTTTGACCTTAGAAAAAAATGCTCGGTGTTTAATTAGCGACAGTGGGACAGTACCACAAGAGGGAACCATCATGAGAGTACCATCAGTAGTGATTCGCCAAGCCATGGAACGGCCAGAGGTACAAGAATGTGGTGCTACCATGTTGAGTGGCACGGATAGTGCAGAAGATATTTTAAGGGCAGTTCATGTTATGTTAACGGTGCCGGTTAATTGGCAATCACCATATGATAACGAAGGTAGTCCATCTGATCGGATGATAAAATTTATTTTGTCTTATAAACAAAAATTATATTAAAAAATATATTATAGGATGAAGGTATTTATTACAGGACTGACAGGAACTTTGGGTAAAGAGTTATTAAGCCGATTTTATAATGAATGGGAGATTATTGGTTATTCGCGCGATGAATTAAAACAAGCCCAGTTACAACGCCAATATCCCAATGTTAAATACTTAATTGGGGATATTAGAGATTATGATGCGTTACATCAGGCAATGAAAGGCGCGGATGTAGTTATCCATGCTGCTGCGATGAAACGAATTGAGGTATGTGAAGAAAATCCCATCGAAGCGATTAAGACTAATGTTTTAGGCACGGAAAATGTAGCGCGAGCAGCTTTTTATCATGGTATTACCAAAGCAGTAACCATTGGTAGTGATAAGGGGGTTGATCCAGTCAATGCTTATGGTATGACTAAAGCTTTACAGGAAAAGATTTTTATTTCTTACGGCTATAACTGTGTACGATATGGTAATGTGTTTGGCAGTCGAGGCAGTGTGGTGCCACTGTTTTATCAACAAGCCCAGAAAGGGGAGACACTGACAATTACTGATCCCAATATGACTCGTTTTATTTTAACGATTGATGAGGCAGTTGAACTTATTTTACGAGCGCTGAATAGTCCAATGCGAGGCGATGTGTTTATTAAACGTTCGTGCGCAGCTCGGTTGGGAGATATTGCGGCAGCTTTTTCTACTAACACTAAAGTTATTGGCAAAATGCGGGGTGAAAAATTACATGAAGCTCTAATATCTTCCGAAGAGTTCACTCGTCTTACGGAAGCGGATAATGATTATGTCATTATCGGTAAAGATTTAATTAGATCGGATTACAGTCCAACTTATTCTTCCGACCAAGAGAGGTTGATGTCAGTGGGTGAAATTCAACAACTTGCCACGAAGGTTTTAGGCGTGCCACAAGTTACAGAAACGTTAACTATGTCAGCGCCTACGCAACCAATTCCTAAACAATAATACTTATGGGAAAGTCCAAAGTCGCAATTTTAGGAGTTACTGGTATGATCGGTAATTCGCTTTATGCTGTTTTAAAAGATCGATGTGATTTAGTGTTGGTTTATCGTAGTGCCGAGAAGTTAAAATTATTGGATCAAAAATATGGGGACGTAGATCAATGTATAAAATATCAGATAGATTTATCACTGGCTTATCAAGAGTATGTTAAAGGTTTTTACGGTCAATTGCATTGTCTAACTATTAAGGGATTGCTTAATCAATTAGCATCATGTGATTTTATAATCAATGCATTAGGTATCATAAAACCATATTGTGATAGCGATCCAGGATTGGCATTTTTTGTAAATGGCGCATTTCCACATGTTTTAGCGGAGACATTCGGGTCTAAGCTCATTCAAATTACTACCGACTGCGTGTTTAACGGCTCAAACGGAGCCCCTTATGATGAGTCGGCTCCCAAACTCTCTCCTGACATTTACGGTTTATCTAAGGCCCTTGGGGAGCCCTTGGACGCACTTGTAATTAGATGTTCTACGATTGGATCAGAGTTAATTGGTGACCGGGGATTATTAGCGTGGTTAATTAGTCAGTCAGGCAAAGAAATCAATGGTTATACTAACCATTGGTGGAATGGAATTACATCAATTGAGTTAGGCAAAATTTGTTTAAAAATTATCCAGAGAAAAATTAGTCCAAATCCTGGTGTCTACCATATTTTTTCTGATGACATTATTAAACATGATTTATTGGTGCAATTAAACCAGCGTTTTAATTTAAATTGTCAAATAAATCCCGTAGAAGCACCCATTGCTGTTGATCGTCGCCTTCGTACAATCAAAAATCTAAACCAACAACTCCAAATCCCATCTCTCGACAAAATGATCTCCGAATTATAAACCCCCGTGTCCGTCATCCTCAAGCCGAAGGCGAAGCCGTCCGACATTGGGGATCCAGACATAAAAAACAAACAAAAATATTCTTTCTGTTTCTGTCTGGATTCCCTCCGCCAGTTGGCGGATTTATTGGAATAACAAGAGTAGTCGAGGTCATCGGCTCAACGATAGTTCTCGTTGAGCCGATAGAATAAAATTGAAATATCTTTTGTTATTCTAATAGTTGTTTGAATTTTTCAATGGTCTTAGTAATATCGTGATTTCGCAGGAAAGTAGCTTGAGCATTACTAATGAGACGATTGGCTAATCCTTGGTCAGTTAATAATTTACGGATAGCATCAGCTAATTTATCGATATTTTCTTCATCCACAACTAAAGCAAATTCGTTTTCTTTGGCATAATCTACTAAATGGCTTTCTTTGGGAGCATGAATCAGAATTGGTCTTCCACCAATCAAATATTCTGTCAATTTTCCGGGAGTGGCAGTGTTAATAATTTCAGGACTTTTGGTATGCCAGGATAAAGGTAGGAATAAAATATCGGCTTGGCTTTGGATTTTTGGCATTTCGCTATTAGGTGCTACACTCAAATCAATATTAGGGCTATTTAATCCCACTGATTTTAAATATTCTATAGGATGCGGGGAGTAAATCTTAAATCTGATATCTAAATCATTGATTTGGTCTATTGCTTTGACCAAATTTTGCATACTGCGGATTTGGGGCCAATAAATATTACCAGGAAAAAGGATGGTATAAGGGCTTTTTGGTTGGTAGGGGGTTTGAAGTTCCAAAAATGATTTAGGATCAGCAGAATTATGTAAAACCACAATTTTATCAGCCAAATAATTGCCGTACCTTTGGCAATACACTTCTTTAGTTCCTTCATTGGTCACAATAATTTTATTGGCGGATTTAATCAGTTTGGGTTCCAACCAATTGGCGATCAATGTTCCAGTAAGGGGGTAGAAATTGCCTTTATAGAGATCAAATAAATAAAGATAAAATGGGATTTTAGTACGACGATGAATATAATAAGTGGCTACCATCGCTGGGCCGTAATCTGAAAATCCTACCAACAATTCGATCCTTTTTTCTTTAACAATGCGCTGACCTTCCCTGATAATTAAAGGAATTTGGCCCAAGATTAAAGGGGCTCCTAATAAAGTTTTAATAAAACTGTTTTTTTTCAGTAATCGTTTGAGTCGAGCCACTAGATCCATTTTTACTGCAGCTGATAAAGGGGCCTTGACCCAAGCGGGAAATAGGAAAGTATTGCGAAGAAAACGTTTTAAGCGAACAGTCGGGTTAGTTGATACCTCGGAGGGTTGAATGTCATGTTGCTGGCGGGCAGTTTTCGTGGCCTCGGGGTTATCATAAAAAACGTATTTTCCAGGTAACCAAGTGCCTATCTTGGCCGAGACATTGTCAATGTTGTAAAAGCTAGTCAGAATAGTGTACGATTCAGGGGGTAGGGGGTTGATTAGTTTATACATAAATTGAGGCGCTCCAGCTAATCCAGGTGGCGCATAGGAAGAAATAAACATAATTTTTTTGTGGTTAGTAGGCATATGGTTCTTCTGAAACTATCCTCCGATTATCTTGAATTATCTATCATATTATACAGTTTTTCAGCGAGAAATAGGCCATCAACTTATAAAAGTATTTAAAAGTATTTAATTGTAATATTAATACAAGAATAAAATTATAATTTATGATTATTTCTAGAGCACCACTCAGGATAAGCTTTATTGGCGGTGGAACAGATTTATCGGATTTTTACCAGATTGCACCAGGAAGAGTAATTTCTGCCACTATTGACCAATATGTTTATACGGTGGTTAATCGTACTCCATTAATGAAAAAAATTTCAGCTCGGTATGCAATTACCGAATTAGTAAATCACCCCATAGAACTAAAGAATGATCGTATTCGTGAGGCCCTTTTAGATTTAGGTATTTTGAGTGGTATTGAAGTGGGAACATTTTCTCATTTGCCTGGTGGAACTGGATTGGGATCATCTTCTAGTTTTTCAGTTGGTTTGATGAAGGCGTTGTATGCCGCACAAGGCAAAAAAATTGATAATCGAGAGGCAGCCGAGGCGGCCAGTCGATTAGAAATTGATTTAGTAAAAGAACCCATTGGCAAACAAGATCAATATGCCGCCGCCTTCGGTGGATTTAATATTTTTCAATTTAATCCTGATCATTCAGTAGAGGTAACACCTTTGTCATTGGATTATAAAAAGAAATTAGATTTAGAGGATCACATGTTGTTGTTTTTTACTGGTATTACTCGATCTACAGGTAGCGTCTTGACAGAGCAAAAAGCTAATATCCCTGCAAAAATAGAAACTTTAAAGGAAATGGCAGATGCAGTATTTAAATTTCGTGATCTGTTATTAGAAGGTGATTTTGAGGGGTTGGGGAAATTATTGCATACTCATTGGCTTAAGAAAAAAAACTTAGCCAGCAATGTTTCAAACCCAGTGATTGATGATCTATATCAAGCAGGTCTTTCTGGTGGTGCTTGGGGTGGTAAAATTTTAGGAGCTGGCGGTGGCGGTTGTTTATTATTTTTGGTAGATCCAACTCGGAAAGAGAGTGTTCGAAAGATCATACAACAATCTGCCATAAAAAATCACTTGGAATATTTTAACGAAATTCCTGTAAAATTTGTCCAATCAGGGGTAGAGATTATGGTTAATACTGAACAAATTGATGCGGGAATAACTACTGAAAAAGTTTATGAAAGAACATATTAAATTATTTTCCGATAAAGTTATCCAGGCCTTAAATAATCTTCCCCAGGACGAGATTTCTAAAGCCATAGATATTCTTCAAGCCACTTATGAACGCGATGGTCGGGTTTATATATTTGGTAATGGTGGCTCTTTAGCTCTTGCCACTCACTGGGTTAGTGATTTTAATAAAACAGTTTTTGGTCATAATGATAGAAGTCAGCACGGTAAAAAATTTCAAGCAATTCGTTTGCCCAGCACTGAAAGTGAATTAACATCTTGGGCTAATGATGTGGGTTACGATATGGTTTTTGCCGGTCCGCTCAAAAACTACATTCAAGATTCCGATACTATTATTGCAATTTCTAGCTCAGGTAATTCGGCCAATATTATTAAAGCAGTAGAATTGGCTAAAAATTATAAAGTACCTGTGATTGGATTATCGGGTTTTGATGGTGGTAAATTAAATGAACTAGCTGATGCCAAAATTTTTATTCCGACTACATCAGGGGAATATGGAGTAATTGAAAGTGTGCATGGAGCCATCCTGCATCTTATCACTCAATATTTCAAAGATTATTTTAACCATATTAGCACAATAAATAAGAATGAATATTCTAGTTACCGGGAATAAGGGCTATATCGGCACGGTGTTAGTTCAGGCCTTAATCAACAAAGGTTATCAGGTAACTGGTTTCGATGTGGGCTATTATGATGGTTGTGAACTTTATGAATTTAATCCTTTAATTAAGCAGATAGTTAAAGATGTAAGAGATGCTATAGAAGAAGACTTTTCCGGTATTGATGCAGTGTTTCATTTAGCTGCCCTCTCAAATGATCCCTTGGGAGAATTGAATCCGGAGTTAACTGAAGATATAAATCTTCGAGGGACTTTAAGGGTTGCCGAATTAGCAAAAGCGGCAGGGGTAAAGAGATTCATCTATGTATCTTCGCAAAGTATGTATGGCATATCTGGTACGGACATGGAGTTAGAAGAAGATAATAGCGAAAAGAATCCGATTACTGCCTATGCGCGGACTAAATGGGATGCCGAACTTGCGCTGAAAAAAATGTCTACACCAGATTTTGCAGTAATATGTTTCCGGCCATCAACCGTATTTGGCGCTAGCCCAATGCTCCGATGCGATGTTGTTTTTAATAATTTAGTAGGTTGTGCTTATACAACTGGAAAGATTGAAATTAAAAGTAATGGTACACCCTGGCGGCCGGTAGTTCATGTAAAAGATGTATCCAATGCTTTTATTGCTGGTTTAGAAGCACCCTTGGAGTTAGTTGAAGGAGAGTCTTTTAATGTAGGGGTTGCAAATGGCAACTATACTGTGCGGGAATTAGCAGAAGCCGCTCAAAGATCAATGCCAGGCAGCACCCTAGTTTTTACGGGTGAACATGGAAGTGATTCGAGGACCTACAAGGTTTCTTTTAAAAAGATTCTCACTGTTTTAAAAGATTATTACAAACCACAATGGGATTTAGATAAAGGCGGGCAAGAGCTAATATCTTTATTCAAACAAGTTAATTTTAACGAAGAGATGTTTAGAGGTACGCATACTAATCGACTTAAACAAATAAACCTTCTTTTAGAGGGTCAACAATTAGATAAAAACTTAAAATGGAGTAATGGTAGAAATTAAACAAGCGGTAATTTTTGCTGGAGGATTAGGTGAACGGTTACGGCCACTCACAAATGACAGGCCAAAACCCATGGTTTTAGTAAATGATAAACCTTTTTTAGAACATCTAATTAGTTTATTAAAAGAAAATGGTATAAGAGAGGTATTAATACTATTAGGGTATTTACCCGAAAAAATTAAAAACTACTTTGGTGATGGTTCTAATTTTGGCATCAAAATCAACTACCATATTGGTCAGGTTGATGACGAAACTGGCACACGATTAAATAATGCTAAACATTTACTACATAACCATTTTTTATTGATGTATGGGGACAATTATTGGCCGATGAACCTGAAAAAAATGATTGATTTTTATGAAAATATGGGGGTATTGGGCAGTACCACGGTTTATAACAATCAAGATGGTGGGGCTGAATATGGTGCAGAAAATAATGTGCAAGTTTCTCAAGATGGTTATGTGTTGAAGTATGATAAAAATCGTCAAGACCCAGATTTAAACGGCGTTGATATTGGCTTCTTTATTATGAATAAAAAAGTATTGGATTTAGTTCCAGTTGGAAATTTTTCTTTTGAACGGGAGGTTTTATCGCAATTAGCTTCTATGCAACAGTTAGTGGGTTTTCGCACTGATCATCCATATTATTGGATGACAACGTTAGAGTCAGTAAAAATTATGGGAAAGTTTTTATCTCCAAAGAAGGTTGTCTTT
>Ga0180007_10004688_pt1 | contig 14328 bp, 15 predicted proteins | sample MM_PC_MetaG_FD_121122 | JGI IMG/M metagenome (GOLD analysis project Ga0180007, IMG submission 121122) | Groundwater microbial communities from the Aspo Hard Rock Laboratory (HRL) deep subsurface site, Sweden - MM_PC_MetaG | ecosystem: Environmental > Aquatic > Deep subsurface > Groundwater... | reverse complement strand
CTGACACATAAATTTGGCACCTGGCAAGAACAGTTTGGAACGATCGGGTGTACCGGTTGTGGCCGTTGCCTCACCTGGTGTCCAGCCGGGATCGACCACCTCGAAGAGATCGCCGCCTTACGTGCGGAGGTAGCCAAATGACAAAACTAGAATCGACAACACCAACCCTCAGCGCCGGTTGCCATGACAAACTACTCTACCCTGATTGGGCTGAAGTCACCAGCATCACCCAGGAAGCCGAGGGAGTAAGCACTTACTGGTTGAAATTCACCGAAGCCGAGGTCCAGGAACGCTACGGTTTTGCACCTGGTCAATTCAATATGGTCTACGTACCAGGGTATGGCGAGTCAGCCATCTCGATCAGTTCCGACCCTCAAGACCCTGGCAAGATCGGCCACACGATCCGTTTTGTAGGCAACAACACGCGAGCGATCAGCCGGCTGAAACCCGGGGATATGCTTGGACTGCGAGGGCCGTTTGGCACGACCTGGCCGATGAAGGAGATCGAAGGTCTCGATGTCGTACTGGCGAGTGGTGGGATCGGCCTGGCTCCTCTTCGTCCCGCTATTTACCATATTCTGCACAACCGCCAGAAATACAGAAAAGTCATCCTCCTGTATGGCGCCCGAACTCCCAAGGACCTGCTCTATTCCAAAGAATATGAGCAATGGAAGCAGGCAGATATCGATCTCCAAGTGACTGTCGACCGCGCAGATGATACCTGGGACGGTCGTGTCGGTGTAGTTCCGATGTGGTTCTATAATTTCCGGGTTGACGCCCGCAATACGGCGGTGCTGACGTGCGGTCCCGAGATCATGATCCGTTTTGTGATTTATGAAGCCCTTGCCCGCCGCGTCCCTACAGACCGGATTTTCGTGTCTCTTGAACGTAATATGAAGTGCGGCCAGGGTGCATGCGGCCATTGTCAGCAGGGTCCTTATTTCATCTGTAAAGATGGGCCGGTGTTCACCTTCAAAGCCCTGGAGAAGTTCTTCAATGTGGAGGAATACTAATGAGCGTCATCAAGAAACCATCTGTTGCGGTATATAAATTTTCCTCCTGCGATGGCTGCCAGCTTGCCATATTGAACTTGGAAGACGAGCTTCTCGACCTTGCCGGGGCAGTGGACATTGCCTACTTCCTGGAGGCGACCCGGGCTGTCAAACCTGGTCCATACGACATTGGAATCGTCGAAGGATCTGTGACTACACCTCATGAAATTAAACGGATCAATGATGTGCGAAATGACTGCGGTATCTTGATCGCCCTGGGCACGTGCGCAACCGCCGGAGGCATCCAATCGTTGCGCAATTTTACAAACGCCGAGGAATATGCCCGAAATGTGTATGCGCATCCGGAATATTTGGATTACCTGAATACATCCTCACCGATCTCAGAGTATGTCCAGGTCGATCTGGAGATCTGGGGATGCCCGGTGAACAAATACATGGTCGTTGAGGCTGTGGTTGCATTACTCCAGCAGCGGAAACCTTACTTCCCACAATACTCCGTCTGTATGGAATGTAAACGGAACGGCACAGTCTGTGTGCTTATCGCCCACGGGAGCCCCTGCCTGGGTCCCATCGTCCAGGCCGGTTGCGGCGCAATCTGCCCGGCGAATGGCCGCGGTTGCTACGGGTGTTTCGGACCTATTTCGTATGCCAATACCGGATCATTGGTCCCAAAACTGGTCGAACTTGAGCGTTTCCCCCAGGAGACAGCCCTATTGCTGCGTAACTTTAGCGGGTATGCGCCGGCCTTCAACAAAGCTGCGGAAATGGCGCTCGATCTTGCTGCCCGTAAGGAGGCCAAATGAACAACATCGAAGTACCCGCACTGGCCCGTGTTGAAGGAGAAGGCGGGTTATATATCGGCATCAAGAACGGCAAAATCACCGAGGTCCGCCTAGACATCTATGAACCGCCGCGCTTCTTCGAAGGTTTCCTGCGGGACCGGTATTTCCAGGAAGTCCCAGACATCACCGCTCGAATCTGCGGCATCTGCCCGGTTGCGTATCAGATGAGTTCCGCCTACGCGTTGGAATCCGCCCTGAATGTGACCGTTTCTCCCCCCGTGCGTGCCCTCCGCCGCCTGATGTATTGCGCTGAATATATCGAGAGCCACGCCCTGCATATCTACCTACTGCAAGCCCCTGACCTGCTTGGCAAGGAATCAGCCCTCGAATTAGCCGCGATTGCGCCTGACGTGGTCAAGGATGCCTTGCGCATGAAGAAGATCGGCAACGAGGTCCTGAAGGCGATTGGCGGGCGCTCGGTGCACCCGGTCAACGTGTGTGTCGGCGGGTTCTATCGCTGGCCGGACGTAACACCGCTCAAGGAATTGCTTCCTGAACTCGAGTGGGGCTTGGAGGCGGCAAGGGAAACCGTGCGCTGGTCGAAGACCCTGCCCTACCCGGACCTGGAAGTGGATTACGAGTTCGTCGCATTGCACCACGCAGACGAGTATGGGGTGATCGAGGGTGAAGTCCTGTCTTCCAACGGGCGCAAGACTCCCATCTCAGAGTTTGAAAAATCTTATATCGAGGACCACATCCGCCATTCAAATGCATTGCATAGCCACACGGTGGATGGCAACCCATATCTGGTCGGGCCTATCTCGCGGCTTAATTTGAACCACGAGCAGCTTTTGCCCGTAGCCAGGGAAGCTTTGATAGAGTCGGGCTTGGTGTTGCCGCTGCGCAACCCGTACAAGAGCTTGATCGCCCGGGCAGTTGAAATGGTCCACTTCTATGCCGAGGCGATCCAACTGATCCAGGCATATCAACCGGAAGGTCCTGCCCATGCAGAAATAACCATCCAGGCAGGCGAAGGCTGGGGAGCGACTGAAGCGCCGCGCGGCCTGCTTTACCACCGCTATGTGGTGGATAATGCCGGACGGATCCGCCAAGCGCGGATCGTCCCCCCGACAGCACAGAACCTGCCCCGCATCGAGGCCGATCTGGTTAAACTTGCGCCGAAAATCCTGAGTATGGAACACGCCGCCGCAACGCTAACAGCAGAACACCTTGTCCGTTCCTACGATCCGTGCATCTCTTGCGCTACCCACTTCCTGAAATTGAAGGTGGAAGAGGTAAAATAGGGACATGACCATCCTGGTTATCGGCATCGGCCAAAACCTGCGCGGCGACGACGCTGCGGGACTGGAAGCCGTCCGCCGGTGGCAGGCAAATTATCCAGAAACAGCCAGCAGGCCCAAGGTCCGGGTCGAGATGTGTGAGCTCCCCGGCCTGGGCCTGCTGAGTTTATTGTACGGAATGAAATCAACGCTCATCGTTGATGCGGTTCAAGCTTCTGCCCCCCCGGGGACACTTTTACACATAACCCCCACCGAGTTGGCCAGTTTCACTGCCGGAACCCGATCTGCCCATGGCTGGGGAGTGGCCGAGACATTGGAGTTGGGTCGCAGCCTGAACCCTTCCCTGGCCGGTTGTGAGATCACACTGCTTGGAATTGTCATCGGCCAGGTGGAAATGGGTACGGGCCTCAGTCCCGAGGTCGAAGCGAACCTTGACAAGGCTGCCGAAAGGATCAACACCGAAGTCTTAGGTAGTTTGGAGCGGACCTCCCAGAGTTAATCTCTACAAGAGCCCCAATTTCCATTATTTCCCCCGCGATTAAATCAAAATCCCGGTGCGTGGGCAGCCAGGAGGTTCCATCTGGCGTGAAATCATTCTTTGGGGAGGCCAATTTCGATCATTCCGGCGCGAACCCGGACCGGGTATGCCGGAATATCCACCGCAGCTGGGAGCATGGTGGCCGCGCCTGTACGGATATTAAAGCGGGCACCGTGGCGCGGGCAGATGACCTCATCCCCTTCGATTTTGCCATCTCCAAGCGGGCCATCATCGTGTGTGCAGACATCGCCGATGGCAAAATACTCCCCGGCGATATTGAAGATGACGATCTGCATGCCATCGACTTCCACAAACATGCGCTCACCGTTGGGGATTTCTTTGGCAGGAGCAATCTCGACAAACTCGAGATCTGCTCCGGGTATCTGGATGTAGTTGAACATAAAGTTCTACTCCACCAGGTCGTCGGATGCTTCGCCCAGACCGTAGGCCCCGGCCTTCAAGACTTTCAAGGACAACAATGCGCACTTCAGTCGTACCGGGCCCAGTTCGATCCCGAGCAAGTCAAGCACATCCTGTTTGGATAAACCTTTGACATCCTCCAGGGATTTACCAACCACTGACTCCATCAATAAGTCTGCTGAAGCTTGCGAGATGGCGCAGCCTTTGCCGTCAAATGCTGCCGCGACGACACGGTCATCCCCGTCCATGCGCAGGGTGACTTCAATGTGGTCACCGCACAAAGGGTTGTCGTCCTCGAACCGGATGTCGTGCGGGTCGAGGTGGCCGCGGTACTGCGGGTTCTTATAACGATCGATAATGACTTCGCGGTAAAGGTCTTCCATGCTGGCTATCCGAATATTTCCTTAACTTTGTAGATCCCTTCCACCAACCGATCTACTTCATCCAATGAATTGTAGAGATAAAAACTGGCCCGCGTGGTGGCCTGGATGCCAAATTTCTCATGCAGCGGCTGGGCACAGTGGTGCCCGGCTCGGACCGCAATCCCGTCACGATCCAGGATCTGGGCGACATCGTGCGGATGGATACCATCCAGGGTGAATGCCGCCACGCCCCCCCTTTTGTCCGCAGGAGGGCCAAATACTTTCACCCCCGGGACCTCCTCCAGACGGTCCAGGGCGTAAGCGATAATTTCATGTTCGTAAGCTGCGATCGCCTCCATCCCAATCCTGTTCAGGTAGTCAATCGCCGCGCCAAAGCCGACCGCCTCGGCGATTGCCGGGGTGCCAGCCTCGAATTTATGTGGCAACGCATTCGGAGCGAATGAGCGCAGGTGGACGGTCTTGATCATATCACCCCCACCCAGGAACGGAGGCATCGCTTCGAGTAATGCTGCTTTCCCGTACAACACCCCAATACCCGTCGGCCCAACCATCTTGTGCGCTGAGAAGGCCAAGAAGTCGGCATCCAGGGCCTGGACATCCACCGGCAGATGCGGCACCGATTGGGCTGCATCAACAAGGGTCACTGCCCCGGCTGCATGCGCCATGGTGATTATCTCACCAGCCGGGTTGATCGTCCCAAGGACATTGGACATCTGGGTAAAGGCAACCAGTTTCGGCGTCCGGCCGAGTAAGGTTCGATATTCGTCCATATCCAGCAAGCCGTCATCAGTCACCGGGATGAATTCCAGACGGATGTCCCGTTCCGCAGCCAGCATGTGCCAGGGGACGAGATTGGAGTGATGTTCCATCTCGGTTAGTATGACGGTATCCCCGGGCTTCAAGTTCGCCCGGCCCCAACTGAATGCAACCAGGTTGATCGCTTCTGTGGTGTTACGGGTGAAGATGATTTCCTTCGTCGAAGCGGCGTTGACAAAACGGGCAACGTTTTCACGTGCGCCCTCGTATAAAGCGGTTGATTCCTCCGCCAGCGTGTGCACTCCGCGGTGTATGTTGGCGTTGTTATTTCTATAAAATGCATCCATCGCATCGATGACAACCCCCGGTTTCTGCGCTGTCGCGGTGGAATCCAGGTAGATCAACGGAATCCCTGGATGCACCTCCCGGTTCAGGGCGGGGAATTCAAGACGGATCTTGTTGATGTCAAATGTACTCGGCATAGACAGTCTTCTTTTCTTAGCTGGTGAAGTGTAAATAGTTCTACTTCTTCTTCCTCGATTTCGTCTGGCGCAAGTGCTTGGAATGGATCGGATACCAGAGGATCCGGTCAGGGACCATCCAGCCATCGGTCAGGTAGACATTGCTTCGGAATTGGACTGCGACCAATTTGTTGTCCACCTGAACGACAATTCCCCTGATCCAACCCCGGATCCGGTCATCGTTTTTCTCGTGGTCGCAAAAAGCTTCGACATTATCACCGACGTCGAAGGTGTGTTCTATTCCAGGTGAACGCATATAAGATATTTGGGCCATGGAGCCTCCCCAATTCGAAGATACATCAAAGATGTGAATAGCGGCCTATTATCGCGCACTATTGCTAAAAAATGCAACTCAATTTGAATCGATTTTTTCCATCATCGCCTTTTGGAAGCGTTGACGGACTCCTTCATAAGGAATGCGTTGCATGATCGGGTCAAAGAACCCTTCAACGATCAAGCGTTCCGCTTTCTTTGGGGGGATGCCGCGTGATTTCAAATAGAACAGCGGTTCATCCTCCAGCTTGCCAACCGTAGCCCCATGGCTACAGCGGACATCATCGGCAAGGATTTCGAGGCCCGGGATCGAATCTGCCCTGGCAGCATCACTCAAAAGGAGGTTGCGGTTGGCCTGGTATCCGTCGGTCTTCTGTGCGAGGGGAGCAACGTAGATCATCCCCTGCCACACCGACCGGCTTTTCCCTGTCAACGCTCCTTTGAATAACAAATCGCTGGTTGTGTTGGGCGCCAGGTGATTCTGTTGGGTATCGTGGTCGAGATGCTGGGAGCCATCCGCGAAGTAGAAACCTGACATGCGTCCAACTGCGCCATCACTGACGAGATCGAGCTCGGAGATATTCTTTGTCAGGCGCGACCCGACAGCTCCAAAGATCCAGTCCAGGTTGGCATTCCTGCCCACTTGAGCCCGTTCGTGGGTGAAATTCCAGACTTGCCGGCCCCAGGACTGCAATTCTATGAAGTGCAGGTTGGCATCATCGCCAACTTTAATTTCAACAATCCCAGCATGGAGCGCTTGCCCGCCATCCTCAGGCGATGCAGATTCGTGTACATAGGTCACCGAAGCCCCTTCATCGACCCAAATGAGCAAGTGAGAGATGTGGGCCAGGTCCTCCCCGGGCCCCCACAAGATACTATGGAGAGGTTGTTCGACGGTGACTCCCTTGGGGATATACAAGACAATCCCGTTGTCCGCAAACGCGGCGGCAAGGGCGGCAAACTTGCCCTCTTCGGGGCGGACAAGCTGTCCAGCCAGTTCTGCAAGGAGATTTGGATGGTCTCTCTCCGCTGTTTGTAAATCGGTGAAGATTACTCCTTTACTGGCTAACTCGGGGGCGAGTTCCAGACTTGCGCCCCCGGGCTGGAGGACGATCTGGCCACCATGCTGGTCTGAAACCAACGGTGTGAGGTATCTGCTGGGTGGTTGCGGTAGTTTCGCGGATTCTTCCTGCGATGGAAACCGAAACCGGTCCACGGGTAGAGCGCGCAGGTCTGTCCGTCGCCAGGCTTCTTCTGCAGTAGTAGGCAGCTTCAGACGCTGGAACGCATCCCAAGCGCGAGCACGATACTCAGCAAGCGGTCCTGTGGACCGGATCCTATCCGCGCTGAAATTGAATTCATTCACTCCCGGTTCACGACGACTACGGCTAACAACAATGCGAGATTTATCTGTCATGGTTCTATCCAATCGACCCTTCCATCTGGAGTTGGATCAACCGGTTCATCTCAACTGCATATTCCATCGGCAGTTCTTTCACCAGGGGTTCAATGAACCCGGAGACGACCATGGTTGTGGCTTGCTCTTCACTCAAGCCCCGTGACATCAGATAGAACAATTGCTCCTCGCCTACCTTGGAAACAGACGCCTCATGACCGATGGAGACATCATCCTCATCGACCTCGATATAAGGATAAGTATCGGTCCGGGATTGGGGGTCAAGCAATAGAGCGTCGCAAACGACACTCGACTTGACACCGCTTGCGCCTTTGTAGACCTTGAGCAGGCCCCGGTAGGATGAACGCCCACCCGCCCGCGAGATGGACTTGGATATGATCTTGCTTGAAGTGTTGGGGGCGAAATGGACCATCTTGCTGCCGGCATCCTGCACCTGCCCAGCACCCGCGAATGCCATCGAGAGCATCTCGCCATGCGCCCCGGGTTCCATCAGGAAACAGGATGGGTATTTCATCGTGACCTTGGATCCCAGGTTTGCGTCGACCCACTCATGCGTGCCATCCGCAAAAACCTTTGCCCGCTGTGTGACCAGGTTATACACATTCGTTGACCAGTTCTGGATGGTGGTATAGCGTGAGCGTGCCCCACGCTTGACAACGATCTCGATCACTCCGGAATGGAACGAATTGGTGGTGTATTGAGGCGCGGTGCAGCCTTCGACGTAATGGACCTGTGCACCTTCGTCGACGATGATCAACGAGCGTTCGAACTGGCCGATATTGGCAATATTCAGGCGAAAGTACGCCTGCAATGGCAGGTCAACTTTGACACCTGGCGGGATATACACGAACGACCCGCCAGACCACACTGCGGAATTCAGGGCAGCAAATTTATTATCTTCGATAGGGATGACCGTTCCAAAATACTCCCGGAAAAGTTCCGGGTGCTGGCGCAATCCGTCCTCGATCGAGAGGAAAATAACACCCTGTTTCTCCAGGTGTTCCTGGATGGAGTGGTAGACCATTTCGGATTCGTATTGAGCGCCAACCCCGGCCAGGAATTTCTGTTCAGCTTCCGGGATCCCCAGCTTATCGAAGGTATTCTTGATCGTCTCCGGGACATCATCCCAAGACTTACCCTGCCCCTCGGTAGGCTTGACATAGAAATAGATTTCTTCCAGGTTGAGTTGGGTGATATCCGGACCCCAGGTCGGAAACGAGCGGGTTAAATAATGATCCAGGGCTTTCAAGCGGAACTCCAGCATCCATTCCGGCTCACCCTTCATGTGGGAGATCTGCTCGACAACCTCGCGGTCAAGCCCCTTGCGCGACTTGAACACAGAAGTATCCGGGTCGCTGAAGCCATAACGATAATCCCCCATCTCTTCCAGGATTTTTGCATCACTCTCAGCCATGTTTGCCTCCACAGATCACTACCATTAAAGTTAAACTTCCGCCTCTTCGTATTTTTCCCGGATCCAATCGTAGCCATGCTCTTCAAGGCGTAAAGCTAGTTCGGGTCCACCTGACTCGACGATCCGACCACCAAGCATGATATGGACATGATGCGGCTTGATATAGTTCAACAGGCGCTGGTAATGGGTGATGACCAGCACCCCCATGTGCGGACCGGTGAGCGCATTAACGCCATCAGAAACAATGCGCAGGGCATCGATGTCCAAGCCCGAATCCGTCTCATCCAGGATGGCAATCTCAGGTTTGAGGGCAGCCATCTGCAGGATCTCAGCGCGTTTCTTTTCACCCCCGGAGAACCCTTCGTTCAGGTAGCGACCTGCAAACGAATGGTCCATCTTCAGCAGGTCCATCTCTTCCTTCAGCATCTTTCTGAATTCAGGGATGGGGATACCCTTGTGATCCGGGTTGACCGCCCGCCGATGGGCATTCAAAGCCGTGCGCAGGAAATTGGCGACCGTCACCCCTGGAATGGCCACCGGGTACTGGAAAGCCAGGAAGATACCGAGCCGGGAACGTTCATCGGGTTCAAGTTCAAGGAGGTTCTGGCCTTTGAACAAGACTTCGCCGTCGGTTACTTCGAAGTTCGGATGCCCCATCAATGCATATGCCAATGTGGATTTCCCCGTCCCGTTGGGACCCATGATGGCATGGATTTCGCCTGTATTTACAGTAAGATCAAGACCGCGGAGTATCTCCTTCCCCGCAATGTTGACATGCAAGTTCTTAATAATCAATTCCGACATATTCTCTCCTGGGGATGGCCTTGGTTTGCCAAAGATCGCGAACAGCATTATAGCAAATTTATATCGAAATGTCAATATTTATGATATATATCTATAATATTGACAAACGCGGGATCAACAGGTATACTTTTAGCGAGCACAATGAAACCTACAAGCATCAAACCCATGAAAAGCACCCGCGACAGGATCTTGCAGACCTTGCTTAAAAACCCAAGAGCGACCATCAACAAGCTTGCGGAGGCGGTCGGCATCAATCCAATATCGGTCCGTCACCACCTTTCCAATCTGCAGGTGGAAGGTCTTATCGCGGCAGAAGAAGAACGTCATGGTGTCGGCCGACCCCGACTGGTCTATTCGTTGACCGAAGACGGCATGGAACGATTCCCCACCCGCTACCTGCGCCTGACCTCCCGCTTGCTGGACCAATTGAAATCGAGTATGCCGGAGCCAATGGTCAGTAAACTCTTCCTTCAGATGGCCGCCGACATGACTGAAGATTACGCCGACCAGATGCATGGAATGAGCATGGAAGAAAGGCTCGAAATGACCAAGGCTCTGCTAGCCGAGGAGGGCTTCACGGTCGAATGGGAAAAAGCCGGCAACCAGTACAAAATCCATGAGATCACCTGCCCATACCTTCAGATCGGGCAGGATCATCCCGAGGTTTGTGCAGTAGACCAGGCGCTCATTTCCAAGATGCTGGCCGTACCAGCAGAGAAGGTAAACTGCATCCTGCAAGGAGACTCGCACTGTACCTACATCGTTCAGGTGGAGGAACAATCATCATGAGTTCTGAATCCACACAAACCACGAACCCGACCATTTGGGACATTCACGACACCCACCCGGATCTCGTCCAGCCATTACGCGACAAACTGGGCGAAGTGATCGATCCTGAGATCGGCCTGAGCATCATCCAGCTGGGCTTGGTGCGCAAAGTCAGCATCGAGAATGAGTTCGGCAGAATCCATATGATCTTGACTACCCCCTTCTGTCCGTATGGGCCTGCCCTGATCGAGATGACCAAACAAAAAGCAGAGGAAGGTTTAAACCTACCGGTAAACATCGAGCTCGGCATGGAGCCCTGGGATTTCTCCCTCATGGAGGATCCCAGTTCCATCGATTGGGGAATGTATATGTAGGACTCCGACGCTCGCAATCATCGGGACTTCTTTACATTTAATAACATTACGGCAGGGAGAGCATTCCCTGCCGTAATTTCATCCCTTTTGGCGAGTTGCTAACGGATTTTGAACATCGACATCAGCTTCATGGCCAGGTTAAGATCCCCGGCCAGTTTTAATTTCCCCTGCATGAATGCTTGCATCCCATCCACTTCACCGGTGAATATTTTTACGTAGTCAGCGGAGTCTGAAGAAAGTGTCATTTTCGGATTGGGATGGGCACCCTGCTCCACTGAGCAGGCGCCGTCCTTGACAGTTGCATACCAATCTCCGGCTTCTTCACCGGTGAATTTAAACTGGATGACAGCGTCCACGCCGACAGCTTTCTCAGGCAGGAATGCCTTTGGCATCTTGGACATTAACTCATTGACGGTTAGGCTAGCCATATTCTCTCCTTTCGGTTATTGTAAATTCTCGAAGATAGTCGCCGCGCCCATTCCACCCCCGATGCACATGGTAACCATGCCATAACGGGATTTGCGTCGACCCATCTCGTAGATCAATTGGGTTGTCAATTTCGCGCCGGTGCACCCGAGCGGATGCCCCAACGCAATCGCGCCACCATTCACATTGACCTTTTCCTGGTCCAAGCCAAGCTCACGGACGACGGCCAAGCCCTGGGCAGCAAAAGCCTCATTAAGTTCGATCAGGTCAATATCAGCCTGCTTCAAGCCCGCAAGTTCCAAGGCTTTCGGGATGGCAACCACCGGGCCGATACCCATCAACTCCGGTGGAACGCCGCCCACGGCAAAGGCAACGAAACGGGCCAGGGGTTTAAGCCCAAGTTCTTTCGCCTTCTCTGCGGACATGACCACTACGCCGGCTGCACCATCAGACATCTGTGAGGAATTCCCAGCAGTGACTGTTCCGCCCTCCTTGAAGGCGGGGCGAAGCTTCGCCAGGGCTTCCAGGGTTGTATCAGCACGCGGACCTTCATCCCGTTTTACAGTGAACTTCTTCACCGTCGGGAGTCCATCCGGACCCAGCTCCTTCAGTTCAACCTCGACAGGCACGATTTCAGGATCGAACAAACCTTTATTAACGGCCTCCGCGGCACGTTGATGGGAGCGGAGGGAAAATGCGTCCTGGTCTCCGCGAGAGATCGAATACTTCTCGGATACATTTTCCGCCGTCAAGCCCATGTTGGTGAAGTAATGGGGAAATTCCACCGCCAGATGGGCATTCGGTGAGAACTTATACCCGGTCATCGGGACCATGCTCATCGATTCGGTGCCGCCGGCTATGGCGATATCGATCTGCCCGGCTAAGATCGCATAGGCCGCATGGGCAATGGATTGGACACCCGACGAGCAGAACCGGTTGATCGTCTCTGCAGGAACAGTATCGGGCAGACCGGCACGCAGGCCGATCATCCGGGCCATATTCATGCCCTGTTCCCCCTCCGGGAAGGCACAGCCGATGACCAGGTCATCGATCATTGCCGGATCCAGGCTTGGGGTCCGGGCAAGCAGGGCTTGGATCACCAGCGCGGCCAGGTCATCAGGACGGACAGTCGCCAGTCCCCCGCGCTTTGCTTTTCCAATTGGAGTACGTACAGCCGATACAATTACAGCTTCTTTTGTCATCATTCACCTCCACTAATTCCGCAGGGGTCTGCCGGTCTGCAACAAAGCCCACATGCGCTCCTGGGTTTTCTGCTCGCCACACAATGAGAGGAAAGCTTCCCGCTCAAGATCGAGGATATATTGTTCGCTGACCCAGGCAGGCTTGCTAAGATCACCACCGGTCATCACATGGGCCAGTTTCCCGGCAATCACATGTTCATACTCTGTAATGTACTTGCCCTCCTTGAACATGTAAGCCCCGACGCGCAACGCTGACAGGGAATCCCGTCCGGCTGCATAGATGAGTTCTGGGGCCGGCGGTTTATAACCAGTTGCCGCCATGTGCAGGACTTCCTTTTTAGCCTCGGTCAACAGGTAATCGCGGCTGAGAATCACCCTGTCTGCAGGACCAAGGATTGCGAACTGGCGGGCTTCCTCTGCACTGGTTGCCACCTTGGCCTGCCCGATCTGCTCGAACACCTTCATCAGGTATGGGAGCACTTCCACGCCTCCCACGCGCATCCCGGGATTGATGATGCGGCGCATCATCTCCTTGGTACCGGCACCCGCGGGAATGACGCCCGCGCCCAACTCCACCAGACCGATATAGGTCTCAGCCGCAGCGACCACCCTGCTTGCATGCATGGTCACTTCGCAACCACCGCCGAGGGTCAAGCCCGCCGGGGTAACGACAACCGGCTTGGGGGAATAGCGCATGCGCATGTTGAGGTCCTGGAATTTCTTGACCACGCCCTCGAGCATGTCCCACATCCCCTGCTGGGCTGCAACGACGATCATGAAAAGGTTTGCGCCAGCGCTGAAATTGTCGGCTTCGTTGCCAATCACGAGACCAGCGAAATCTTTCTCCACCCGGTCCAGGGCTTCATTTGCCATATTCATGATGTCGCCATCAAGGGCGTTCATCTTGGTATGGAACTCGAGCAAGGCAACATCGTTGCCGCTGTCATACAGTGTGGCACCAGGGTTCTCACTGACCACTTTTTTGGCTGCTTTAAATTCCTTCAACACGATCAGGCCAGGGACTCGTTCAATCGGAGCATATTTCCCAATCGACACATCGTAGATGCCCACTTTGTTTCCGTTCTTATACTTGTAGAACGTGCCACAACCGGAAGCAAGCATCTTCCCGACCCAATCAGCCGGGGCATAGCCGGCCTGGGTCATTTTCTCGACCATCTCCGCGACCCCAAGCACATCCCAAAGCTCAAACGGCCCGATGTCGTGGCCAAAGCCCCAGCGGATGGCATCGTCGATCGGTTTGGGAGTATCAGCAATCTCCGGGATCACCGCAGAGGCGTACTGAAATCCCTGGTAGGTCAACACCTGGATGAGTAGCGCAGCCCGGTCCGTCTCTGAAAGGAATACTTTCAGGCGGCCGTCTAATTCCTCGACATCCTTTGCCTTTCCGACCGAATCGAAGCGTGGCTTTGTCGGCGCGATATGCTCCATCTTTTGAAGATCTAGCGGCCAGAATTCCTTACCACTTTCTGTCCGGACTTCTTTATAAAACCCTACCTTAGCCTTGCCGCCCAACCAACCGCGCTCCACCATGGTGGAGATCAACGTGTTCGGTTTCTCGGCTTCGAGATACGGCATGACATATTTATCATAGGGGATCGCCTCTTTCAGGTTCCTTCCCACATGATCCCAGACATCCACGCCAACCAGGTCGATCAACCGGAAGGTGGCAGTCTTGGGATGACCCATCAACGGGCCGGTCAAGGCATCGACCTCGTCAACGGTATAGTCATTCTCCATGATGTAGTTCAGCGCGAACGCTCCGGTTCCAAAAGCCAGGCGGTTCCCGATGAAGTTAGGAGTATCCTTTGCAAGGACGATTCCCTTCCCCAAGCGGTATTCACCAAACCAGGAAATGAATTTGGTAACCTCCGGCAGGGTATCATCGGTCGGGATGATCTCAAGCAGTTTGAGATAG
>Ga0180007_10004687_pt1 | contig 14328 bp, 10 predicted proteins | sample MM_PC_MetaG_FD_121122 | JGI IMG/M metagenome (GOLD analysis project Ga0180007, IMG submission 121122) | Groundwater microbial communities from the Aspo Hard Rock Laboratory (HRL) deep subsurface site, Sweden - MM_PC_MetaG | ecosystem: Environmental > Aquatic > Deep subsurface > Groundwater... | reverse complement strand
GTTGATTGAGTATCTCATATGGTACAATACTCAAAGAGTACATAAAGCGCTTCACAACCAAACGCCCATTGATTATCTACTAAAAGTTCTCCCAGAGTCTCATATGTATGCAACCCATACATACTGTTGACAAACAAAACAAATACGATATAATCAACTAAGACAAATTTAATACGTAATAACTAGTGCTTTTCGCAAACTGCTAATACTGCAGGAGGGTTAGCTTGCTGTGTGCAAGCGTTTTGTGTTTTGGTAACAAATTCTGATATATCAGACGATACGTTGGGTAAAAATAAAGACTCCGGAAATTTAACTAAAAAATAAATAGTTCAAAAAATAGAAGAGTTGGATTCTATTTATGGGCTCTGAAGGGGTAAAATCACAAATGGCCAAAAAAGAACGCCAGAAGAAAGAGTACACTTTCTTTACAAAAGATGATGTCAAAGTTGAGTTGCCAAACTTAATCGAAATACAGAAGAGTTCATATAGGTGGCTTTTTGAAGAGGGAATCAAAGAGTTACTCGACGAAATATCTCCGGTAGATGATTTTACCGGGGAGGCGATGAATTTGGAATTCGGTTCATTCGGACTGGGAGAGCCAAAAGTTGACGAAATGACCGCCAGAAGCAGAAATCTGACTTTCAAGGCTCCGCTGATGTGCGATGTTATTTTAACCAACAAAATTACTAAAAAGAACAAGGCCTCGAAGGTTTTTCTCGGTGATTTTCCCGTCATGACCGATCGGGGTACTTTTATTATAAATGGAATTGAAAGAGTCGTCGTTTCTCAAATTGTCCGATCATATGGTGTTATCTTCGTTGTGGACAATACCGGCGGTAAGAAATTGTTTGGTGCTAAATTAATTCCGTCGCGCGGCGCATGGCTCGAGTTTGAAACTTCAAATCGCGGCGTCATTTCTGTCAAGGTAGATAGAAAAAGAAAAATTCCCGTTACAACTTTTCTAAAAGCGATGGGGATGAAGTCAAATGAGGAAATTGCTAGAAAGTTTGCCGATGTTGATGATAATCCCGAGATGAAATATATCGAGCAAACAATATCTAAGGATTCTGCCAAAGATCAAGACAGCGCCTTGGTAGAAGTCTACAAGAGGATCAGACCAGGTGATTTGGCAACAGCCGAAGCGGCAAAAGTCTTCATAGATGCACTTTTCTTTAATCCCAAGAGATATGATCTCGGTAAGGTTGGACGATATAAAGCCAACAAGAGACTTGATATCAACGTAAAAGAAGACATTGCTGGAAGAATTCTCAGGCTTGACGATGTTATCGAAATAATTAGAGAGATAATCAGATTGAACAATGACCCGATGGCAGAGCCAGATGATATCGATCATTTAAAAAACAGACGCGTAAGAGCGGTTGGCGAACTCGTCCAATCACGTCTTAGAGTTGGATTTTTGAGAATGGAAAGAATTATCAAGGACAGAATGAGCGTCGTGGAGACCGAAACTGCCACTCCGGCTCAGCTTGTAAACTCAAGGCCGATAGTGGCAGTTTTGCAAGAGTTTTTTGCTTCTAGCCAAATGTCCCAATTTATGAACCAAACCAATCCACTTTCGGAGCTTGAACACAAAAGAACCCTTTCAGCTACCGGCCCGGGTGGACTCTCGCGCGAAAGAGCAGGGTTTGAAGTTAGAGACGTCCATCAATCTCACTATGGAAGAATTTGTCCAATCGAAACACCCGAAGGTCCAAACATCGGACTGGTTGGATATCTGGCCTCATATGGAAAAGTTAACGATTACGGTTTTATCGAAACACCTTACTTGGTTGTTGAGCAAAAAAAATCAAGACCAAAGGCAACCAAAAGGATAGTTTATTTAGATGCTTCGGAAGAAGAAAAATCAGTTATTGCTCCGGCATCAACCAAAAAAGACAAAGATGGTTACTTAATAGGAAAGCGCGTACCAGTTAGAAAATTCGGCTCTCCTTCGATTGAAAATATTTCAAGCATTCAGTATATGGACGTTTCGCCCAAACAAATCGCATCTATCACAACCGCCCTGATTCCCTTCATTGAGCATGACGACGCCGTACGCGCCAACATGGGATCGAATATGCAACGACAAGCTGTTCCGGTTATTAAAACCGAAGCACCGATTGTTGGAACAGGAATGGAAGCTGATGCAGCAAAATCATCGGGGCACATTGTTCTTTCTCCCGTTAACGGAAAAGTAGAAGAGGCGTCAGGCGATAAAGTTGTTATAAAAGATTCAAGTGGAAAAAAGCACACTTCCTTTATCGAAAAATTTACTCGCTCGAATCAGGGCACATGTATAAACCAAAAAATTATTGTTGAATCAGGAGACTCCGTAAAGAAGGGTGATGTAATTGCTGACGGTCCCGGAACGGACAGTGGCTATTTGGCTCTTGGTAGAAATGTCCTGGTTGCATTTATGAGCTACCGAGGCGGAAACTACGAAGATGCTATTCTCATCTCGGACCGCCTAGTCAGAGAAGACGTCTTAACTTCGATTCATATTGAAAAATACTCAATTGAAATTAGAGATACTAAGCTCGGCCCTGAAATAATTACTCGCGACATTCCAAATGTCGGTGAAGAAGCTCTTTCCAATTTGGATGAAAACGGTGTTGTTCTTGTCGGAGCGGAAGTTGAAGCGGGTGACATCTTGGTTGGAAAAATCTCACCCAAGGGGGAAACAGAATTATCCGTCGAGGAAAAACTGCTTCGAGCCATCTTTGGAGAAAAAGCCAAGGATGTTAAAGATTCATCCCTAAGATTGCCACATGGCGAAAAAGGAAAAGTTATTGATATAAAACTATTTTCAAAAGATGCCGATGATGAACTGCCAGAAGGTGTAAACCAAATGGTGGAAGTATCGGTCGCACAAATGCGAAAAATCTCAGTCGGTGACAAACTTGCTGGAAGACATGGAAACAAGGGTGTAATTTCGACCGTTTTGCCTGCTGAAGACCTGCCTTATCTTGAAGACGGAACTCCGGTTGACATAATCTTGAATCCGCTCGGAGTAGTTTCCAGAATGAACTTAGGGCAAATACTTGAAACACATCTCGGGCTTGCAGTTAATAGACTCGATATGATGGTCGCCACTCCTGTGTTTGATGGTGTGAGTGTCGATAAAATAAAGGAATTATTGAAGCAGGCAGGCTTTTCAGAGGACGGAAAGATGACCCTCTATGATGGTAAGACGGGCGAAGCTTTTGAATCGCCGGTAACCGTAGGACACAAATACATCTTGAAGCTTGCTCACCTTGTTGACGATAAAATGCACGCCAGATCTGTTGGACCATATTCTATGGTTACCCAGCAGCCACTTGGCGGAAAAGCCCAATTTGGAGGTCAGAGATTTGGGGAAATGGAAGTTTGGGCTCTCGAGGCTTACGGCGCCGCTCATATCTTGCAGGAAATGCTTACCATCAAATCGGACGATGTTACCGGAAGATCACGGGCTTATGAATCTATTATCAGAGGCGAAAAAATCGAGAAACCGTCTGTTCCGGCTTCGTTTAATGTCTTAGTCAGAGAACTTCAAGGATTGGCACTCTCTCCTGAGATGATTGGCGGAATAGAGCAGGTAACCGAGGAAGAATATAAAGCCAGAACCCTACCAAGAAGAGAGGTTTTCCCCGAGAGAGAAACTACCGATGATAGTGAAAAAGAGGATCGTGAACTAACCGAGATTTTAGCAGGTCAGGAGCAAAATCCACCCCAAGAAGAAAGCATAGACAAGGAGGAAAATGAATAATCGATCCGCAAAAGTTCAAAAAGACGTTGTGCTTAAAGATTTTGATAAAATCAAACTGCAAATAGCTTCTCCCGAAGAGATTATTGAGTGGTCTTATGGAGAAATTACCAAGCCGGAGACTATTAACTATCGAACTCAAAAACCCGAACGCGATGGGTTATTTGACGAAAGAGTTTTTGGACCGGTCAAGGACTGGGAGTGTTATTGCGGAAAATACAAGAAAATTCGCTATAAGGGTGTAATTTGTGATCGCTGCGGAGTTGAAGTAACAAGGTCCCAAGTAAGACGTGAACGGATGGGGCACATAGAACTCGTTGTTCCGGTTGTGCATGTTTGGTATATCCGAGGCGGCAGCGGAGTTATTTCAACTGTTCTCGATATGACAATTTCCGATATCGAGTCCGTAGCTTATTTTGCCGCTTTCGTTGTAATTTCAGTGAATGAAGAGCTCAAAGCCCAATCCTTGGAGCAGCTGCAGAAGGAGTTCGATGAAGCCAAAAAAGATCCTAGGTTTAAAAACAACGAAATTGCGCTAAGTAAACTAGAAGCTTCTTTTAAGGCTTCAAGAAGCGAGCTTCAGTCAATCCAATACAAGAAGGTCCTAAGTGAAAGCGAGTACACCTCTATCTCATTGAAATACGGAAATGTTGCCAAAGTTGCAATCGGTGCAGAGGCAATTCTAGAGCTTCTCAAAAACACCGACTTGAACAATGAAATCAAAAATCGTGAGGGGCGCTTAGAGGGTAGTATTACAGCCAATAGAAAGAAGTTGCTTAGATCGCTTAAAGTATTTAAAGATATGAAGTCAGCCGGCATAAGACCGGAGTGGTTAATTATAAAGAACCTTCCTGTTATTCCACCTGATTTAAGACCGATGGTTCAGCTTGACGGAGGGAGATTTGCCGCCTCCGACTTAAATGATCTGTACAGAAGAGTGTTGAACAGAAATAATCGTCTTAAAAAACTTCTTACAGCGGGAGCCCCGGAAGTTATCTGCAGAAACGAAAAGAGAATGTTGCAGGAGGCTGTGGACGCTCTTCTTGATAATTCAGCGCGACGCGGAAGAGCTGCAGTTGCCGGAAACCAGAGAAAACTACGAAGCCTATCTGATATCCTAAGGGGTAAACAGGGCAGATTCAGACAAAACCTGCTTGGTAAAAGAGTCGATTATTCGGGCCGTTCAGTTATTGTTATCGGACCGGATCTCGAGCTTCATCAATGTGGAATTCCTAAGGTAATGGCCCTCGAACTATTCAAAACATTTGTCATCGCTAAATTAATTAGCGAGGGTCACGTCTACAACGTCAAGAATGCTACAAAGCTTATCGAACAGAAAGATCCAGTCGTCTGGGATGTTCTGGAGCAAGTTACTGCAGGTCATTATGTTATGCTTAATCGCGCTCCGACCTTGCACCGGCTCGGAATCCAAGCATTCCTTCCGGTTTTAATTGAAGGAAAAGCTATTCAGATTCATCCGCTTGTTTGTCAGGCATTTAACGCTGACTTTGACGGCGACCAAATGGCTGTCCACGTTCCTCTTTCCGACAATGCCAAAAAAGAGGCAGGCGAGATAATGCTTTCGAGTAAAAACCTGTTAAAGCCCGCCTCGGGAGAGCCGATTGTGACTCCTCGATTTGATATGATTTTGGGCTGTTATTACATAACCGATATGAAGATGGATACTGACAGGCCAAAAACCTATTCGGGTAAAAATGAAGCTATTATGGCATGGCAGACAGGCAATATAAGACTCAAGACCACTATGAGATTAAGAACCGATGATGAAATCCGGGAGACCGATACTGAGGTAAGCGAGAAAGACGATCACAGAATAATTGAGACATGCGTAGGGAGAATTCTGTTCAACAATATCCTTCCTGACGGTTTTGGATTTATAAACAAGGCCATAGACGCTAAAGTAATGAAAAGCATTGTCTCTGAAGTTTTCAAGTTGCACGGTAGTGAAACGACCGCCAAACTGCTAGATAAAGTAAAATCACTCGGTTTTGAGTATGCAACAATATCTGGAATGTCAATCGGAATCGACGATATTGAAGTTCCAGATGAAAAAGAAGGAATAGTCAAAAAGACTCAAGAAAAAATTGACGAAACTGAAACACTGCATCGCCGAGGATTAATTACACCTGACGAAAAACGAATTAAATCGATTGATTACTGGTCAGAGGCACGAACGCAAATAGAAAAGAAGATGATGGAAAATTATTCACTGGATAATCCGGTTTTAACTTATGTTAATTCCGGAACAAGGGGCTCCGTTGCTCAACTTATCCAGATGGCAGGGATGAAGGGTCTGGTTGTTAACCCAGCCGGTGAAATAATTGAAATCCCGATTATTTCAAACTATCGAGAAGGTTTGACGGTATTCGAATACTTTATCTCTTCGCACGGTTCGAGGAAGGGTCGATCTGACACTTCGCTTCGAACCTCCGATGCCGGTTACCTTACCAGAAGACTCGTTGATGTGGCCCAGGAAATAATCGTAAGAAACAATGACTGCAAAACAGAGGATGGGATAGAAATGATAAGGGCTGAATCAGAAGACTTTGGCGAGAGCTTCCAGGATCGAATAGATGGAAGAATTGCCGCTAAAGCAGTTAAAGTTAAGAATAAAACTTTAGTCAAATCAGGAGAAGAAATTACCAAAGTATTATCAATTGAAATTGCCAAGAGTGATGTTGAATCTGTGGTGGTTAGATCAGTGGCATACTGTAAGGAAACCTATGGAGTTTGTCAGAAATGTTATGGTCGCGATTTGGCAACCGGTACGATAGTAGAAAAAGGAGTTACGGTCGGAGTAATTGCCGCCCAGGCGATTGGCGAACCGGGTACCCAGCTTACCATGAAAACATTCCATCTTGGAGGAGTTTCCGGTGAAGACATAACATCCGGACTTCCGAGAGTTGAAGAGCTTTTTGAAGCAAGACGTCCTAAATATGAAGCACCTATTTCCGAGATTGCGGGACTTGTTGAAATTACTAAGGGACGTGAAGGAGCTATTATCGATGTCGTTTCTGATGATGACATGAGAGAGGAGATCGAGATTCCGGACGGATACGAGTTGGTAGTAAAGAGCGGCGATGAAGTAAAGGCTAAAAAGGCCGTTGCAGTTTGCAAAGACAAAAAAGCGATCAGAACAAACATTCCAGGACAAGTAAGTTTGTCAAAAGGTAAAATACAGGTTACTTCGCGGGACAAAATATCCGCAAATTATGTCGTTAATCCCGGCTTAACAATCTATGTCAAAGCTGGCGATAAGGTTGAAAAGGGACAGGTTTTGGCTGAAGGCCATCTCAACCTTTCAACGCTTCTTAGGTTGCGTAGCTCACAGGATGTAATAAAATACATGATTCGCGAAATTAAATCGATCTATATGTCCCAGGGTCAGACAATTAATGACAAGCATCTTGAGGTCATTATTAGACAAAACTTGTCGAAACTACGCGTTATCGATGAGGGAGATAGTGAATTGATACCAGGACAGGTTATTGATTTGCTAGAGCTGAACCAAGAAAACGAGAAACTCCAAAAAGCCAAGAAAAAAGAGGCCAAAGCCGAGCAAATCATAATGGGTATTACGAGAGTTGCCTTGAAGACAGAGAGCTTCTTATCGGCCGCTTCCTTCCAGGAAACAACCGGAGTATTGATCAATGCAGCTATTCGAGGTTCGGTAGATGAACTCAAAGGGTTGAAAGAAAACGTGATTATTGGTAAACTAATTCCCGCTGGTACAGGCCTTAAGCCCAGCAAGGAAAAAAAGTAATGCCAACAGTCAATCAACTTATTAAGTCAGGAAGAAAGTCAATATCCAAAAAAAGCAAGAGTCCGGCACTCGCGAAAAATTTTAATTTCCTGAAAAACAAGCCTACAAATGCCCAGAAATCCAATCCTTTCAAGAGAGGCGTTTGCACTAAAGTAACAACCATGACACCCAAGAAACCAAACTCAGCTTTGCGCAAGATTGCCAAAGTCCGGCTCACTAATGGTCAGGAAATTACGGCATATATCCCAGGCATCGGACACAACCTGCAGGAACACTCGGTTGTCTTGATTCGCGGTGGAAGGGTTAAGGACTTGCCTGGCGTTAGGTATCACATTGTCAGGGGTAAACTTGATACCCAAGGGGTGCAGAAGCGCATGAAATCAAGAAGTAAATATGGTGTAAAGAAAGAAGCTAGGAAGTAAATGAGAGGAAATAATTACTATAAAAAGAGATTAATTGCTCCAGACGAACGGTTTGGCTCTACTTCTGTAAGTAAATTTATCAATTATATAATGGAGCGTGGAAAAAAATCCATTGCCAAAAAACTCGTATATGATTCGCTTGACGAAGCGGCAAAAGTTCTCAAAAAAGAGCCCCTTGATGTTTTTAATGCGGTCTTGTCTGCAATCGCTCCTTCAGTTGAAGTTAGAAGTCGTAGAATCGGTGGGGCCAACTATCAAGTTCCGATTGAAGTTCGAGAACCAAGACGCACAGCGCTAGCGATGCGATGGATAATCGCTGCTGCGAAAAGCAAAAAAGGAATGCCCATGCATAAGCGGTTAGCGACTGAATTTCAGGATATTCTGAGCGGAACAGGGGCAGCGATCAAAAAACGCGAGGATACTCATCGAATGGCCGAAGCAAATCGTGCTTTTGCCCATTTCGCCAAAATGAGATAAGTGAATTGTCAGGGGGTAATTTTTAAGATTTGGTAAATTTATGTCAAGAGAATATACGCTGGAAAGAACAAGAAATATCGGGATAATCGCTCACATTGATGCGGGAAAAACCACCGTAACAGAGCGCGTACTTTTCTATACCGGTAAAAAACACAAGATAGGTGAAGTTCATGAAGGCCTAGCGGAAATGGACTGGATGGAACAGGAGAAAGAGCGCGGTATTACCATTACCTCTGCAGCAACGACTTGTTTTTGGGCTCCTCGAGAAGAAAAAGCCAAAGACACCAGAATCAATATTATCGACACTCCGGGACATGTTGATTTCACCGTTGAGGTCGAGAGATCTCTTCGCGTTCTTGATGGCGGAGTGGTTGTATTTGACGGCGTTGCAGGAGTTGAGCCGCAAAGCGAAACTGTCTGGAGACAAGCTGACAAGTACTCGGTGCCAAGGATCTGCTTTATAAATAAGTTAGACAGAATGGGAGCTGATTTTTACAAAAGCTATCAAAGTATCTTGGATAAATTGGGGGCGAATGCAGTTCCAGTTCAGATTCCAATTGGCAGTGAAGACAAATTATCGGGCATTATTGATTTAGTTAAAATGCAAGCTTTTATGTTTAAAGATGATTTGGGAAGAGAGACCCAAAAGACAGAAATTTCTTCAGAAAACCTAGAAGAAGCAAAAAAATGGCGTTCTCATCTCGAAGAAAAAGTAGCAGAAACGAGTGAGGAACTCCTGAATAATTATCTGGCTAACGAAACCCTTAACTTAGATGAATTAAGAGAGGGAATCAGACAAGCAACAATAAAAAACGAACTCGTACCGGTATTGACCGGATCGGCTCTTAAAAACAAAGGAGTACAGCTTCTGCTTGATGCAGTTGTTGATTATTTGCCAAGTCCTCTTGAGGTTCCTCCGATGCATGGAAAAATGTTAAAAACCGAAGAGGATGTCGAGATCAAAACTAACGATGACGACAGCTTCTGTGCTTTAGCGTTTAAGATTGCTACAGATCCTTTCGTGGGAAGACTTTCCTATATTAGAGTATATTCTGGTGTTTTGAAGTCAGGAAGTTACATTATAAACAGCACAACCGGCGAAAAAGAAAGAGTCGGAAGAATTTTGAGAATGCACGCCAATCATAGAGAAGAAGTCCAAGCCGTCTATTCTGGGGAAATCGCGGCAATAGTAGGACTTAAGAATACCACGACCGGTAATACTCTGTGTGATCCGTCAAGACAAGTAATTCTTGAATCGATAATTTTCCCTGAACCAGTCATTCAAATTGCTATTGAACCGAAAACAAAAGCCGATCAAGCCAAAATGGGCCTGGCGCTCGCGAAGCTTGCAGAAGAGGATCCGACCTTTAGAATTACCTCAAATAATGAAACAAATCAGACCTTAATTTCAGGGATGGGAGAACTTCATTTGGAAATTATCGTCGATAGGATGAAGAGAGAATTTAGGGTTGAGGCCAATGTCGGAGCACCGCAAGTAGCATATCGTGAAACGATCGTTGAGGGAACAAAAGCAGAGGGTAAATTCATTAGGCAATCCGGTGGACGAGGTCAATACGGGCACGTATTTATCGAGATGCAACCAAAAGAACGCGGGACTGGAAACGAATTTATTAATAAAATTTTCGGTGGATCTATTCCAAGAGAGTTTATTCCTGCCTGTGAAGACGGTATAAACGGGGCTCTTGATAAGGGAGTAATTGCTGGATACCCGGTAGTTGATGTCGCAGTTACTTTATATGACGGATCCTATCATGATGTTGACTCCTCGGAGCTTGCCTTCCAAATAGCATCTTCGATGGCTCTTCAAAATGCGGTAAAAAATGCTAAACCAGTAATTTTGGAACCGATTATGAAGGTTGAGGCCATAACTCCTGAAGAATTCATGGGTGATGTACTCGGAGACCTTAACTCAAAAAGAGCTCAAATCGGAACGGTTGAAGATCGCGGAAACGCCAAGGCAATTCCGGCAGAGGTTCCCCTCGGAGAAATGTTTGGATATGCCACTTCGCTTAGGTCAATTACACAGGGTCGGGCGAGTTATACGATGGAGTTTTTAAAGTATGAAATTGTGCCATCTAATATTGCTTCTTCTATTATTGAGGGAAGAAAAGTTTCCACAAGTTGACGATTTTGCGATTATATGGTAAAATAAATTGAAAATTTAACGTAGAAAGAAAAAATTAAAACACGGTTTTCGGAAGAAGCGAAAACCTTATCCACACGAAAGGAAGGATACGAAATGGCTGCAAAGTTTGAAAGAACAAAACCCCACGTCAATGTTGGTACGATTGGTCATGTAGACCACGGAAAAACCACCTTGACAGCTGCAATCACCCAAGTTTTGTCAAAAAAAGGCTTGGCTGAAGCAAGAAAATTCGAAGATATCGATAACGCTCCTGAAGAAAAAGAGCGTGGTATTACTATTGCCACATCTCATCAGGAGTATGAATCTGAAAAAAGACATTATGCCCACGTTGACTGTCCCGGACATGCTGATTACGTCAAAAACATGATCACCGGAGCTGCCCAAATGGATGCTGCTATTTTAGTAGTCTCGGCAGCTGATGGCCCAATGCCTCAAACCCGAGAACACATCGTTTTGGCCAAGCAAGTCGGAGTTCCATCTATTATTGTTTTTATGAATAAAGTTGATCAAGTGTCAGATAAAGAGTTGCTCGACCTGGTTGAAATGGAAATAAGAGATCTTCTGACAAAATATGAGTACCCGGGCTCAGAAGTACCCATTATCAAGGGATCAGCACTCAAGGCCCTCGAAGGCGATGCTGAAGCAGAAGCATCTATTATGGAACTCGTTAAGGCTATGGATGATTATATTCCAGAACCAAAAAGAGATGTTGACAAGCCATTCTTAATGCCAGTTGAGGACGTTTTTTCTATTAAGGGTAGAGGAACGGTTGCAACCGGTAGAATTGAAAGAGGCATAGTCAAAGTTAATGAAGAGATTGAGCTTGTCGGTATTAAACCTACTAAAAAAGTTGTTGTAACCGGAGTTGAAATGTTCAGAAAACAACTCGATGAAGGTCAAGCCGGAGACAACGTCGGACTTCTTCTTAGAGGAATCGAAAGGGATGACATCGAAAGAGGACAGGTTGCTGCCAAGCCTGGTTCCGTTACTCCTCACACCGAGTTTGAGGCTGAAGTTTATATCTTGAGTAAAGATGAAGGTGGAAGACATTCTTCTTTTACCAAGGGTTATAAACCGCAGTTTTATGTCAGAACTACTGATGTTACAGGAGAAGTTACAAAGCTTAGCTCAGGCGCAGAAATGGTAATGCCGGGAGATACAGTCAATGTATCAGTTAAATTGATTGTTCCTGTTGCAATGGAAGATCAGATGAGGTTTGCAATTCGAGAAGGTGGTAAGACAGTTGGAGCAGGCGTAGTAACAAAAATAATCAAGTAAAAAAGAATTAATAAATCGTACATTAAAATGCCCAAGTCTAGCTCAAGTGAAAAAATCAGGATAAAAATCAGAGGATATGATTACCGGATTCTTGATAAATCCGTTAAACATATTATCGAAACCGTTGAAAGAACCGGAGCAAAGATCATTGGCCCCATTCCTTTGCCGACCGAAATTCAAAAGATGACGGTTCTGAAGAGTACATTCGTCCATAAGGATTCCAGGGATCAATACGAAATCAGGGTACATAAGAGACTGCTAGATGTAGTTGAGATAAATAATCGTACGATTGATCAGCTGATGAACATTGAACTTCCTGCTGGTATTGACATAGAGGTAAAAACCTAAGACAATTAGGCAATCCGGTTCCAATAAAAGGAGCCGGCTGCGTAACTATCTTAAAGCAAAATTAGTTACTACCCGAATAATGCACTGAGTTAAACAGAGTGTTTTTGGGTAAAGGTTTAATAGTGAAGATTTTTGCCACAAAAGTTGGCACAACACATCATTATCTCGAAAATGGCAAACATCAAGTTGTTACTGTTTTAAAATTGAAAAAAACCGTAGTTGCGAAATTCAAAAATAAGAAAAAAGACGGTTATGATGCAATCGTACTAGTGCAGGATAACGAAAAAGCGAAAATAAAAAAATCCGTTCAAGGCGCCTTTAAAAACCTATCACCATCGAAGATTATTGAGGAGAAAACAGAAATTGAAGGCAAGAAAGTTGGCGAAGAGTACACGATTGATAGTTTAAACGAAACTGATAAGATAAATATTTTGTCAAAATCAAAAGGTAAGGGATTTCAGGGCACGATCAAAAGACATAATTTCAACACCGGTCCCAAGACACACGGCTCACGAAACTATAGACGTCCAGGTTCAATTGGTATGACAACTCCTTCAAGGGTACCGCTCGGAAAGAAAATGGCCGGTCACATGGGCGATGACAGGATTACACTTAGAAATGTAAAAATCGAAAAAATTGACAAAAAGCTAAATACCATTTGGGTCGCGGGTCATGTTCCGGGAGCAAACAAATCATCGATTGTGGTAATAAAATGAAATTAAAAATCCCTTATTACAATTCCGAGGCAGCGCCGCAAGAGCCCATTATCATAGAAGTTAACGATAAATTTAAAGAAGTTAATGCTAGTTTGGTATCCCAAGCTCTTCACGTCGAGAGAAATAAAACCGAATTCAAAAGCGGGCTTACTAAAACTAGATCCGACGTACGTGGCGGTGGGAAAAAGCCCTGGAAACAAAAAGGGACAGGTCGTGCTAGAGCCGGATCGAATAGGTCACCGCTTTGGAGAGGTGGTGGAATAACATTTGGCCCAGATGGACAAAAGAAAAACCTTCAAATACCCCAGAAAATGAAACAAATGGCGATACTATCTATGGTTGTCCACAAGGCCATAGAAAAAGAATTATCGGTCATTGAAAAAATAGAAGTTGCAGATAACAAAACCAAGAATGCTGCAAAAATGATCGAAAAAATTAACAGTGCTAAACGAGTTATATTGGTAACAGATATTGGCGAAAAGGGGAGTATAATCGCTTGGAGAAATCTGCCACTTGTTGAGCTTAGAAACAATGGAGATCTGGCTTTAAATGACTTAAACTCAACAAAAATGGTTATTTTTACAAAGACGGCTTTTGGTCAAATCGAAGGAAGGCTTAAGGTAAAATGAGAAAAATAAGCCCATACATTACAGAAAAATCCGTAGATCTTGCCAAGCAGGGTAAATTTACATTGAAGGTTGATTTTAACGCAACTCGTGACGAGATACGCAGTTTAGTAAAGAAATATTACCTGGTAAATCCAATTTCCATAAATATCATCAAAGGTAAATATTTGCACTCAACAAAACACAGGAAACAATTTAACGATAGGGGTGTGAAAAAAGCGTTAGTACATCTTGAAAAAGGAAAAATGATTCCTGGGTTTGAGTTCGAGACAGAAGACAAAAAAAGTAAACAAGCTAAAAAAATTGATAAAAACAAAGCTAAAAAAATAAAAGAGACAAAAGATGTTAAAACAAGTTAAAAGACTTACAAGCGGATACTTTGAAGGAAGCTTCGAAGTAAGATCGGATTTAAACAAGCTTAGAAAAGTTAAGTCTTTAACGATGAGGTTAAAAAAGAACAATGGGCGCGACGATACCGGCAGAATCAGTTCAAGGCACCTCGGAGGCGGAGCGAAAAAAATTTATAGAGTCATTTCGGACTTGTCTGATATAAAAACACCCTCTAAGGTAATAGATATCCAATATGACCCGAATCGATCAGCTAACATCGCCCTCCTAGAAACCGAGGATGGCAGAAAGAGATATATCATCTCTCCGGAAAAATTAAAAATAGGATCGGTTATTTCATATAAAGAAGAGGAAAACCTGAAAACCGGCGATAGAGCAATGCTTAAAAATATTCCGGTTGGATCAAGCGTTCATGAT
>Ga0180007_10004686_pt1 | contig 14328 bp, 16 predicted proteins | sample MM_PC_MetaG_FD_121122 | JGI IMG/M metagenome (GOLD analysis project Ga0180007, IMG submission 121122) | Groundwater microbial communities from the Aspo Hard Rock Laboratory (HRL) deep subsurface site, Sweden - MM_PC_MetaG | ecosystem: Environmental > Aquatic > Deep subsurface > Groundwater... | reverse complement strand
ACGATCTTAAAATCGTAACATGTTTTTGCTTTGTAATCCGTCGACGTTTATTTAGTATCATTCTGCCCTATATCATAACAGATTTTTACATTTTTTTATCTGTTATCTGGGCAAGACCCTAAATAAATAGGAAGTATGAACTTCCTGCTAATTTAAGTACTCAAAATTTAAGGCATTTATTTCAGGAGTATATTTTCCTTTTACTATTTCCAAGTTTTTAATTCTTAACTTACTTTTCTTGTTTCTTTCGTTCTATTCTATTATACTATCAGTATATGAAGCCTCCCAAATTTACTACCAGATTTGTTCTATTCAGTCTTGTAATAGCGGTATTTGTCGTTAGTTTAATCTGGCTTTATGAAGAGAAACTCAGGCCAAGGGTAAAACTGGACACTCCAACAGAGTTACCTGAGTTTGGAGTTAGTTATATTTATTCCACAACAAATTATTCACAATTCTTAGATGATGCCAAAAAAGACTTAAAAGAAATTAAAGATTATGGCTTTTCCGGCATAAAGATAACTTTTCATTTTAAACAAAATGATGCTACTTCTGCTATTCTTGCTGAAGAAGCTGCAAAGGTTGGAATATATCCTATAGGCCAATTAGTCGGACACAATTCCAAACCTCTAGATAGATCCTTTAATAGTGATGAGATGACTTTTTGGCTAGGATACACTAGGAATACTGTAAAAGAAAATAAAGATATAATTTACTTCTGGGAAGTCTGGAACGAACCAGATATTGCAAAATTTCGTTATGGGACACCTCAAGAATACTTTGAACTTTTAAAGCAGACTTACCCGGTTATAAAGGAAGAAAATCCAAATGCTAAAGTAATATTTGCAATCGGTTGTGTGGATAAAAATGGTATTAATTTTTTAAATAAAGTTTTAGAACTTGGAGGCGGGGATTATTTTGACATACTGGGTTTTCATCCTTATGCAGGAAATCCTTATATTAGAGAAGATGTTTTTAAAAGCTCGATCAAAGAAATTAAAGAAATACAAAAGAATAATAACAACAAGTGGCCACTTTGGATAACTGAAATCGGAGTTCCGACAAGTGAAGTCAGCGAACAGGAACAGGCAAATTTAGGGTCTATGGTTTTTCAAAAAGCCAGCGAAGAAAATATGCCAGTGATCTGGTTTTATTATTCAGATAAACAAGCACCAGGAAACATTTTAGAATCAGGTTGGGGCTTAATCCGTGAAGACGGAACGAAAAGGCCACTGTTTGAGGCTTTAACAGAGATAATTAAGTAGTAGAAAAAAACTATTCCAATGATCCATCATCCAATTGACAATATGCAATAATAAAAAGATGATCTCGAATGAATTAACCAAAATTGAACGGCTTTCAAAACTCACAAGAATAGAGCTTACTTTTAGTGAGAAAATCAGATTTTCAAAGGAACTAAACAGATTTACGGAAAGTACATATCTAAAAAAAGGGAACACCAGGAGGCCAATGAGTCATCCTGCAGGGCTTGTAAACTCGTTTAGATACAGAGGAACACGTGCACCATTATCACAAAAAGATGCTTTGAAGAATTCAAAATCTATAAGCAATGGTTACTTTAAGACAAATCCGGAGTTAGTTTGTTCACAGGATGAAGAATAAATTATATTCAAAAACAATTCATGAAGTGTCGGATCTGCTTAAATCCAAGAAGATCTCAACTAAGGATATCATTGACGAGACCAAAGAGAATATCGATATGTGGGAATCCAAAATTTGTGCTTTTATTACCTTATGTGACTTTTCAGGTTCTAGAATACAGAAAGGCCGTTTAGCAGGAATTCCATTCTCGGTAAAGGATAATCTAAGTACAAAAAATATCCTTACAACTGTCGGATCAAAGATATTAGAAAATTACACGCCCCCTTATGATGCTACTGTTGTTGATAAGTGTAAAAGTTCGGGAGCAGTCATCGTCGGGAAGACAAACATGGACGAGTTCGGCCATGGTTTTACTACTGAAACTTCTGCATTTAAAACGACATTAAACCCATGGGATCTAAAAAGATTACCCGGTGGTTCATCTGGAGGTGCAGCTGCAGCTGTTGCTTGTGGAATGGGCCTGTTTGCACTTGCTACTGAGAATCTGGATTCACTGCGGATGCCGGCTGCTGTTTGCGGCGTTGTCGGGCTTAAACCTACTTATGGCCGATGTTCAAGATATGGAATCATTGCCATGGCCTCATCACTTGAATGTCCGGGTGTTATTGCACGAAACGTAAATGATGCAGCTTTGATCTTAAGTATTATTGAAGGAAAAGATGAGAAAGATGCAAATTCGATCAGCACAGAAGCATTAGACCTTTTATGCTTAAAAGCTAATAAAAAACAAAATTTCAGAATTGGATATTCACGAAATTACCTTGGTGATGGCATAGATCCAGCTGTGAAGTCTGTGTTTGAAAAGCAGATATCTGCCTTGTCAGATCAAGGGTTTGAAATCTTAGAAGTGGAGATCCCGGATCCTGAGGCTGAAGATTTCATGAACAATATAATTTACCGCTCAGAAGTATCAAGCAACTTAGCTCGATATGACGGTATTCGTTTTGGATATTCGGCAAATGATGTGAAAGATTCTTTTGAACAATATTACAAGACTCGAAGTGCTTTCAGTTCAGAAGTGAAAAGACAAATAGTGACAGATACTCTGGCGGTTGAGGAGAGCGAGAAGCTGGGCAGATTGTATATCGAAGTTCAGAAGCTCCGCGGCGAATTCTCAAAAAAGTGGGATAGATTATTTAAGAATGTTGATGTCTTGATAAGCCCTTCAGCTCCGAATCTGGCATTGCCTGTTGGATTTGGCAAGAAAAGCGGCTTTATCGGCGGAGTCGTTGAGAAGAAGACTGCAGATGAAGGCAAGGGGTATATGCGACTTCAGGGGATGTATTCTGTCCCGGCTGTGCTCTATGGCTTTCCTGCAATTTCTATTCCTATCAGATTGTCTGAAGGTGGTCTTCCAATTGGGATAAATATTTTTGCAGACAGATTTGAGGAAGAAAAGATGCTGTGCTTAGCGAAGTTTATTGAAGAAACAGTAGGTTTTAGGGGTCTGATAAGCTAGTATTTATTTTTATATGTACCAAAATGAAAAGTCTAACCAAAGAAGAAAAATCAGTAATCGAAAATAAGGGAACGGAGAAACCATTTACCTGCGAGTACAGGAATCATTTCAAGAAAGGGAAGTATATATGCAGGAAGTGTGAAGCAACACTTTATAGATCAAAGGATAAATTTAAATCAGATTGCGGCTGGCCAAGTTTTGATGATGAGATGAAGGGAGTTGTGAAAAGAGTACCTGATGCTGACGGAGTACGAACTGAAATCATTTGTGCGAACTGTGGGGCACATCTAGGCCATGTGTTTGAAGGTGAAAAGTTGACAGATAAAAACGTTCGACACTGTGTCAATTCTATATCACTTGAGTTTATAGGGGATGAAAAGCAATAGGATAATCCTAGGAGTTTGAAAATATAGAATTGTGGTTGGAAAGAGGGAAGGGACACGTATAATAGTAACGAATTAAACGCATATAACGAATGAAGCAGCTATTGTATCCTACTCTTAGTTATAAGGTGATTGGTATATGTATGGAGGTTCATAACAAACTTGGACCGATGCACAGAGAAAAAGTATATCAGAATGCTGTAGAAGAGTTATTCAAATCTCGAAATATTAAATATTTAAGGGAACAGAGAATCCCATTATATATAGATAGAAAGAAGATAGGTAATTACTTCATTGACTTTATTGTTGAAGAAAAGATGTGTTTAGAATTAAAAGCGCACTTTTACATAATGAGAAATTTTGATATGCAGATACTGTCGTATATGAAAAGTTTAAGATTGAGATTAGGAATTGTTGTAAACTTTAGGAGTGAGAGATTATGGTCAAAAAGGTTAGTTCTCCCAGACAAGTATTTATGCTAAAATTTGTTAAATTAGTTAATTTGGTTTATGAATATGTTTGTTCCAGTTATTGGTCTCGAAGTCCATCTTCAGTCGAAAACAGAATCAAAAATGTTTTGTCCTTGCCCGGCTGACTACTTCGGAAAAGAGCCAAATACTCAGACGTGTCCTACGTGTCTTGGCCTGCCGGGGGCATTGCCGAGCATAAATGCAAAAGCCATCGATCATTGCATCAAATTGGCTCTAGCACTTCATTGTAAAATAAACAAAGAGACAAAGTTCGACCGCAAAAATTACTTTTATCCGGATTTGCCAAAAGGCTATCAGATATCTCAGTATGATCAGCCAATCGGCTATGAGGGATTTGTTGAAATAGATATTGACGGAGATTCACGCAGGATAAGAGTTACTAGAGTACATCAGGAAGAAGATACAGGAAAATCAATTCATGAGGCAGACCATACACTACTAGACTTCAACAAGTCAGGTGTACCGCTTATCGAAGTGGTCTCCGAACCAGATTTCGAAACTGTTGAAGAGGTCATCGAATATTCAAAAGAACTTCGCAGGATTGTTCGGTACTTAGGAATTTCAAATGCAGATATGGAAAAAGGCCAGATGCGGTTTGAGTTAAATATTAGCCTTAAGGAGGCTGGTTCAAAAGGACTTCCGGATTATAAAGTTGAAGTGAAGAATATTGGTTCAATCTCAGTTCTTGAGAAGGTGATCAATTTCGAGATTGAGCGTCAGACAGTATTACTGAAGAAGGGAAAAAAGCCTGTGCAGGAAACGAGAGGGCTGAAAGATATGAGCGGGGAGACTGTATCGCAGAGATTCAAAGAAGGAAGTTCTGATTATAGATATTTCCCGGAGCCTGATTTACCGCCTATCGAAATAGATGACGGCTGGATAGAAAGAATCAGTGAAGAAATCCCGGAACTTCCAGGGGATAAAAGAAAGCGGTTTGAAAAGCAGTATGGGATTGAGAGGGATGTGATCCGAACGATTACTGTGAGCAGAGCAAGAGCTGATTGGTTTGAAAAGGCGGTGAAGGGCGAATCAAAGGAAGTTGCTATTGAGGTGGGGAATTGGTTTATTGGAGATTTTATGAAACTCCTTAATAACTCAAAGCTCAAAACTCAAAGTTCAAAATTAAAGCCGAAGTATTTAGTTGAATTGACCGAGCTTCACAAATCTGGAAAGATATCTGGAACAGTAGCAAAACAGGTACTTGAGGAGTCATTCAAAACTGGTAAATCTCCCAAAGAAATTGTTGTAGAAAAAGGACTGGAGCAGGTGAGTGATACCGGTGAATTAGAAAAAGTAGTTCAGAAAGTACTCAAAGCAAATCCAGAAGTTGTTGCAGAAATCAAAGCGGGCAAAGAACCGGCTGTTCAGTTCTTGGTTGGGCAGGTGATGAGAGAGACAAGAGGGAAGGCAAATCCAAAAGTGGCAGAGAAGGTGATAAGAAATGAATTGAAATTAAAGAGCTAATTTATCTAATTCTGATTATTATGAAAATCAAACCCGGTATCTACAAACACTATAAAGGACATAAATACAGGGTTATTGGTATTGTTAAACACAGCGAGACTTTGGAAGATTTGGTTATTTATGAAGCTCTATACGATAATGAATTGTCAAAGCTGTGGGTGAGACCACTAGAGTTGTTTATTGATGAGGTGGAGTATGAAGGGAAGAAGATGAAGAGGTTTGAACAGGTAGACAGTGGTTAGTGATCAGTGATCTGTAACTCTGGAATTCTTGAGATCATAGTTCAGATTTGCTTCTGAAAAGTGAAGTGCTCATGGAAATATTGTAAAACTACAAATCTTCTCCAATTTATTCTATAATGTTGTGGAATAAATTATTAACCATTCAACTATGTTTAAAGACCGATTTAATCCGAAAAAGTTCGGAACACTACTTAGTTTTGGGTGCATAGTCTTATTTTTATTGTTTTTTCTTCCGTCATTCTTTGTTGTTGTAGACGCTGGGGAGATAGGAGTTTATTCGCTGTTTGGTAAGGTAAGTGATGATCCTTTGTACTCGGGATTTAGATTCAAAGTTCCTTTTGCCAAGGTAGTGAAGATGTCAACGAGGACTCAGGATTATACTATGACAAGTATTGAGGAGGACAGTGAATATCTGACCTCGACTGCGGGTGCCAATGATGCTATTGAAACTCGAGCTAAAGACGGGGCACGAGTATGGCTGGATATCACAGTACTGTATCACTTGAATGCGGAAAGCGGACCAACTATCTATAAAGAACTGGGCACAGATTATGTTGAAAAACTTGTTAGGCCGCTGATAAGAAGTTCGATTCGAGGTGTTGCGGCAAATTATACTGTGACTGAGATTTATTCTTCGAAGAGGGCTGAAATCCAAACTGAGATATATGGTCAGATGGAGAAAGACCTTTTAGACAGAGGGATAACACTCGAGGATGTTTTGCTTAGGAAAGTAAATCTCTCACAAACTCTGTCAGACAGCATAGAGAATAAGCTTGCCGCAGAGCAGAACGTTGAAAAGGCAGAACTAGAGGCAGATAAGAAGAGAATTGATGCAAAGGGGCAGAAAGATGCGCAGGAGATCATCACTAAAAGCCTTACTTCCAGATATTTATATTATCTTTACATCCAAAACTTAAAAGATAATCCGTCTACGATCTATGTTCCAATTGATCCGAATAATGGAATGCCTTTGTTTAAGGAGATAGAGTAGTTGTTTAGTAAAATAATTAGTAGTTAAGTAGTAAAGTAGTCGGGTGCTTATTCATTGCTATCCAAATACTATTTAACTCCTAAGAACAGTACATTACATTTTACAATTAGCTCTAAGATGGCAGGGAAACAACAAAAGAAAACAGATCAAAGAAAGAGAAGAACAATCCGTGGTGAGATAAGTCATGCAAAAGAGGAAGTCAGAGATACTCTAGCGTCAACAACTTCTCTCATTATCTCGGCACTGACGCTCGTTGCCGGTCTTGCCTGGAACGATGTCGCGAAGGCGCTATTTGAAAAATTGAAAGAAAATTTAAGCGGGTGGGGAGAAACTGTCGGCCTTTTTTTGTATGCGGTTGTTGTTACTGTTATTGTTGTCTTGGTAGTCCAGAGGCTAAAGACTCTGAAGGAAAAAGTAGGGGGGAGGGCAATTAAATAATTTTCCAATTGTTAGATATGAAAGAAATAAGTCTTACGATTGATTCCCTGGGGAAAACAAGTGAGTTGGCTGAAAAAATAGCAGCAAAGGTTAAGGGTGGCGAAGTTATTTGCTTGATTGGAGACCTTGGCGTTGGTAAAACCTACTTTGTAAAGTTCTTTGCGCAGGCTTTGGGAATAGAAAGTGAAGATGTGATCAGCCCGACTTTTGTATATTGGAGGAAGCATAAGGGGAAAGATTTCAAGCTGAACCACTTTGATTTTTATAGAATAGAGAGCGACGAAGAAGTTGAGGATATAGGGATAGAAGAAGCACTTGAAGAGGGAAATGCCGTAATAGTAATCGAATGGGCAGATAGAATCGAAAAGCTTCTGCCGAAAGATCGCCTGGAAATTCACATTACCTACTTAGGAGAAACCGAAAGAGGTTTAAGGCTGAAAGCTTTTGGAAAAAGAAGTGAGAAAATTATTAAAGATTTAGATTTAAAAAAAGATTAACTAATTTCTTCTGATTGAGATTTCTTGTTGTTGTAAAACCGGCATTTTAAATATTGTGATATATGAAAATATCCCGAAAAGTAAAGAAGATTCTGTCTGAGTCAGAGTCTGTAGTCATTCTTATCTCGAGACCTATAGACCTCGATTGTATGGGAAGCGGTTTGGGGCTCAGAGGTCAACTGATAAAAGAAGGGAAAATGGTTGACCTGGTTTCTGCATTTGACCTTCCTGTTCTTGCCGAAGTTCTGCCACAGACAAGCCTGATCGAAAAGAAGAATGTAAGCAAGCTGGACTTTGATAAATATGATTTAGTAATTACACTTGATGGAGGAAATGCAAGACAATTTGCTGATGTAGCCTCTGACAGTGATTTCAACTTTGGCGGGGCTTTAAACATATTAAATATTGATCATCATCTGGGAAGTATGCACTTTGCAAAATATGAGATATGGGATCCCAAAGCCTCATCGACCTCGGAGGTTCTTTTGAGTACGTTAATCGATATTGATCTGCTAAGTAAAGACGAGGCAACACTATTGTATGCCGGACTTTTGGGTGATACGGGAAATTTCAAATATAATTTCTCGGCCAAAACTTTGCAGTTAGCATCGAAGCTAATTGATAAAGGAGCGGATTTCAAGGTTTTGGTAAATCAATACTTTTACAGCAATCAGAAATCAGATTTCAAAATACTTTCGAGAGCGATGGATAGAACGAAATTTAATGACAAGTTGGGCTACTCGTATTTAGTTGTTAATGAAAAATTATGGAAAAAGGAGCTGAATGTAAAGCACAAGGAGATGGAAAGTGGACTATACTTATACAAAAACATCTTTTTGCGTTCTATTGACGGGATAAATATAGGTTTTATACTAGTCAAAACAGGGAAGGGCTTTTATGTTCAATTTAGGGGTAATTCATATCATAATAAAATTCCTTTGTTCCAGATTGGTAGTTCGATGGGAGTTATAGGACAAGGCCATGCGAATGCGGGGGGTTTTATTGTTGAGGAGAGTGATGCGGAGGTTCTTCTAGAGAAACTTGAAAAAGTACTTGTTAAACTTGTGCAAAAGTATAATCAATTATGAAATATATTTTGGGGTTGCAGACAGCAGAATATCCGAATAACGTAGCTTTGTTGAACGAGCATGGTGAGTTGATTCGGCAAAAGAAGCTCGATGCAAAAGAGCAGACGGTAGAAAGACTTGGATCATTAGTTAAGGAAATAACTAAGGGCATAGTTAATGAAAACTTACTACTTGTAGCTGTTTGTCTTGGCCCGGGATCATATACAGGGCTTAGAGCTGGGCTTGCGTTTGCTAAAGGGTTTTGTCAGTTCACAAAAATATCTTTGGTTGGAGTATCTGCCTTTGAAGCACTCCAGGCTAGTCTTCCAGGGAAGGAAGAGATAAATGTTCTATTTGATGCGAAGAACGAAAGAGTCTTTTTCCAAAAAAAGGACAAGCTTTACGTTGATGATCTTTCAGCAGCTCTAAGAACTGTTGTTAGCAAGTCAGTGTTTGCTGGATCAGGTGCTGTTGCATATAAAGATCAAATTGCGAAAAGCTTAGGATTAAAAACGGGATCATTGAAGATATTAAGCGACGAATTGTTCTCAGTGGGTGTCGCGAAAGCTGCAGTGAAAGCCTACAGAGAAAATCCTTCTATGTATTCAAAAGAGTACTTGTATAATATCAAGCCTCTTTATATACTTCCGCCAAATATAACTTATAACTCAAATGTCCCAGCCAGAGGCTGGCTTGCCTGCCGATCGGCATGATCCCTATCTGCGCAGGCAGGCGCCTTTGGCGGAAAAACTTAAAACTCAGATGTCAAGATTTAATGTAAAAACTTGGAAATTGCTTCCAAAGATTAGTACGAAAGATTCAAAAGAATTACAAGAATATCCTGCGATTATTCGACAGTTACTTGCGAATAGAAATATCAAGACAAAGCAGGACGCAGAGAATTTCCTAGATCAATTGTATGTGAATTTCCATGACTCATACAAGATGCATGGAGCAAAAAATGCGGCTGAGGTTATTCTCCAAGCAGTCAACGAGAAGAAGAAAATAATAATTCATGGTGATTTTGATGTTGACGGGATATGTTCAACTTCGATTCTTTGGGACTTTCTTTACAGAGCTGTTGGTGCAGATGTTCTGCCGTATATTCCCAGCCGTTTCGAAGAAGGGTACGGGATGACAGATAAAAGTCTGAAAAAAGTAAAAAGTCTCGGTGGTGAGCTTGTAATCACAGTTGACTGTGGTATAAAAGACGCTGAGCTTATCAGCAAATGGAAGAAAGCTGGACTTGAGTTTGTAGTAACAGACCATCACGAGCTGGAGAAAAAAGGCAAAAAAACAATTCTTCCTCTTGATGCTTGTGCCATAGTTCACCCAAGTTATCCGAGGAGTAAGTATCCATTTGAAAAGCTCTCAGGAGCTGCAGTTGTATGGAAGTTAATTCAAGTCTTAGCGCGGGAAAAGGCTTTGGACTTTGACACGGATGTATATCTCGATCTAGTAGCCCTTTCAACCGTCTGTGATGTGATGCCGCTTGTTGATGAAAATAGATCGATAGTAAAAAAAGGATTGGAGAAAATCAAAAGGACAGAGAGAGTCGGGCTGCTGCGACTCATATATGATGCAGGACTAGAACCTGCCAATACGGAAACTTATCATCTGGGATTTATTTTAGGACCAAGGTTGAATGCTGCAGGCCGTTTGGATCTTGCAATTGAAGCGGTGAAGCTTATGGTAACGAAATCCAGATCAAAGGCACGTGAGCTTTCTGGGAAATTGAGTGACTTGAACCGGAGAAGACAAAATATACAGAAAAGAATTTATGATGATGCTTTGGCTCAGATAGAGAATGTTGGGCTTGAACGAAAACTTTATTTCGCCTGGGGAAATGATTGGGAGGAAGGTGTGATCGGTATTGTAGCAGGCAAAATATCAGAAACTTACAACCGGCCGGTCTTGATAGCAACTAGAAAGGGGAAGGGCTATACAGGTTCTGCAAGAAGTATTGATAATTTCAACATAATTGATGCTATCAACTCACAATCAGAAATTCTTGAGAGATTTGGCGGTCATCCTCAAGCTGCCGGCTTTTCAGTATCTGCTGAGGCAATTGAGCAATTCAGGGATAATCTTTTGGAAATTGCTGACAGAGATCTGGCGGACGCTGATCTGGTAAAAGCTGAACAGGCAGACTGCGAGATAAAGCTGAATCAGATTGACTGGGATCTGGCCGATTGGCTTGAGAAATTTGCCCCCTTTGGTTTTGGGAACGAGAAGCCTGTATTTATATTGAGAAAAGCAGAGATAGGATTTATCAAAACAGTCGGACAGTCAAATTCTCACCTGAGCCTTGCATTTCTGAATAAAGAAACCGGAGAATATCTGAGCGGGATAGGTTTCAACTTGGGCGACATGGCTAGGACTTTAAATCAAGGAAACTTGGTTGATGTACTCTTCTCTCTTGAAATAAACGAGTGGAATGGTGAAAGAAAATTGCAATTGAATATAAAAGATATTAGAATCGGCAGTTAATCAAAACAGAAATACTTTTTAATCACATTGATGAAAAACCTCGAGAAATATGCGCAAAAACTTGCTCAGCATCTGCCGCTTGTGATGGGGCTGACTATCCTTGGCATGGATGTTGTTGCTATTGCTGCTCCAATTCTGGCACATTTTGGCTTTGATGGAACTGCACATATCATTTATAAAATCTACAGCTTTCTGTGTCATCAGCGCCCCTGGAGATCTATTCATCTTTTTGATTATCAAGTTGCCTGGTGTACTAGGGATACCTTTATTTATCTTGCGATGGGCTTGAGCGCACTTTTTGTTCATTTCTTTAAGGTGAGAGGGGTTAAATGGTATGTAGCCGTACTTTCTCTGGTCCCGTTTGCTCTTGACGGGACTGTCCAACTGATTGCCGAGATTTCTGGAACTATAAATGGCCAGGAGACATTTTTTTATGCTAGTACGAACTTCCAAAGAATACTTACTGGGAGCATCTTCGGTGCTGGTGCCGGCCTTTGGCTTTTCGGGCTTTTGGCAGAAACGATAGATGAGGAGCTCGTTGCGAAGGGTGAAAAGGTGAAGGCACTTGCGAAAGATTTCGGGAGGAGTTTGAAGTTCTTTGGCCTAACTATTATCATTTGCCTCATTACATACATTGGTTTTGTTCAACTTTGGAATGTTACTTCTGAAAAATATAAACCGTCAGGAATCCTGGATCATAGGAGGTACTTTCCAGGGGTAAATTATGAAGAAGTAGAGGAGTGGAAGCATGTAGTTTAAACAATTAAGAATTGAGAATTAAAAATGTAGAATAAAAGTAGAATTTTCCATTTAAGATTGGCGTTTGTTGATTTTTATTTTCCTCAAATTCCAGGTTAAAAGAGAACAGTTCCCTTTACTATCTTGCTTCTCTTATAAGAGAAATAAATTCTTCTATAGTCGATTTCGCTTGCTCATCACAACCCATTATTGTAACACCATCTACAAATGGATTCAGATCCGTCATCATTTGGTATAATTCTTTGCTTGAGGCAGTTCTTGCATCTAGAACAGGCCAAAGTTTAATATCAGGGTTTGCCTCACGAGCGGTCTTAGCAATAGACTTAAAAAAGGAGACATAAGACTCAGGAAATTCAGACCTTAAGCCAGTCGCATTTACCCCAAAATTATCAGTTTGCAGGGCGAGCTGGTAAATCATTTCCTTGTCAATGTAAGCATCCCAATCAATATTTCCTTGTGCATAGATAACTTGGCTAGCGCTCAGACTTACTCCGTTACGCAGAACAGATTTCCACGAAGCTCCAACAATAAGCTCCACCCCATCCTGTTTTAATCCTGCTGCTGACTTCTCGATTGCAGCTGGAAGATTTTCTTTTTCCTCGAGCGGAGTCTTATCCCAGAGCTCGTGATCATAAATTATAGTATCCACCTTTCCTAGCCATGATTTTTCTGTATCAACAGCGTGGCTAAGACTAGGAACATTCCAGCCTACTTTTCCAACAGTAAGTGAGGGGATATCGTCAAAAGTTTCTTTCAATCCAAAAACAACAAAAATATCTTCTGTCCTAGCCCAAGAACTGAACCACTCATCCCCTAAACAAGATCCAACGGCTAAGGGGATATAGGTCGAGGAGCTTAGGGTTTCGCTATTGGTAGTCTGCTTTTGAGATAGAAAGACCTTTAAAAAAAGTATTAAAAGAAGGAGAGAGGGGGGAATAATCAGCAGTAAAACAACTTGTCTAAATTTATACTTACTGTTAATTTTATCAAGGTGATGACTTAGAACTGTCTTCATAAACGGTTCTCTTTTATTTTCTTGTTTCTTTTCAATCATTAACTTAAGTATAATATGAAACGACACGAAAGAGTAGCATTGACTTGCCTGTAGTAACTACACAGCGATGTGGGTTCTGGACAGATCGAAATTTACAGCCCCGATAATCGCTGGGGCGTTTCGTATTCAGTTCCAGTACTTTGGTGGTGAGATATTTCCCGGGTGTGAATTATGAAAAGGGAAAGCATGTGGTTTAAAACTAGAAAAGTTTCAAAGGCTTGGGAGGTAGGATTCCGTCTTTTATTTCTAAAAGTTTACGTCTATCTTTGAATCCAGAGACTAATGAAATATGGGTTTTTAATGTTTTAAATTCTGTTGCCAAGAACGTTATTAACTCCCTATTTGCCTTGCCTTTTTCAGGAGGTGCTGCTATTTTTACTTTAAGTGTCTCATCATCCAGCCACCCTACTATTTGATTTCTCGATGCATTTGGAATAACTCGGATTTTGAGCTTCATATGTTTCCTATTCTAATGGGAATTTCCGGCAAAGAGCGGCTACTTCCTTCCTGATAGCCAAGATTTCAGGATCAGTCTTGAGTTTATTTTCAAAATTCTCGAAGTCAAGTTCACAGTATTTTCTAGTGATCTCCATAACTTTGTTCATCCATTCAGCGATCTGCACCATTTCTTTTTCTTTCATCCCTCTGGTTGTGACGGTCGGTGTTCCGAGGCGGATGCCTGAGGGGTCGACTGCACTACCTGTCTCAAATGGAACAGTATTTTTATTTGTAGTTATGCCGGCAGTATCAAGCGCTCTTGCAAAATATCTACCAGCTGAAGTACTTTCTTTTATTCCAACTGCCAGATTCTTGCTTCGAAGATCTATTACGAGCAGGTGCTTATCGGTGCCGCCAGTCAGAACATCAAATTCCAGCTCAATTAACCTATCTGCAAGAGCTTGAGCGTTCTTTATCATCTGGGCGGCATATTGTTTGAAACTATCAGCCATAGCCTCTTTCAGACAAACGGCTATTCCTGCGATATTGTTGTTAAACGGTCCTCCTTGTATCCCTGGAAAGACTGCTCTATCGATTGCTTGTGCCAAGTCGCCTCTCGATAATATGATAGCTCCTCGAGGCCCTCTGAGAGTTTTGTGTGTTGTCATAGTGACAACATCGGCTATTCCGACTGGATTTTGGCAAATGTCTCCGGCAACAAGACCCGCCTCATGAGCTATGTCTGCAAGATAATAAGCTCTAACTGACGCAGCAATTTGAGCTAAGCGCTTGTGGTCTATCTCACGCGGATATGCTGTTCCTCCAGAGATTATAAGCTTCGGTTTTTCCTGAGCTGCAATTCTTTCTATCTCATCATAATCAAACAACTTTGTTTCTTTGTCTACCTTGTATTGGATAACTTCAAAAAACTT
>Ga0180007_10004685_pt1 | contig 14328 bp, 14 predicted proteins | sample MM_PC_MetaG_FD_121122 | JGI IMG/M metagenome (GOLD analysis project Ga0180007, IMG submission 121122) | Groundwater microbial communities from the Aspo Hard Rock Laboratory (HRL) deep subsurface site, Sweden - MM_PC_MetaG | ecosystem: Environmental > Aquatic > Deep subsurface > Groundwater... | reverse complement strand
CAGTAAAATGGACATGGTAATGTCAATCGTTAGAGAGCATCTAGCCTATACCATACTCGTATTTCTGGCAGGAGCCGTGGGCATGGCGATAGCAGGATACGGAATATACCTTATCATTATGCTGGATGAATTCAGACGGCTTACGAGGAATGAGAAACCATGCCGAAGGAATGAGAAACCATGCCGAAAGACTTTGATAGATGCATAAAAGACGGTGGGAAGGTAAGGCGTAAGACACTACCAGATGGCCGTTATATCAACATCTGTTACCTGGACGGCAAGTCATACGCCGGGGAAGCTCACGAAAAAGCAGGGGACAAGCTGAGAAAGGCGGTAGTTAAGGAGTAGCCGATGTTAGGTGAAGCTAAAGACGAAATTAAACTTTCAGACGAATTATGGGAAGATAGCGACTATACGGCATTGAGAGACCAGCAAGAGGCGGACTTTGGCTTGTGGGGGCCTCACACCTTTCTAATGGACAAGAAGCAAGGGGACTGGGAGAACTTTACTACAAACTCCCCGAAGGTGCTGAGCAATAAGATTATCGGGCTACTTAGCTCCGCTTGGATGCAACTGTATATTGAAGATGAAGACGAATTAAGGAAGAAGCGTAAAAGCATATCGAGAACCGAGCAGTTTGCCAATGGTTGTATATATGCAGCAGATAGACAACTTACCGCTAAACCATCTGGGAAGAGTATACAAGCAGCACTGAGTTTCTTTGCCTGTATCAAGGGCGGTACTGCTAAGTCTGTACTTCTTACAGAAGATGATAATGGAATCAAGCCTAATATACAGGTTTATGACCCTAGTTTCTGCCAGTGGGTAGAGGGTGAAGACGGCTTATGGAGGTTCATACATCGCTCTTATGTACGGCCTAGTTATCTAAAGCGCAATTTCGAGAAACAAATCAAAGACGGTTTTTCAATCGGCGACACTGGCTCTACAAACCTGATTTTAATGCGTACCTTCTGGGATAAAGACGAATGGAAAACAGCCGTTAATGGGGAATACATAGATGGTGAGAAGCACAATCTAGGCTATGTGCCTGTTAATGTGCAGTCATGCGGAGATGCCCCCCCGGTGCAGAGTTCTAATGAATCCTACACTGATACGCTGAAGTATGCGTGGATGAGTGTGTTTGCCAACAACCGAGACATCTATGACCTGGAGTCGAAGCTGTTATCCATTGAGACATCAAAGGCTCTTGAAAGTGGGAAAATCAAGCTAGTTATTGAGTATAATTCAAATGAGAGCGATGGTAAGTTGCCGGAAGGAATAGAGAAACTAGCTTACTCCAACGGTGGGAGAAATGAAGTAGTGGTGTTGGACGCTGCGAAAGGGCAGAGGTTTGGTGGTATGGTAGAGTCGGCATCAAATGAGATTGTTGACAGACTATTCTCACGCATCATGGGCATGGATACTTTGGGAGGAATAGACCCGATTGCTCAGGGGGTAATGAATAGGTCAGGTTCTGGTACTCTGGCTGACATCCTAACGAAGAATGCCATACAGTTCGCAGTACCATTCTTTAATCGTGTGGCGGGAGATTGCAGGTGGATAGCTGAGGAGAGTGTACGTCAACTCAAGGGTGGCAAGTGGGAAATAGAAAAGACAATGGCTGAAGGAAAGGATGCAAAGGGCAATATGTTCAGGTCTACCATAAAGCCTTCAGATGTTGTGGAGCGGAACTTCACTTGTGTACTGGTGCCCGATAGACTTAGGGATGAGTTACAGGAGCTTGGTGCTGCGGTTACTAAGATAAAAGGAGGCATAACGTCATGGCGGACAGCCATGACTCAGCATAGTATTGTTAAAGACCCTGATAAGGAACGGGACATCATGGACGAGGAGTTAGCGGCTAACGACCCGCTGTGGAAGTGGGATAAGATGGCTAAGAAGTTCTTAGACAGGGGCGATGAGAGAACGGCGCTAGCTTGCCAGGTTTTGCAGAAAGCGACTATAGAGGAACTCATTAAGCAAGGGTTGGTATCAACACTTATGCCACAAGGGCAGAGGCCTAAGCCGCCGTCAGTCAGTCCTCAGATGAACGCTATGAGGGTAGCCACCGAGCCAATGAACCAGGGGGGTGGTATATAAATGGCAGATAGAGTACAGCGAGCAGCAGACGCATTGATTAAACTCCTCGACTCCGGGAAGAGCTTAGAGGAAGCGGTACAGTACTTAAGTACACGCAGACTTTACGGAAGTAGCCCAACGGCTGGAGTCTACACAGCAGAGGAACTAACCGAGGCTTTAGCTTTGCTAGCACAACGGAAAGGCCAGCGAGATTATGGTCTAACCGATGAAGAGCTAATGGATATTCTGGACGACTTAATAGCCGTAAACCTTATAGATGAGGATCAAGCTCACCACATATTCAATCTATATGGAACACCTGAAGTTCAATCGGCTCTCACAGAGTACACCTCCGTTGAAGACCTCCAGGAACGTATAGCTTCATTGGGGCTGGAAGCTCCTCTCGCCAACATGCTTTACATGATGGAATATGATAGGCAAGCCGAGTTTGATGATATAAAGAGTGCAATGAAGGTAAGGGCTGGTCAGGCTGCGGTTGAGAAGCAACGAGAGGCAGAGATAGCGCAAGCTGAGAAAGAACAGTTAGCACAACAGAAGATAAGAGCAATCGAGTCAAGAAATAAGCAGATAGCAGCACAACGGGAAGCACAACAAGCAATCCCTGGAATAAATGAACTGAACGCTTTTCAGGCAAGTCCTTATGTTACCGAGCAGGATAGGGCAGGATACAACCAGTTCGAGCAATCATTAAGGGCTGCTGCAACAACAAAGACACCTTATACATTCTATGAAGGTGATGAGCCTGTTACAAGATATGCAGATACCCCAACAGCACAAGACCGCAGGAGTATAAGTGAAGGTCTTGCTGATAGACTCGCACGCACTGTATTAGGTGCTAGGAGTAGGGCTGCTGGAGAAGAGCAAGCTAACCAAGCTTATATAGCAGGTACTAGGACTGGGACGGCACCGGTTAGAAGAGAATATAGTGGTGTACTACCTGGGATTCAACCTGAAGTTGACAGGTATCTCAAAGAGACAGGACTTGAACCAGGCGATAGACTTCGTAGTTTCATTGAGTCGAAGCTAGGTGAAGTTATAAAGGAAGTCCAGCCTGCAAGGGAAGCATGGCTGCAGAGACTGGTTAATCAACAAAGAGAGAGCGAAGAGGATGATGGGGATGAAGATTACGATAGTGAGGTTGCGAGAATAGGTGCTGAAGGGGCGAAGTGGGGCAGAATAGCGGGGGTAGCATCGGCAGCACCTTATACGGCAGGTACTTACTGGGGGGAAGGTGGACTGGCTGGCATAGCACAGCAGGCTTACGAATCTTCTCAAGCTAAGTTAGCTGCATTATCTCAACCGCAAGTAGCAGGTACATCAAGTCCTGCATATAATATGTTGGGTATACCAGTTGGGCAAACACCCGCTTGGATGGCTCAGAAGTCCGCAGCTCTCGCAGCATATCAACCGCAGAGAACACCTGAAGAAGACCCGTTAATAGTTGCATTAAGGAACAGGAATTTTGAGAGTGAATACATGATGTTACCGGCTGGACAGAGGGGTGTGTCATATAACAGGTTCGCACCGCGCACAACAGTGAGGTATTAGGAGGGTTAATGGAAGAACGGTGGACAGTATTCTGTGGTACATGCGGAACAGAATTGGTAAGGAATGAGATACTAATGAGCTGCCCACACTGTAAAATAGTAGATTTCACTGAGCAGGGTGAGGCGAAATTTCCTGAAATAGCTGAGATATGTCGTAGAAATGAATTTAGTGTAGTTGATGTAATGAAGGCACTAAACGGGGTTTAGGAGGGTTAATGGATACGTCTGAACAGAATATCAAGATGTGTGAGAAGGCGGTGGAGATACAGGCGCTTAAGCCTACCAAGTTTGACTGGTTAGGTAATTGTTATTTCGGAACAACTCATTTTCATTCTGAAAATGAGCCCTCCTTATTTGGAACGGTTGGTTTCAAATTAGCTAATGTTGATGCTGTCTGGCTACCACGTCAAGACCAGTTGCAGGAGATGGTTGTTAAACTAGGTGGAACACTAGAATCACTATTAACTGATTTTATCGACTTTTGTCAGTTAATGTCTGATGATGGTACATACGTCACTTATGTATACTGTTGTGCCTCAATGGAACAACTCTGGCTGGCCTTCGTTATGAAAGAGAAGTACAACAAAGTCTGGAATGGCGAGGACTGGTGTGTAGTAATACCTGAAACTACGACTACTATGAAGGAATGATAATGGTTGACTGGACTGACAGGATAGCTGAAAAAGTAAGTGACTGGCAGAAGGAGCTTGATAAGTTGCAGGCGAAGTATGCCCAAAAGCAGGAGCCTGTTCGTCCAACTTCTACACTGACAGGTATGTTCCCCGAATCACCGCCCAGAGTAAACCCCTACCGTGCGAGTACCTCAAATCAAGCCACAACGCCTCTCATGGACATCCTGAAGCCGTACCGGGCAGAGCCGATACCATCCTCATCTGCTACGGCAACTGCACCTTATACCCCTGCGCTGGGTAGAAGGGCTGAGAGAAAATACGTACCACCATTAAAACAACCTACTTTTGGAACTAAGCTACCTGTTGGAGAAGTACCATATCTATACCCAGAAAACAAAGACCAGAGTGAAGCTAACGCACGTGCCTTCAGGGAATATCGGAAGCAAGGCGGCACATTGAACCTTGACCAACTGCGCAAACAGGCTGCACTTCAAACAGGTAAGAGAGAAGGTATATCTGAAGAGGATGTTTTACGGAAACTAACAGGGTTTCCTACGGCTGCTGTAGCAAAAGAAGAGAGGCTTGCAACTTTCAAGAAACATCCTTTGGGAGCGCAGTTCCTTGGTGGTATTGGAGACGTTATAACTACTGGTGGAAGTGTACTGGAATGGTTAGGTAGGAATAAAGCCGAAGGTTTGGGGATAGAGGATGTCGGGACTGACTTACAACAGACAGGGCAACAGGTAACAAGTGAAATACCTGCACCTGAAATGGGTGATATAACATGGAAGTCGGCTGTAGATAAGGAGTTTTGGGCTAAAGTCCCCGAATTTGCCACACGTATGACACCATTCGTGTTATCACTGATTCCAGCTATGGCTCTTGGGTACATTAGTTCGGCAGCAGGAGCAACGGCATTAGGGTTAAATGCTTTTTGGAGTGCTATTGTTGGTTCGGTTGGTGGGACAGTGGTAAGCCGTCCATTAGAGAGTTTGATGGAAGCTGGTGGAACTTACAGTGAAGCAAAAGCTAGGGGTTTGTCAGAGAAAGATGCTGATAAGGCAGCAACCAGTGTGTTCCTTAAAAACTTAACCTTAGCAGGTATGGATGTAGCAGAACTAGCTACTGCTTTCCTTCCAACTCCAGCCAAAGTAGGTGGTAAGGGTGTGAGGGGTCTACTTACAGCAGGTAGAGTAGCGGGAACGGCTGCACTTGAAGCATTTGAGGAAGGTTATCAAGAGAAGATTAACCGCGAGTCACTTGGAGATGAGTTCAAATGGATGGCTCCTGAGACAAAAGTTGCGATGTTTGGTGGTGGTATCTTCGGTGGTACTATGGGTGGTGTTGGAGCTATAGTCAACATAATAAAGTTTGAGACTGTAAAGCGTATACCTCCTAGTATGACGCAGCAGTTTAATGACTTAGTGGCTCAGGGCAAACAACAAGGCATGAGTGACGAGGATGCTGGTAATTACGCTATTAACGAATTTGCCAAGACACCAGAAGGCAAGATTATTATAGAACAGGCTGTTAATTGGGTTAAGAATACTTCTAAGGAACTAATAGCTGGCGAAGAAGGTGGCATCACACTCCCAGGTGGTGAGGGGGTTGCACCAGAGGAGGAAATTAAGCGAGTCACGTCTACTGCTAGAGCAACAGGAGCAGTAGGAGTAAAAGCGATAACACCACGGTATGTTAGTGAAACATCGAAGTCTGGTGAAACTATCTTAGATTACGGTTCAGGCAAGACACCTATTCACACTACGGCATTACAAAAACAAGGACTTAATGTAACTTCCTATGATGTGGGTTCAAATGTTGTTGAGGGAGTACATGATGTAAATGCACTTCAAAGAACATACAATACAGTGTTCGCCAGTAATGTTTTGAATGTTGCTCCATCAGAATCCTTCTTGAGAAAAACATTGTCAGAAATTAAGAAAGCGACGAGTTCTGGTGGGAGAGCATTGTTCAATTATCCTGCATCACCAAGAAAGTTGAACCTTTCTACTGATGAGATGTTGGGTATTGTAAAAGAGTATTTTCCAGAAGTAACAGTTGTTGGAGGAACTAAGCAAACACCATTATGGGAAGCTGCCCAACAATCCACTCCAGCGGTTGCACCAGAGGTTGTAGAGAGGTCTATTGGACAAGCTTCTGCTGCTGATGTGATTGCTGATATTAAGGCAAAAGGTTTTACAAAACAAACTGGTTATGGTCAATTCGTTATAGCTAGAGGTCTAAAACCAGAAATAGACATGAAGAAATTTAGTGAAATATTTGACCAAGTAACACCTAAGATATTCAAGTCGGTGGAAGTTACTGGAAAAATTACTCCAACACATATCGTTATAGAGACTTTCGAAGGTGCTGTTCCTAAAAGAGTACAGATATTGGAGGAAGGTGAAGGTTATACCAAGTGGATTACTGAGGAAGGTAGTGTCCAAAGTTCTCCCAAGCAGTTTATAAAGAGTATAGAAAAGATTACCAAACAACCCACTCCAGAGGTTGCACCAGAACCCACTCCCACAGCCCGTGAGACAGCCGTAGAGCCTACCCAAGTGCCAGAGGCAAGGGTTACACCTACCGAAGCTAAAGTAACGCCACAGCAGGAAGTTGTGCCAACTCCACCTACTACACCGCCTCCACCTGTTGAACCACCTGTTACTGGTGGGGTTGATGACCCTCCTCCAAGTATTACTCCCGGTAGGAGTGTTGAGAATGCCATTGGCTTACGGACTATTGAGCCTGGACTTGTAAGAGCAGAGACATTCAGAAACTACATGAGAGGGATGTTCAGTCGTGCTTATACTAAAGTTGGGGGACATGAACTTGTCCTTGAGGACGCGCTGGCTAACCCCGCTCTGACGGAGAGAGCTAGGTTAGCCCCGATTATAGAATCGTTGGCCAATGACTTGGGAGACCGAACTCAGTATGCGGTAAATAAGGCTTTTATACTTGATAAACAGGGGCATATTCCATCACTAGCCGATGTTATTCCAGAAATAGGAGCACCAACTATTCAAGATGTGGCTGCCCGATTGCCACTTTATCAGGGCAAATTAACAGGTGAACAGGTAGATGTCTTAACTACTATCCGGGATGCACTGAAACCGTACCACGATTTAATGACGGAGGTGGGAATAGATATTCGCAGTCGCGGCGATATTATGGATGGTGGTTTCTATATACCCCGCAGTTCGACCACACTGGAAGATACCGACATGCCGTATAAAGTAAGTGGTGGTCGTGGTGGAATGAAGAAAGGATTTGAGAAGCCCGCTATCTTTAATTCCCAGACTGAGGGTATTAGCGCAGGTTATAAATATCCGACAATCGGTCAAGCCTTGATTGGTTACGTTAAGGGTGCCGGGCAGAGAGCTACCGATGCTCACATAGTAAATTACTTTAAGGCTCTTGCCGATGATACTGGCAAGTTACTGGGAGAAACTCCCAAGATACGGATGTTGAGAAAGAGTCCTGAAATAGCCAAAGTGGTAGATGAAATAAAGGGTAACTTAGTTAAGCTAAAAAGTAACATTGGTGCATTGACACAACGGCAAATGGATGTTATTGACCTCTGGGCAAATGACCCTGATTTCGCTGATACCTCTGAACTTATTATATCTCTCCAAGAAGGGCTAGTCACTATGAAAGGGGGTAGGCCTCCACGTGTATTAGCTGACCTGAAAGCCTTACTCAAAAATAACATAGACACATTAAAAGCACTCAAACCAAGTTACGATAAAGCAATGAGGGAAGCGCAGGTAACACCGAGAGACCAGGGTGTGATTACCTTACCCGGTCTTCAAGGTAGGACTTTCCCTCTTGCACAAGCTAACGCTGTTAATATCATCCTTAAAAATGAAGGTGCTTTAACTGGCAAAGGTGCTCAGGTTGGTAGAATGGTTCAGGCATTTAATGGCTTATGGGCAATGACTCACGCCACTGGCGACCTTTCGGCATCTGCGATTCAGGGTCTACTAATGGTTTACGACAACCCTGCTGCTTGGTCAAAGGCATTCGGTCTACAAGCAAGGGCTTTCTTTGATAAAAATGTTACTGGTGCCTTCTTGACTGATGCTGACGCTGTTGCGAAAAAAGCAGGGAGACTGACTAATGCTGAATGGGCAAAGTATGGGTCTCATTATTTTGGAGCAAGTGGTTTCCTTGAAGCAATCAATGTAAGTAGTAAAATTAGCGACCTCCCTATTATTAAACAATCAAACCGAGCTTTTAGTGCCTTTGGCGATGTCGCTCGGAATATCTGGCGAGACAACCAACTCGAAATAGAAATGAATAAAGGTCGCACCTTAGAGCACCTAGAACAAAGTGGCGACCTGGAAAGAATAGCCTTTGGTGCCAATGCAATGACAGGTTGGGCACGAAAAGGGGCAGGTGGTGATATTGGTGAGGTATTATTATTTGCTCCAAGATGGTTACAGGCTAGGCTTGATGTGGTAGGCAGGGCTGCTGCTGGCTTACGACCCAATGCTCCTATTGACCAGGCAATGGCTCGGAACGCTTTTTTGAAGATGATTGTCTTTGGAACACTAATTACAGTGGCGATAAATGCTGCTCTTAAACAAGATACTGATTTCAGGCCCATTGTTGATGGTAAACGTAACGGACGCTTTATGCGTATCAAGGTTGGCAGTGCCTACTTCTCCCTCTTTGGTTCTTGGGACTCGCTGCTTGGTATGGTGATAAATATAGGAACTGGGAAACCTCTGAATGTTATCAGGTCAATGGGTTCTGGTTTAGTTGCTACTGCTTTCGATTTAATTACCAATAGGGATTACAACTATAATGTTGTTGGTACCAAGCCAGTTAATCCGATACTGTTGGCAGGTTGGATTGCTCGTTCTTCAGTTCCATTTGCTGCTGGCGGAATGATTGAAAGTGGAAGTCAGATGATTCATGGTGAGGTAATTCCGGGTGCAATTAACTTAGGGGCTAATATATTGGGTATCAAGAGTTATGTAGACAAACAACAGGGCGACACCACTGGTAAATATTCTACAAGTGGGCAGAAAGGCAAGAAAAAGGGAAAGGCTACTGGTGAATATTCTACAAGTGGGCAGAAAGGCAAGGGCAAGTCCTTTAGCAAAACATTGTCGCCATCAGGAGCAGGAAGAATAAATCCGTATAAAAAGAATTAGGAGGAGGAATTCATGGTAACGGAACAGAGTTTGGAGCAGGTTCTTGAAGAAGGAGAGGTTTCAGACGAAGAAGTCACAGAGCCAGAAGTAGAGGCCGAGGTCGAGGGAAAGGCCAAGGTCGAGGGGGAAGAGGGCGAAACAAAGGAGCCAGAAGAAACTAAAGCGGACAGTGAATCCCGTATCCAGAGTGAAGTAGACAAGCGTGTAAACAGCTACCGAGAGAAAATGGAGTCCAGTACAGCCTTCATCCGCCACCTGCAAGACCAGAATAAGGAACTTGCGAAAGCTAACAAGCAAAGTGCTGATAAGAGTATGCTGGATGTCATAAGGGATGGAGATGAAGAGGATGGCTTTCCCCAAGATAAGATTGAAAAGCGACAGGCTGCGATAAAGGAAGTCCTTGCAAGAGAAGGTTCATATCTGGATAACGTAGCTCAGGTGGAAGAGGTGGCTCAGGTAATCAAACAAATATCGGATAAGATGTCACCAAAAATAGTTAAGGAGTTTGGTCTCGATGAGACTGTCCCGGCAATAAGGGCAGCTAACGGGGTTAAACTTCTGGACGAAGCGGTGGCTAATATCAAGTATCATGGTGACTTTTTGATGGCGGTTGAGGAGTATCTTCCAAAAGGTGACGTGATTCGCCAAAAACTTGAAGAGCTAGTAAAGGGAATGGCGGAGTTCGAGAGCGAAAAGAGCAAGACTCTTTACCTCAAAGACCGATTGAAGGGTATGAAAGTAACGCCCAAGAAAGCACCCGCTGTACCGTCTGGTGGTGGCGGAGGTACGCAGAAGCTTCGAGGAGATGCTGCTCTGGCAGCAGGTCTCGCAGAAGAGAAGAAAAAGCTAAAACTATAGATCAATAGGAGGTAAAATAATGCTTAGTAATACAGAATATGCTTATCTTGGTACTGACAAGATAATGCAGGGTATCTACGATTGGCTCTACGAAAATGACAGTGGCTTGATGAAAGCTTTACCCACTGTCAATGTCGAGGGCAACGGCGTTAAGTACAACGTAGAAACGACTGACCCTGTGCTGTCGTGGCTGAGTGTCGGGGATGATGTCCCTGAGATTCAAAATGTCTTCACGCAAAGGTCAGCAGCCATCTACCGCTTCGCCGGAGACTGCTTTGTTGACAAGTTGCGGATGAAGATGGTTCCGCAGACTGAGATGACGCAAATCAAGAGTTCTACACGGGCACTGTACCGCCAATGGGTGAACCAGCTCGTCTATGGTCAGACAACGGTTCTGTCCTCAACCAAGCAGATTAAGGGACTCTTCCGCCTAGTGGCCGAGATTGAATCAGAGGCCAAAACTGACCTTGATGGCATCAATAACAGTCAAGTAGTGGTGAACAATGCTACCGAAGCTGCCCTGACGCTATCGAATCTCCAAATGCTGATGGACGCAGTTAAACTCGGTTGCAATGCTCTGATTATGAGTGCCCAGACTGCGAGGAAGGTTGACTCACTCGCCAATGCTGCGGGTACACCAGTGCCACAGAAACCCAACGAGTACAACCGCTACATCAAGGAGTATAATGGAGCGAAAATCTACATCGTGGACGCTCTCAAGAACAACCTACCCGATTGTTCGTCCAGTGTGCTGACAGTATCTACCTACGATACATCTACGGCATGGGCGGATGGTGCCAATAACGCTATCATCTTCGCAGCACATCTTGGCGATGACGGGCTGAACATGATTCAGCCACCTGGCGGGCAGTTCACTAAGGAGCCACCGTTTACAAGCCAGAAGAAAGATGCCTTCGTGCATCGGTTCAAGGCTTATACCGGGCTGGCCTGCTTTAATAAGTTTGGCCTGGCTGCCCTAGTAGGAATCACGGCTGATACCGCGTCTTAAGTAAAATACCAATAAAGGAGGTTAGCAAATGGCACTTACAGATAATACTACTGGAGGGCGGATTGTAGATGGGCTTCATAATGCAATCCGTATAACACTGGCAGATACCGTTGAAGTCGGCGATATGCTGGGCTATTCAAGTGGATGGGTTCGTGCTTTAGGGACAAGTCCTAACGAGGTTGACCCTCTGCTCGTAGCCGGACAGGCGGGTGTATCAGGAGATGTGATTGAGGCCTACTCAATGGCCAAGATAGGTGGGCTGACTGGCATGACGGCTGGTGGCTATGTGTATCTGGCCTTGGCAGCACTCAAAGGAGAGGTTTCAGAGGATATATCTACAACTTCGGGCGATACTAATGTGGTAGTAGGGTTCTCCCTATCTACTACTGAATGGTTGGCAATGCCTGCCATGATGGGTGTAATCAACACTGATACCGACCATAGGGTCGCATAACAAAGTCTTTACGGAGGTAGGGGGCGAATGTCCCCCCACCTTCGGGGGTGTAGATGGTAGACAAAGCTTCGATGCTCACCGCATTGCAGAAAAATCGCAGGTATGATTACAGCCACTTCCTGAATCAGACATCGCCTAGTCTGGGCAATTTGCTCATCAGTCGTATGCTCACAGGGAAGGGAAGAGCTTTTGTTGTAAAGAAAATAAAGGCTCCGATAGAGATAGCCCTAGTTACTTCGGTACGGCTGTTCCTCAAGGTATTCGGGCCTGTTACTAAGGAAGGGACTACCAAGCGCAGCACTCACGTTCTCTTAGACCTGCGAGATGAGTTTGCCCAGCATTATATCCTGGAGGATAGAAAAGCATTACTGTACTCTGGCTGGGAATTGCTGCTATTTGAGAACGAGCACGATAGCCATATAGAGTTTCTCTTGAATTGGGTGGTAAGAAGGTTAGCAGAGGAAAGAGAGAAGGGGAACTGGATTGACATGAAGGAATGTCCACAGGAAGGATGCTGGAAAGAATAGGAGGGTAAATGTCAACGCTGATACCGATGAGACAGTTGGAAGAAATCAAGAAAATGCCTGCGGGTGAACTCAGGAAGATGAGGGCATGTGAGGTTTATGATGGCGATATAGCAAAGGGTGAAAACTACCTTTATACTCATCTCCCTAAAAACCCTTATGATAGGGTTGTGGCTGATAGAATCCGAATCAGAGCAGAGCAACTTGGGATGAGTAGCAATTCGATTTACCCGGCGGAAGAGCCAACAAAACTATTCCGGTGCGATGAATGTGGCCGTAAATTCGACCACAAGATAGCGTTGGCAGGGCATCAAAGAACTCACAAAACGATGGAGGCACAACATGTAAGGAGGGAGGAATAGAATGGCAGTTACCGTAGAAACCAATCCTAATCAGAGCATTGATGGTGCGCCAAAAGTCTATTATGGTTTGTATGACGATGTTAAACCAACGGTAGATTCTCACGATGGATTGCCTGCCCCTACTGCTGGCTCGGAATTTTATACGACTGGGGCAACCGACCGTGGTGTTCGGTACATCACCCGGAACGGAACTAACTGGGAAAAAATGGACACCATCACCGGACTAGAAACTTCCTCAATCATAGACATAAGAGTCCTCATGCAGAGGCAGGATTTGTTGCTAGCACATATCCTGGCATACCTGGAAGTAATCAACGGCGAGAAGGTTGACGAACCAAAATAAATATTAAGGAGAAATAAGATGGATGCGACTTTGTATGGGCCTAACGGGCCAGTTCTGGCAGAAGCAGATGCCCACAAAAATCTCAAGGTGGTACAGGGGGGGAGTGCGTATGAGGCAGCCGTGGAGAGAGGTAATGTCTTTCTCACGGCTAATCAGGCTACTGTTACCACGCAGGCAGGTCTATCCGCCACCACACCGGTACTCACCATCGCCAACAAGAACGGCAGCAAGAAAGTGGTTAAGATCTGGTATGCAGGCTGCGTGTCTCTTGTTGCTGCTGCCGCTGCCGCTGCGGTATGGGCAGCTTTTGGTGACAAGCATGCCACAGCCGTTACCGGGACTGCTGCGGTAGTACGCAACGCCAAGACTGGAGTCACTGGCGATCCTTCAGGGATTGCTTGTTTTTTGGCTGCCACCCTCCCGGCTGCACCAGTGGCAGTTGCTCAACTCGGAGCAATCACCACAGCAGCCATAACCACGAATCCAGAGAAACACCCCATAAGTCGATGGTTCAATGGTGCACTCTGGATACCAGAAGGTTGTAACTTTAGCATCCAGCTAAGTACTGCGGGGACCCTGTTCTGCGACTACATCTTTGAGGTCGTGGATGACTAAGTAAGTAAGGTGAGGTGGGGGCTAACTACCCCCACCTCTTGAGTAAGATTAAAGGAGGCTACCATGAGTTTGAAACATATTTTGAGAGAGATAAGGGCTTACCCAAAGAATAGGTTATCCGGTCTGACCCGGGTAGAGGGTAGCCTATTTGAATGGACTTCTACCTCTTGGATAGCTACGCAGGTATTGGAATCTGATGGTGTTCAAGAAAGTGATGAGAAGACACAGTTAGTAGCCGGCGCTGAAGCGCAGGTCTTTGGGGCAATCTTTGACCCGCCGAAAGGTGGTAGTTTAGTAGCAGTTGGTCTGGGATTAACCTGCCAGTTGAAATCTGGAGAGGCTACAGTAGCCAAAACATGGCAGTGGAGGGGGAGGAACAAGAAAGGGGGAAGTTGGGTAGACCTCCACACTATAGTTAGTGAGAATCTCACGACATCGTATGTATTGAAGTACCGCTCCGGTAGTTTCTTTGCAAAGGACAACTTTAATAAGGTGCCATTCGAGATAGGGTTGTTCTGCAAGGCACATGCTTCAACAGCACTTGCTACCATTATCAGCCAAGCGGTAAGCAGCAGTACTTACTCCGTACTTTATAAACCTGACTAGGAGAGAATAATGATTGATACATTAGAGAGAGTTGTGCCTAGAGGTTATAGTTTTGACCCTTCCTGCGTTCTCTATTTGCCTTTACATAAGATGGAATTTGGTAGGAGTGCTAACCT
>Ga0180007_10004684_pt1 | contig 14329 bp, 23 predicted proteins | sample MM_PC_MetaG_FD_121122 | JGI IMG/M metagenome (GOLD analysis project Ga0180007, IMG submission 121122) | Groundwater microbial communities from the Aspo Hard Rock Laboratory (HRL) deep subsurface site, Sweden - MM_PC_MetaG | ecosystem: Environmental > Aquatic > Deep subsurface > Groundwater... | reverse complement strand
TGAGCTGGTGGTGGTGCATGTTCTCCACTACTTGGCGCTCGAATCGTTTATGTTTTCCGTTTCGCCATACCACACACGGCACCTGTTTGAGCCCCGCCTGCTGAGCCGCGCGCCAACGGATCTCTCCGGTGACGATCATATAGTTTTCATCGATCTCAATGGGGTTTATGATGCCCTGGGATTCGACGGTGAAAGCCGTTGCCGCTATATCCTCGGCGCTGAACTCTGTTCTGGGTTGCTCTGGGTCTCGGCTGAGTTTGCCTATGTCGATTAGTATAACTTCTTTCCTATTTACACTCATTTTATGCCATCTCGTAGTTTGGTAGATGTTCATCAAGGATTTTGATGACTGTTTCTTTCAGGGTTGATCTTGCGTCAACCGTGGCTCTGTCGAGTCGATATTTTAGGCTCTCTGGGACCCAGAGGCTTAATGACACTTCCTTCTCTATGTTCATGATTTCTATACATCGAGAAATACTTATATACTTTGTGGTGGTTGGTGTTATTCATGTCAATAGTAAATGGATATGAAATTGATGTTATACTACAAGAAGAGGATAGAACACTTAGGGTTCTAGTTGTTAACGGTGTTACTATCTGGTTTCTTGATGAACAGGAAATCTTCTCAACAGACTGGGGCAACACTAAGAGCATGTTTCAGTCTCTAATTGATGATGTGGAGGGATAATCTTGTCTAAATATGATATTCGGGCTCTGCGGAATGAGCTTGAGGTTATTCACCGGAGTTACGAGGATCTTGAAACTGATTGTCGTGAGATGAAGCAGCATATCGCTACGATATTGTTGACTTTCAACTGTGAGGATGCGATACGGGAGCTGACACCAATTGAGTAAATGGGATCAGTTGTGGGCGGAGTTTCCGGGAGATGAAAGCCCAGAGTTCTCTGAGTGGCTTGTCAACGTGAAAGCGAAGGGTGATGAGATGCAGGAGAAACTTGGAGAATTTAATCAGCATAATCTTCACCTGATGAGTGATTTAAGTGACGCTCAGACGAGGATTAAGGTTTGGAAACACGCTTCAGAAGAGTATGAGGAGGTAATTGAGGCGGTACGATATTGGTATCGTTGTCAAGTTGGTAATCAGGTTGGTCCTCAGGATATTGTTGAGCTCGGTAAGTTTTTGGAGGTGCTTGGCGATGAGTAAAATAGTTAGCAAACAAGACTTTTTCTTTGAGATGGAGGCACGTGACGAACAGCAAATGCTTTCAGAGTATGAAGGCCGCGTAATGCAAGAGATCACGTATAAGGTCCAAGGGCAAACCGCGATAAGTTACGATGGAATCAAGTTCCTAGCTAACAAGTTGGGGTATATCAAGGTTCTCAGCGTGGAGGCGGAGTTTATTGAAAAGCCGGTTCAAATGTGGGTTGCTACGGTTCTTGCGTTAAATGAGAAGTATCAGCTGCAGATGCCGGGTGCTGGTGAGCAGGAGTATATGATGAAGAAGAAGGATGGATCGGAGGAGCCGGATCCGTTTGCGCGTCGTAAGGCGATAAGTAAGGCAACGCGTAATGCTGTTCGGGCTGTTATTCCTGAGCCTATGATCATTAAGTTTCTTGATGATGTGGCGGCTGGGAAAATTAAGCCACAACAACCCATACCACCGGAGCCTCGTTATGAGTCTCAGCCAGTTGAGGATGATGGGTCTGGTGTGTTTGATCTTGCTTCGTTGAATAGCTTCCTACTGAACAACGATATCGGGCTTACTTTCAAGGATCAGGCATTGACTGAGGATGTGGATGGCATCTTAACTGTTCGCAGTCCTCCTGGGTCCGGTATGTATGATAAGGCGAACAAGCTGCTCCGTGAGTTGAACTTTGAGTGGATTCAAGGTGGGCGTCGATGGGAACGAACTGTCTAGAATCCTATGAGGCATTCTCAGCGCGTATGACTGCTGAGGGATGGAAAGTCAAGAAGTTCCCTATCGCTGATAAAGAAACTGTGTCCCATGAGCTTCATCTTTGGTACGATCCATGGTTTCACCAATTAGCGAAGGAGCATTATCCTGGGTATGAGAATGAGTTCTGGTATAGGAAGAGAGTCTAATGCCTACTGTTTGTTTTGACTTCGACGGCGTACTCGCTCAGTATAGTGGCTGGTGTGAGGATGGCGGTATTGGTGAGCCGATTCCTGCTGGTGTAGAGTTATTGAAGTTGCTGAAGGGTCAGGGCTTCAAGATTGTGATCAGCACATGCCGGACTCACCCGGAGCATGTGGCTGCGGTTGCTCAGTACTGTAAGGTGGCTGAGTGGTTGCAGAAACATGGTTTGTTTAGCTCTGTGTCGATTGATGCGGTGGGTAAGCCTATGGCTGATGTGTATGTTGATAATAAGGCTCTGTTCTTCGATCAGAGCCAAGGAAGGAATGATCAGTACGCGGAGTATATGTTTGGCGTGATCATGGACCGCGTATATGGGGAAGGTGCTGAGTAATGGAGACACTTGATCTTTACGAGACTCGGGTTCCGACTGATAATCTGCAGAACGGTAAGCCTTCTTACGTTGCTCGGCTTTTGTGGTGTTCGATATATTATATGGATCAGCGGATGTTTTGCGCCCACGATTTAGCGCTTCTCATTGAGGAGATCTATGGGGAAAAGCTAAGCTCCGCGAAGGTTTCACATGGGTTAAGGACGTTTGCTCAGCTTGGGTATGTGGATCGGTTTCATCGCCGTAATCGGAGTATTCGTTATTATGATTACCGGGTTTCACAGAATGGTGCCCGGTTTATGCGGAGGAATCTTTGATGCCGTGCGCGCGCGTGAAGGGATTGTGTCCTGAGTTGCAGCGGGTGTTAGCTCCGCCGAGTACTTGGAGCGCGGCGAATGAGGCTGAGCTTCGGGATGCTTTGAAGAGGGCGCGGTTGGCTGAGCAGAAAATTGAGGCGATACGGGGGCTGATTCCAAAACTGAAATGCGACAGGTGTGTGAATTGGGTTGGCGAACCATGCCCAGAAACATGTGATCATCTAATCTTCAAGAAAATCCGTGAGGTGCTTGGTGTCCTTGAGGTGCAGGAGAAGAAACAACAATGAGCAAGAAAACTACGAAGTGGAGCAAAGGGCTGGAAAACAGTTTGGACTATATCTTAGACATCTATGAAACTGAGATGCGGAAAACTGAGACAAAAACTGAGACAACAGAGAGACTTGGACGGATGGCTGAAACAGCCGATAAATGTATTCAACTAATTAAGCAATGCCCTGAATGTAAAAAATACAGTGACGAAAAAAACACTTGCTTTTTCTACGAGAAACTAGATTATCCATGCATTGATTTTGTCCGTAAAGTAACGCAGGAGAAGAAACAACAATGAACGTGGTGAAAAAGGTAATTGTAACAGCTTCCATATTGGTTCTTTTAGGGTTGTGGGCGGCTTATTCATGTTGGTTTGATTCTCACTATGCCGTATATTCTACGTTGCTTTTTGGTGCAGGTTACTTGTTTTGCATATTGATTACAGCAATAGATGACATAAGTTTAACGAAGGAGAAAGAACAACAATGAGTCTTAAACAAATAGAAACCGAGGATAATTATCTTGAAGCCTCGCAAGTTAGACTTCTTACAGAATATAGAAAACTGTGTAAGGAAACCCAAAAAGAGAAAGGGTGCTGGAAATCACACGAATATTGCTATTCATGCGAGATTCATTTCAAAATGAATCCGCTTATCTCAAAACTAAAACTCTATGATTTTGAGGTGCAGGGCGATGAGTGAGGGTTTTTCTATGCAAGGTAGATGCGGGAGATATTTAGAGGGAAAGACGTGGAGAAACGGCGGATCCTTAAAATGCTCTATATTTGGGGCGAATATTGTTTCCTATCCTAAACCTGATGCTGTAAGGCTTTCTCAGATCGCGAATGAGATATGCGGCGGCTGTTTGATTCGTGGTCCTTGGAGTAAGAAGGAGGTGCTTAGATGAGTGAAGTGGATCTCTGGGATGCCCGGGTTCCTAACCTGGTGGGAAGCTTCAGCAACGTGAAGTATGAGCATCGGTTAATCTGGTGCGCCCTTCAAACAGTGGACCCGGAGAGATTCTACGCGAACGAAGTCAGAAAAAACATTAAGCTGCATTACGGTGATAGTGTACCGATTTTCACTGTGGCATGGTATCTGAAAACCCTTGAAAGCCTCGGGTACGTGGATCGTGTGCCGATGAAGAATGATGTTTCAAACTATACGTATGTTTTGACTGCAAAATTCAAAAACTTTTGCGGTCTTACTTTAAAGGAGGCGTTGTCGTGATGTGGTTTAAGGCTCGTAAAAAGCCTGTGATAGTTGAGTATCGCTTTGTAACTGAGAAAGAGGAGATACAAACCAGAGAAGGGGTTTTGTACGCATACCCTGGTGAGGATTTTATAATCCGTGGAGCTGATGGGGAAATATATCCGATTAAAAAGGATATTTTCTTCCGAACCTATGAGGTGATTGTGTAGTTGTCAAGAAATGGAATGGATGATTATGATTTGGGGTTTGACTATGAGCCCCGATTATGTGAAGAATCTTGCCCTCACTTTGATGGGCTTAATCAATGCTGTTGGTTAATCACAGCGAAAACACCTGGTCTTTGCACCAATGTTTCAGAGGGTGATTACTGTTTCCATGGATTCAATCAAGACATGGAGAACGTGTACACTCATCAGGAGGCTGTGATGTGAGTTGCGGTGTCTGCCATTGTCCAAGAGGAAGCAACAAGTTTTGCTGGGGTCATGTAAACTCCGATGGATCCGGTTATTTACTTCCACCCATATCAGAGAAGCAGTTGATCAGATCCAGGTCGAAGCGGAGAAGCCATGTATCATTTTTGAAGAAGGCGACGCTGACGCAGTCAAAGTTAAGAGGCGACAGTAATGAGGTTTCTTGATCGGTTAAGGCTCAGGCTTAGCGGCTATGTTTACGTTGGAGACCGCATGAAAGAAGGGTGGAAGGAACCTATTCCTCATTACGCGTTTAAATGCCCAAAGCATGGGGTGGTTATTAATTATCCAATGGGTTATAATCAGCGATTAGAGTGCCCAGAGTGTAGAAAAGAGGTTTAGGATTTTTTCTTCCAGAATGATTCGTAGTCAGGCATTTTGAGGTCTAGTAATGTTTTCTGGTTGTCTCGTAGGCGTTTTTGTCACATTAGTTTGTTTTCTGGTTTCTCTGGGGTCTTCTGCTTATCGCCCCTCGCGAGGCGACCCCATGAAGACCGCATTATCGGAACCACTCTATAAAGGTCTTCATGTCATATTGCAGTTCCTGCCTCTGCCTTTCCCTCATCTGCTATAGGCATTAGGTTATTTCGCTCGGGCGACCGCTCTTTATGCGGTTCTTTTCCCCTCCACACCGAGAACGACCCTAACGGGCTGCCTTTCATGGCTACGCTGATCCAATGTTTCCTAGGTGGACTGCTTAAGGGTGTAGTGACGTACCCCTTCCCGTCACCGTATAGATGACGGGATGCGATTACGCTATGTGTCAGACAGTAACAAAGTTTATAAACATTGTGATATAGATAATACTGTAACACCATGGTTAGAGTGATTAATATTCAGGTGTCAGAGTTAGTCTGGAAAGAACTTATGGTGCAAAAAAACATTGGCGAAACCTTTGATATGGTTCTACGGAGACTCCTAAAAATTGAAGACCAGCATAAAGACGATTAGGCTACCCCTAGTCACACCAAAAAAAGCGGTTCAGAGAGATCTAGATCAACTCTTCAAAAACTTCAGGTATATCTATGATGAGACTGCGAAACGTATGCCTTCTCTTCCTAGAAAACGAGTGGGATACGCAAAGGCGTCAACTTACTATGAGTGGGTAAAGGAACTGAACGCTGAATCCAATCTCTTTTCTCAAGTAGCACAAGCGGCTGGTCAGAAGGCTCGGGAAAATTATGCTGCTATGTTGGGAAATAAAGTGTATAATGTGATCTCTAGATCTAGTAGAAACGTGGCACAGTTTCATAACCAATGTTTCAAGATTGAACACTTCGGTAACATGTATTTTCTTAATCTTCCAATCAAAGGGGGGTGGAAAAACAACCGCGTAATCTTACCGTTTAAACCTAATGAATACTCAGACAAGTTTTTACAGCAGATAGTTAGCACCAAACTAGCTCATGGAACAGGAGAGCTTAAGAAATATGGTGACGATTACTGGTTTAACCTAACAGTCAAGACCCCTGTAAAACTCGGAAACAAAGGTACACCAATAGGCATTGACATGGGGTTAACCAATATTGCTGTTGCGTGTGCATTCTCTGAAGGAAAAACTCATGTTAAACTATGGAGCGGCAAAGGGGCTAGGCATAAGAGACGACTGTTTCTTGACAGGATCGCATCGTTGCAGAGCAAAAGCCATCTAAAAGAGGTTAAATTCGTGAAAAACAAGTACCGCGACTACATGATGGGAGAAAATCATAGAATCAGCAGAGAGATAGTTAACTTCGCTTCAGGGTTTTTTAAACCGTATATTGTTTTAGAGAACTTACATCAATTCCGTAAACAGAATGACTGGACATTCGCTGAACTCCGAACCTTCATCGAGTACAAAGCACTAGAGTCAGGTATTCCCGTTGTGGCTGTGAACCCTAAGAACACGAGCAACACGTGTAACAAGTGCGGCTATACGGATGGAAAGAACCGGAACGGCACAATCTTCAGATGTTTAGAATGTGGCTACGAGGTTAATGCTGATGTCAACGCAGCCATAAACTTATCTCGAAAAGGCCAATTTTAGCTTTTCTTTTTCCAGAAGGATTCATAATCTGGCATCTTCAAGTTGAGTAACGTTTTCTGGTTATCCCTTAATCGTTTCTCGAATTGTTGGGTTACGGTTTTTTTGCCGCCGTTTTTCCAGCTTAGGAGGAATGGTACGCTGACGAGGGCGATTAGTCCTATGAGTCCGGCGCCCATGAGGTCCGGTGGAGCTTGGGGGTATAATGGGATTATGGGTACTTGGTCGGTGGTTTGCGTGGTTTCTCCGGTTACTTCAATGGTTGCAGGAGGAGGTGCACCCCTACCGCCGCCTCCTCCTCCGCCTCCGCCGGCTACCGGGGGGGTGGTTCCCCATGACGCGGATACGGTTTTGCTGTTTATGCTCCCAGCGGTGACTCCGTAGGTTGCCTCGTTGCCACTGGTGAATGTGTTTATGGTTACGGTGGCTGTGTCGCCTTCTGTGTGGCTGAGCTCCCATCGGCTGTTTTCGGGGGTCCAGGTGAATGTGTAGCCGCCTAGTATCAATGTGTCGCCTAAGCCGACTGCATGTGAATCATATTGTAGGTCGGCGGTTGCGTAGAATGTGACGCTTGATCCGAGGCTTGGCGCAGCGTTGGGGAGTACGCCGAGGTCCGTTACCCTTATCTGGTCGCTTATGACTGCTACTCCAGCTACGTCTTTCTTCGAGGTGATTCCGTAGGTGCTGTCCGTGGCGGTTATTGAGGTCTCATCGTAGGTGGTTGACGTTACGGTGGCTGCTGCTGTCTCGGCTTTGTCCCACCACGAGTTAACTGAGTCATACACGTAACCCGTTATGCTGCCTGTTGAGCCTGTGAACGCTACACTGTCGTAACTGTACTTTATGACGCATCGTAGCTCGAAGGCGGTGGAGACGCCTACACGCGCCGCACTTGCAGCGGTGCTAGTGATCTCAAGCTGATCTGTGATAAACGCGGCTGAGGGTGTTTCCTCTGCGTCCGTGTAGTCCGCGTCAGCCATCGCTATGTAGGCGTTGTAGGTGTCGGTTCCTACGGTTGCGGGTGCGGTGAAGGCTTGGCTCCATGCGCCGTTTACGATGGTTGTGTCGGTTCCCATGTTTGTGTTCGCCACGTTGTACACTGATACGCCTGTGAACTCTGCGTTAGGCGGGTAGAACGTGGTTGCTGTGGTGCTTGCGGGGTTGTTTGCGTAGTAGACGTTGCCTGAGGCTGTGACTGATTGAGATATGTCGCCCCTCGCATCATCAAGGTTGAAGGCTGTAACTAGGTTTGTAACTACGTCTGCATAGTCGGTTTGGGCGGTGTCGGTGTCGCTAGCTGATGCCGCGTCTATGCAGTATAGCTCTATCTCGACGGCTGACTCTTCGGTTGCGTCCCATTGTGGAGTGAATTGCCATGTGACGGTGATTGTGTTAGCTGATTCCACGGCTCCGCTTGTACCGTCAAGTGTCCATTCCGTTGAACCTGTGGGTGTGCTGAAGGTGGTGGTGTCCTGGTTGTAGCGGAAGGCTGCTCTGGTGGTTGCGCCCTGTTTGACGCGGAACTCAACATATGTGAAATCCGCGAACCCATCTGTATCGGTGTATATCACCGTCGAGGTGTATAGCCCTTTTTGTGCGTAGAGGTTGTTTGTGTCATCCATGTTACTGATTGTGGCGGCTCCGTTAGATGGGGCTTGGTTTGCGGGTGCAGAGTCTTCTGTGTAGAAAGTTGAGGTGGGTTCTGTTGAAGCGTAGTTACGAACAGCTACCCAGTCAACATAAGCATAAGCGTTTGTTTGTTGATAGTCTCCGTAACCTAAATGAATATATAATGAAGATAATTGAGTTGTACCCGTACCAGATGTAAGTGTAACATCTTCGGTTCCATAAACAAAACGTGTTTGCATTGTTTTTGGAGTATGAAGATATGTTGATGTCATACGCATCCAGACATTATCCCATGCATCTTCTATACTGTTTGACCCTTTAACGAAAGATGAATCATAACCAACTCCAAGTCTATCAGCAACATTTTCATAAATCGTGCCCCTAGCGTTTCGTGCTGTATAAACACCATAGCTTGCACTATCCAATGTTGTTTTATCTGTAAAAGATATCAGCAACCCCCATTCTCCAACTTTAGCCCCCGTTACCCTTTTTACGTATGATTCAAGTATATAATTTCCAGAACTTATAGCATTGTCTGAAGCCACATTTGCCCCAGATACTCCACTAGGGTTATTAGACGTGAATTGTAATGAACCACCTGTTACGGTGGCAACCCCACTGTTAGCAGTTACTGCATCCCATTTAACGGTGTCTAAAGTTGAAGAAAAATCATCCGCAAATACGAATGTGTTTACAATATTACTCCCTGCTGTCGCAGATACGAACCCATAATACATAAGTAGTGCCTCGTTTCCACTAGACGCTATGCTCGGAACTTCAACCCAGACAGTTGCTGTCACAGAATCCGTTTTTGATTCTATCCAGTAGTCACACGCAACCTGAGTATCGGATATTTGATTCCACCAGTAGAACCGTAAGTCATCGAAGTCGGCTTGCATATTAGCGTCATAAACAACGGTTAGTGAGACCTGATAGTTCGTGAGTGCTGATGCGGAGTTTTCGGTGATTTTTATGAGTTTACATTTAGTATAATCAGTATCAGCCCAACTAGACGTTGTATATAGACTCTGTAAATTATATGTGTCAATATCTGTGTTTGCAGAATCGTCTGTTGTAGTAACTTTGATGTCACAAAAACCCACAGTTCCACCAGAAAGTGAGAATTGAAACGATATGGTGTCAGTATCAGTATTAACGTTTGTGCGAATAGATGAGCCGAGAGTGCAGACATTTGATGTATCTGAAACCTCTGAAAATACACCTGAACTTTGTGTCCATCTTAACGTGAATGACTCAGCATCTCCTGTGGTGTTAACTTGAATATCGACTGTATTAAGATCGGCAACTAAATCTGGATCAGAAACGGTTACGTTTACCCAACCATTCGCACCTTCAAAAAACTGCCCGGAAGAAACACAAGCATCATTAAAAGGCACAACTGCAGTGTACACGACATATAATGTCGGCACTGGAGTTGGTGAGACCGCTTCCTCTGTAGCTGTACGACCTACGTTTGTTGATGCATATTCTGTTGTTTCATCATCTGATTTTATAGCGATAGCGAACCAGTTGTTGACTAAAGAGTTTTGTAAGTCGGTGTCTGCGGTTGCGGTTAAGTCTATTTGTTGATTCGTAGCGACGGTAGGATTCCAGCCTGTAACATAAGCGGTGTCTGCTCCAATTCCATTATAAAGGGCAGTATTTGATGCTACTGTTGGTTGAACGGATAACTCATATATTTTCGCCGGCTTTACACCAGCATATACCCCTTGATACTTAAAAACCGTGTCTGTGATCGTAGCCCCATCGAATATTGATGATATATCCCACTCAAAGTAGGAACGCCATGTTAAAAGAGAAGCTGTTCGCCCCCACTGTGTGACTACCTCGGTTTCATATCTAACGAAGGTGTCTACAACAATCCCGTCTTCGGTTGGGTTATTAAGGGTCGCAGTATATGGGTCAATTATCAAACTTTCGCCTGTGGCTAGTACCCAGTTACCGAAAACGAAATCCGCTTTTTTAGCGTTACCATCAGTGTTCAGTGTACCTGATATGAACCGTTCAGTGTTTTTCTTAACAAGTCCCGTATCATACACCATTGCACTCTGATCCTCAATTATTGTCACACCAGATGAGTCTATGAACGAAAACCTATAATCCGTTATCACGGTTTCGCTGTTTATACTTGTCTCTGTTTCGGCTACATCTCCACTGTGTTTTACCTTATCAGCCTTTATACCTGTCCAACGTTGTACCACTCTGAATGTTTCCGTTGAATCATAAGAAGAAGTAAATGTTACTGTGTGTTTTAATGGTAATCCTGCTCGGAATAGGTAGTCTATTACCAGAACACCAAACTTGGGGTGTGAGAATGTTTTTGTCACCATTATACTATCATTAGTTTCAGTTACTACAGTTGAAACAAGCTGTCCCTCACTTACCGTTAACCATTTTTCGTTTGTGCTGAGACGTTCAACGATCCACTCCTCTTTCTGTAACCTTACCTCGGTGTATGCTGGGTCATAGAATCGGGTGAACTTTGGGTAAAACTCCGCTGTTATTAAAGCCGATTTAACTACAAGATGGGTTGTTTTGTTTTCATAGACGTAAGGAACTATGTTACCGCCTTCCTGTATGTATAAGGGAGCCGAATTCCAGTAATGCACACCTTCTATTACGGTTTCTTCATAGTTCAATCCACGGGTGTATTGTGATTCGGGGTTAGAACTGGCAACTGGAATAGATGATGAAGATGTGTTAAGCGGAACCATCGGGAGGATGAGTGTGAGTAATAATAAAATGGATAAAACTTTTCGATTCAAACAGATGATCTCCTGTGTATAAACAATAATTCAACACATAACTTCATTTCAGCACTTCCAAGTTGTTTACTACGGCTGTATACGGTAGAAACGCCAGCACGTAACTGATCAGCCTCCCCGTATATATTGTCTTATAATTATATTTAAACAATAAAAAACTTATCGCCTGTATAACGAATATACTGATGAAATATCCCCCAAGTTCGAGGAATAGAATGTTCCCGAATGGGCGTGACTCATACATATTTGGTAACATGAGTGCTACCCGTGTGGTGAATATGTCTAATAAAACTCCGATGAATACAATAAAAAAAGGCGTGGGGTCTAGCCTTGAAACGAATCTCAAAGCGTTAACCATTTTCATGGCTGTTAACCCCACTCGTTGGGCGTATAATATGTGCTTTCAACCGAGAAGCCGATGTCTGTAACCATTTTTATGCGGTATGATGTAGCTGTTCCAAGTGCTGTAGGCGTGGACATGGTGTTCTTTACAACATCACATTCACCTAACCCAGAATTGTCATTCCAACTATTTTTGATAGTTGATGTACTATTTGTGAATCCAATATCTTGTAGTTGGTTAGCTGAGAACGCTATATTCAAATCATCAAATTTGTATAATTGGGTGTCCTGTTGGTAAACATAAACTGTTTTTATGACAGCACCAACGGTTCCTGTGTTACGGATAGAGATTTTGATAAATTGTTCAAGTCCATCTGGTACGGTTGTATCTACAAGAGCAACATTAAACTGAACTTCTTCTAGTCGGATTGCGGTTTGGCTCTGTGTGGCTTGGTTCTTAACCATCGTGTTCATCCACGAGTACATGACCACGGATGCGGCTACGGCTATTGCGATCATCAGCAATGTTGCGATGACTGGGCTAACGGCTTTACGGTTTGTTTTTCTTTCCATTTTTGTTTTTCACCTATTATCCCCGAAGGGTTGCGGTAGAGCCAAGCCCGTCATCTTCCGTTCTAGGCGAAAAGAAAAATGAACACCGCGCCTGCACTCTATCTCCACCATATATCTCTACCCGATAAATTATTATAACGCCTTCCATTAACGCCTCCTACTACGCCAAAATATGAATAGTATAGCTGCACCGAATACAAGATAGATCAACACACTATTAAAAGCAAGCTCCGCGTCAACAATACCCAACGCCTTAGCACCAGATGGATCATAAGCACCCGGCAAACGATTCTCCGCGTAAGCTACGCTAAAATTCTCAGCCCTCAACAAATACGGCATATGATCAGAGGAATCAATCTGAGAATTCGCGAACCCCAACAACCACCTATACGCCTTCCACTTCAAATCATCTTCAGGAGGCGCATACCCAGTCTCATAGAAGCCACCCGTCCGAATAATATCACGTAACAGATGAGCTTCATTCGCATAGTCCCTACCGAGGCACTCCTGAACCAACGGCAAAAACTCGTCAATAGATTCTAACGCAAACGGCGTCTCAGGCATAACATACCCAGCCTCAACACTAGCCTCAACCAGTGGATGAATAATGCCGTTCTGAATATTCATCTCAGCTATCTTCTTCGGAATATACTCATTATGGCTAATAGAGTCCTGAATCAAGTGGAAGGCAACGCCATAAGCAAACGCACGCTCCCGAGGCGTATCAGCCTTAGCCCAGAGTTTTTCAAGAAAACTCCATGAGTGAGTTGTACGATATTCCTGAAAATTTAGGTAATAAAAAATGATCGTACTGTCAGGAAAAATCTCGCCACACAAAAAAGCGTCTGTGTGGTCTTGATAGAGATCATAAGCCTCAGTACCTTGTATCTTCTTCATAGCATTTTTTGTGGTTGATATATGGGTGTTCGGACCCCATCCTTTAATTACAGGTATATATTGAAGTGATAGTAATGTGATTGTTATTAATAATATTATACCAGTTTTTTTCATTTTATCTCACCCATTTGTAAACTCTATTATCGTGTTTCTTATTAATTCTGTGTTTGGAACCTGATTCTCCCATATTATGAGTGTATTGAACCCATATTTTTTGAAATATGTTTTTCTCTCATCTTCTGCTTCTTTTCTCGTCTTTCCTGTTCTCTTTTTTCCATGCCAATATGTGCCGAATAGTTCTATGAGTCGCTTTTTTCCATTACAGTTTATCCAATCTGGTACTTTACCGCCTAATACAACATCTCCACCACCACAAAATTTGTATTCGTTTGGGATGGTGTTCTGAATTATGTTGTCTAACTTGTGTTCAGTTTTATTCGGTGCAATTCTAAACGCTTCAAAGATTTCATGTATTCGTCTATCTCTGAACTCGGGGTTTTTCCACTTTTCTTTGTGTGTTTTCGAAAGTTTTTCTCTAGAAGCCTTAGATTTTGTTTTTCCAATATGAATTGCAGACATTTTTTTCTTAGTTTCTTCTGTATGCTTTTTACCTAATTTTACTCGTCTCATTTTTTCTTTTGCTTCATCTGTATGGGTTTTACCTTTAAAGGCACTAGGTTTATTATTTATACGTCTTGTTTTTTTTATTTTTTCTAATGTTTCCGGTCGTCTTGGTATGCCTTTGTTCCATGTTTTATGTCCTTTCTTAAACATTGTTTCAAGAGATGGAATATATCCTTCCTTGGCTTTTGATTGCTTGTTTTTTATTTTTCTTGCTCGTTCTTCACCATAAAAGTCTTCAAATGTTTTTCCTGCTATTGAAGATTTTTTTCCTGTGTTTGCCTTACTAATTTTCTTTCTTGTTTCCTCTGTGTGATGTTTACCATAAAACTGGTTTTTATCACCTATCTGTGCGTTTGATATTTTTCTTCCTATTTCCTTTGCTTTAGTTTTTCCAAAGATTTCTTCAAACGTTTTTCCTTTACGGGGTTCTGATAGTTTTTTTCTATGCTCGTCTGAAAATATACGTTCTATGTGTTTTTTCCTCGTTGCACCGGAAAGTGTGGGTGCGTCAGGATATTTCTTCACATATTCTTCAAGAGTTATCTTATGTTTTCTAAGGTGACTACTATATACTTCTTTGTACTGTTTGTGGCATATTTGGCATTCGACCGTGGCACTCATTCTTGCTGCATTCTCCTGAAACGCCAAACAGCCACAAACACCGTCACCGCCAAACCGATAACGCTGAAGCTGAAAACAGGACTCTGCAATATACCTCCACCTATCTCAGACACGGGGT
>Ga0180007_10004683_pt1 | contig 14329 bp, 10 predicted proteins | sample MM_PC_MetaG_FD_121122 | JGI IMG/M metagenome (GOLD analysis project Ga0180007, IMG submission 121122) | Groundwater microbial communities from the Aspo Hard Rock Laboratory (HRL) deep subsurface site, Sweden - MM_PC_MetaG | ecosystem: Environmental > Aquatic > Deep subsurface > Groundwater... | reverse complement strand
GGTCGTCGTGCGGGAGACCCCGGCGTTGTCCGTCCTGTGGATGCTGTCGGCCGTGACGGGCGGGCTGATCCTGCTGGCCGCGCTGCTGTATGCCCTGCGCGCCCGCCTGCTGTCGGGCCGCGAAATCGGCTCCTCGGGCACCTGGGACTGCGGCTACGTCGCCCCGACGGCCCGCATGCAGTACACCGCCTCCTCCTTCGCCGATCCCGTGCTCAAGATGTTCGGCGCCTTCATGGGCACGCGCAGCCGTTTCAACCCGCCCGATGGGCTTTTCCCGGAAGGTTCGAGCTTCTCCAGCGAGACCCCCGACGTCTCCCAGGAACGGATCTACACACCGCTGTTCTCCCGGCTCGAGCAGGTCATGGCCCGGCTGCGGATGATGCAGCACGGCCTCCTGCACCTGTACATCCTGATGATCGTGGTTTCCCTGCTTGCGCTGCTCGTATGGAAACTGGGGTGACGCCATGAACGCACTGCGCATCCTCCCCATCCTGTCCGGCCTGCTCCTGGCCCCCCTGCTGCTGGGCATCGTCAACCGTACCAAGGCGCGCTTCGGCGGACGCCGCGGCCAGCCGCTGCTGCAGGCTTACTTCGACCTGCTCAAGCTCCTGCACAAGGGCGCCGTATACAGCCGCACCACCACCTGGATCTTCCGCGCAGGACCCTCCATCGGACTGGCCGCGACGCTGGTCGCGCTCACGTTGATCCCCATCGGCCGCGGCGCGCCCTCGGCCATGCACTTCACCGGCGACCTGTTCCTGCTCGCGTACTGCCTGGGGCTGGTGCGGTTCTTCACCGTGCTGGCCGCCCTGGACACGGGCTCGGCCTTCGAGGGCATGGGGGCCTCCCGCGAGGTCCAGTTCTCGGCGCTGGCCGAGCCGGCCCTGCTGATCGCGCTGGCGGCCCTGGCGCGACTCTCGGGCCACCTCAGCCTGTCGGACATCACCGCGTCCATCGGCGTCACGTCCTGGGAGGTCGCCGGCCCCGCCCTGGCGCTCATCGCCCTGGCCCTGTTCGTCGTGTTCCTGTCCGAGAACAGCCGCATCCCGGTGGACGATCCCAACACCCACCTCGAGCTCACCATGATCCACGAGGTCATGATCCTCGACCACTCGGGGCCGGATCTGGCCTTCATCGAGTACGGCGCCGCGCTGAAGTTCTGGATCCTGGGCTCGCTGGTCGTCAACGTCGGGATCTCCGGCCTGGGCGGCGGCACGTGGGTCTCCATCGCCGCGTTCTTCGCCGGCATGTTCGGCCTCGCCGTCGGCGTCGGTGTCGTTGAATCCACCATGGCACGGTACCGGCTGCTCAAGGTTCCCAGGATGCTCTGGGTGGCCGTGGCGCTCTCGGTGCTCTCCTTCACCCTGATCGGGAGGTTCACGGCATGACGCTTCCACTCGACACCATCCTCGTGACCGTCATCCTCACCTGCTTCCTGATCATGGGAACCACCCGGCTGCTCACCGCGATCCGGATCTCCGCGATCCAGGGGATCTGCATCGGCCTGCTGCCGGTGGCCGCCAGCGGCGCCCACACGTCGATCCGCGTGGCGCTGCTGGGCCTGGTCATCATCGTGCTCAAGGGCTTTGCGTTCCCGCGGCTCCTCAAGCGGGCCATCCGCGAGAGCTCAACGTCGACGGAGATGATGCCGTTCGTTGGCAGCACCGCGTCGATCGTGACGGGCATCCTGGCGCTGATCGTCGCCTTCTGGATCGACTCGCGCATGGAGTTTCTGCCCGGGTCCCACTCCCTGGTGGCCCCGGTGGCCTTCTTCACCATCATCACGGGCCTGTTCATGATCGTGGCCCGCAAGCTCGCGATCACTCAGGTCGTGGGCTACCTGATCCTGGAGAACGGAATCTACGTATTCGGCCTGGCCATCGCCCTCGAGGTTCCCATAATCGTGGAGCTGGGCGTGCTGCTGGACATGTTCGTGGCCGTGTTCGTCATGGGCATCGCCATCTTCCGAATCAACCGTGAATTCAACCACATGGACTCCGACCAGCTTCGGAACCTGAAGGGGTGACGCCATGCACAAGGGATGGATCCTGCCTCTTCTGCTGTTCCTGCCGACGCTTCTTGCGGGCCTGGGCATGCTCGCCCGCACCCCGCGCATGGCCGTCCGCCTGCTCACGTGGGGCACCCTGGCCTGCGCCGCCGCCTCCGTGGCCGCGGCCCTGCTGGCTTTGGGGCAGCCCGCAGAGCTCAAGGCGATGGGCGCCTGGCTCATGGTCGACGCGCTCTCGGCCTATCACCTGCTGGTCATGGCCGTGGTCTTCTCGTTGTCGGGCCTGTACTCCCGGTCCTACTTCGAACCCGATCTGATCGACGGCAGCCTGAGCCTGGGCACGGCCCGGCGCTTCGCGGCCCTGTGGTTCGCCTCCATGGCCGCGATGAACCTGGTGCTGGTCTCCAACAACCTCGGCCTGATGTGGGTCGGCATCGAGGCCACCACGCTGGTGACCGCGTTTCTGATCTGCATCCACGCCACGCCGACCTCGCTGGAAGCCATGTGGAAGTATCTGCTGATGTGCTCGGTGGGCGTCGCGCTGGCCTTCATGGGCACGCTGCTGCTGGCGGCGGCCACCCATGGTTCGGGCATCGAGGGCGCCGACGCCCTGCTGTGGACCGAGCTGCGCGACTCGGCGGCCCGACTGAACCCGAAGCTGGTCAAGATCGCCTTCCTGTTCCTGGTCGTGGGCTACGGCACCAAGGCCGGTCTCGCCCCCATGCACAACTGGTTGCCCGACGCGCACAGCCAGGCCCCCGCACCGGTCTCGGCGATCTTCTCGGGCTTTTTGCTCAACGCAGCACTGTACTGCATCCTGCGAACGCTGCCGCTGGTCGAGGCCCTGCCCGGGCAGGCCGGCTGGGGTCGGGAGATCCTGGTCGCCTTCGGCCTGATCTCGATCCTGGTGGCCGCCGTCTTCATCATCGCCCAGCACGACGTCAAGCGGCTGCTGGCCTACTCCAGTGTCGAACACCTGGGCATCATCGCGCTGGGCGTCGGCCTGGGCGGTCTCGGCTACGTCGCCGCCCTGTTCCACATCTTCAACAACTCCGTGAGCAAGTCCGTGGGATTCTTCTGCGCGGGCTCCATCGGGAAGCTCGCCGGCACCCACGACATGCGGAAGATCAACCGTGTGATGGCGCTGTCAAAGGTCTGGGGCGGCGGCCTCACGGGCAGCCTGCTGGCGATCATCGGCGCGGCGCCGTTCGCCCTGTTCCTCAGCGAGTTCCTGATCCTGCACACCGCGATCCAGCAGGGCCACTGGTTCATCGCCGGCGCGTTCCTGTTCGGTCTGGCCCTGGTGTTCATCGGCGCCCTGCGCCACCTGATCTCCATCTCGTGGGAGCCGCATGTGGAGCCCGTCACGCCGCACCGGGCCACCCTCCTCGAGGGTGTGATCGTGTTCGTGCCCCTGGCCACGCTGCTGATGCTGGGTGTTTACGTTCCCGCGCCCTTCTGGCACCTGCTCGAGAAGGCCGCCCGGATCCTCGGAGGTGCGTCATGAGCACTTGGCAGAACGCCTGCGCAATACCCCTGGCCGGCATCGAACCCCTGTCCGTGTGGGACTTCCAGGACTGCGTATCGGTGGGCCTGATGAAGGGCGCCCAACTGCTGGCACTGTTCGCGGCGAACGGGGGACCGTCCGCGGCGGACGGGGGACCGTCCGCGGATGATTCTCCGTCGGCAGAGGCCGCGCCCGTGGGCGGCCTTCGCCTGTATGCGGTGCTGGGCCACCCCGGCAGCGGCCTGATCGAGCCGTTCTCGACCGTGGTGGACGACTCCTTCCTCTCGCTTTCACCGATTCATCCCCAGGTGCAGTTGTTCGAGCGAGAGCTCGCCGAGAAGTTCCGCGTGAAGCCGCAGGGGCACCGTGGCTCAAGCCCGTGCGCTTCGAGCGGCCCCACCGCGACGGCGCGGACCTGTGGGAGGACCACCCCGGCACCTGCGGCGTCGCCGACTACTTCCGGATCGCCGGCGAGGAGATCCACGAGGTCGCCGTGGGGCCGGTCCACGCGGGCATCATCGAGCCGGGCCACTTCCGGTTCCAGTGCCACGGCGAGACCGTCTACCACCTCGAGATCTCCCTGGGCTACCAGCACCGCGGCATCGAGCGCGCGCTCATCGGAGGCCCTTCGGCCCGGACGCTGCACTTCATGGAGACGGCCGCCGGTGACACGACCATCGGACATACCCTGGCTTACTGCCAGGCACTCGAAGCCGCCCGGGGCATCGAGGTCCCCGCCCGGGGCCGGGTGCTGCGCGGCGTCGCCCTCGAACTGGAGCGCATGGCCAACCACATCGGGGACCTGGGCGCCCTGGCCGGCGACGTCGGCTTCCTGCCGACCCAGTCCTTCTGCGGACGCATCCGCGGCGACGTCCTCAACCTCACGGCCAGGCTGTGCGGCAACCGCTTCGGCCGCGGCTTTGTCCGGCCCGGCGGCTGCACCTTCGACTCCGAGCCCGGGCGCACCCGCGAGATCGTGCGCGCCCTCGAGCAGGTCGTCGTCGACGCGACCGGGGCCGTCAACCTGCTCTGGCAGAGCAGTTCGGTGCTTGAGCGCTTTGAGGAGACCGGACCGGTCTCCGCGGAGACGGCCGCCCGGATCGGGATGGTGGGCCCCGCCGCCCGCGCCAGCGGACTGGATCAGGACGTCCGGCGCGACTACCCCGCGGGCATCTATATCGATGCGCCAATACCCGTGGCGCTGGGTGCCACGGGCGACGTGTTCGCCCGCGCCAGGGTCCGCTGGGACGAGATCCGGAACTCCGCGGAGTGGATCCTCGCCCGGCTCGCGGAGCTGCCCGCCGGGGCTGTGTGCGCCCCCGGACCGGTCCCAAGCTGGCCTGCCGACGTGCTGACGGTGTCGCTGACCGAGGGCTGGCGCGGCCGGATCTGCCACGCGGCCGTGACCGGTGCCGACGGGCGGTTCGCCGCCTATAAAATGGTGGATCCGTCGTTCTTCAACTGGTTCGGGCTGGCCCAGGCGCTGCGTGACCAGGAGATCTCGGACTTCCCGCTGTGCAACAAGAGCTTCAACCTCTCGTACTGCGGACATGATTTGTGAGGTGAGATGATGCCGGGAATCCTCCAGACCCGACTGCAGCAAGGCTTCCGCACGATGAGCTGGCCCGACGCCCCCCTGCCTCCGCTGCCCGACCGCTTCCGGGGCCTCCCGTCCCTGGGAGACGCCGATTGCCCCGAAAACTGCGGCGCCTGCCTGGGCGCCTGCCCCACCGGCGCGCTGCACCTCGAAGACGGACGCGCGGCGCTGGACACCGGGCGCTGCCTCTTCTGCGGCGCCTGCGCCACCGCCTGCGGCGCCGCCAGAATCACCTTCACCGCCGAGCACCGGCTCGCCGCGGCCTCCCGCGAGGCCCTCGTGGTGCGCCCTGGCGACACCGGGCTTCCCTCCCGGCGCGTCGAACTCGCGCGCAAGCTCTTCTCCCGCAGTCTCAAGCTGCGCGAGGTCTCCGCGGGCGGCTGCAACGCCTGCGAAGCCGACACCAACGTTCTGGGCACGCTGGCCTGGGATCTGGGGCGCTTCGGCATCTCGTTCGTGGCCTCGCCCCGCCACGCCGACGGCCTGCTCGTCACCGGCCCGGTGCCCGAAAACATGCGTCTGGCCCTGCTCAAGACATGGGAGGCCATCCCCGCCCCGAAGATCTGCATCGCGCTGGGCGCCTGCGCCATCTCCGGCGGCCCGTTCGCGGGCCACGCCGAGGTCCACGACGGCGCCGGCGGCCTGATCCCGGTGGATTTGTTCATCCCCGGCTGCCCCCCGCACCCCCTGACCATCCTCGACGGCCTGCTGGCCCTGATCGGCAGAATCGAGTAAGGCAACCTGCCGCAGGCAGGGCAACCGGCAAAGCCGGGATCCGGCCGCATTTTCACGTAATCACAGCCCCGCCATCAATCCTGAGGCGTAGTTAAAACCCCAAAATAAAGGCTCACGGAGAAACCCGCAAACCGGCCAGCATCCCCTGTGTCGGCTCCGTGCGCGCCAGCCCGCGCGCTCCGCGACTGGATCTGTGGTGCGGTTGGCCGCTAAAAAATGAAACCCATGCTGAAGTCGAGAGCGGGGAGGATCCGGCTGCCACCCTCGGCGGCGATGCCGTCGATGTTGTAGACGATCCCTGCGTTGAGGCCGATGTACCAGACGCCGAGGCCGTAGCCCACTCCAACGCCCATGCGGAACACCTGGTATTGCAATTCGAGGCGCAAGTCCGGGTCTTCGGCGTCGGAGGCCAAGGGTTCGTACTCAACTCGCTTGAGGTTCTTCACGACCCCGGCATAGAGCCGCACGATGCCCGTGCAGGTCCCGTTTGTTTCCTGGCTGCAGGGGCCGCGGGACTTGATCAGATCAAACCCCGCCAGAAGCGAGACGGCCATGGAGTTGGTGCGCATAATCCAGTCGTCGGAGGTGCTCTGGTAATATCCGGTGTCCTGCAGGGGGTACTCCGGGCCGAAGTCGCCGTAGATGTCCGACATGTGGTAGAAAATGCCCGCGTTCAGATAAATGCGCCCGGGGAGCCCCAAGCCGACCTCTCCGCCGAGGTGGGTCATATGCGAGTGCGCGCCAAAGTGAAAATACGTAAAGTTTTTCGTGTCATCGGCGAAGGCCCTCGCGGGCAGGGTGAGCAGGGAAAAGGTCAAAAGAAAGAATGTAATTTTCTGCATCAGTTCATTTCCTTCCTGCAATCGCGAAATTCTTCACGATACGCTCGGAATACATAAAAGCAAATTTTCAATGAATGTCAATAAAAAGCGGATTGGCCGTGCGCGCGACCGGGGCCGGTCGATCCAACCCGGGGCATCATTTCCAGAACGCCACCCAAGGTGGCGTAGGAGGAATGCGGCGAAGCCGGGAGCCGATTTCGATTTCGATTTCGATTTCGATTTCGGTCGGAACTCCGCGGGAGAAGCGAAGCCTGGAAACCGCCGCAGGCGGGACTCCGCCCCAGAGGGGACTCCGGCGCCAGCCGGGCTCTTTCCTCTTCGAGTTCATCCGGGTCTTTCCTCTTGGTCCCCAGGTAGGCGAGCTACCTGGGGCTAGCTTCCGTATAAGGATGGTCCGTCCGCAGAACTTCGAGGGTCCACACCGGCTTCCCCGGGCGGCATTTTGAACGTTTGCCCCCGTGCGGACAGGTCGGACAGGTCGGAGCCCTCCCCTATCAATTAAGGTTTGGTCTCTCCCCGCAATCAATGTTACAAATAGGGCCGCCATGGAAACGGAGGTTTTTCAATGCAACTCAAAGTCCTGATCGCGGAAGACGACAAGCACACCCGCACCATCATGGAGCACATCTTCCAGAAGGATCCCGCGTTCAAGGACATGGAGATCGAGCTGCTGCTGGCCCCCGACGGCGAGATGGCCCTGGACCTGTTCAAGCGCAACAGGGTCGACCTGGTCATCTCGGATCTGCTGATGCCCAAGATGGACGGCTTCGCCTTCTGCCGGGCCGTGCGCGAGAGCGACCACGGCAAGGACATCCCCATCGTCATCACCTCGGCGATCTACAAGGAGACCGCCCTGCTGAACCGGCTGCGTGAGGAGCTCGGCGTGGTGTTCTTCCCCAAGCCGTTCCAGGTCCGCGAGTTCACCCACGAGATCCTCGGGCTGCTCAAGCCCGGCGACGCCCCCGAGACCACCGCGGCCCGTCGCACCCGGATCACCATGAGCGGCCCCTTCCAGGGCACCCTGGACGTTCGCCCGCTGCCCACGCTGCTGCTGGACATCTATGACATCGAGGGCACCGGCGTGCTCCTGCTCGAGCAGGGCAAGATGCAGAAGGAGATCTTCTTCCTGTTCGGTCGGCCCATGGGCGCCGAGTCCAACATCCGCCATGAGATGCTGGGCAACTACCTGGTCACCAAGAGCGTGATCACCGAGAAGCGGCACCAGGAGCTGCTGGCCCAGGCCAAGAACACCCGCGTGTCCTTCCTGAAGGCGCTCCTCGACGCCAAGGAGTTCGACCAGGAACTGGTGCTGAAGTATCACGCCTCGCTGGTGAAGGTCCGCATCGTCAACGCCTTCCGCTGGCACTCGGGCAACTACACGTTCTCCCCGGGAGACACCTTCTCCGAGCGCCTGCCCAAGAGCCCGGTGGATCCTGTGGCCCTGGTGTTCGCCGGCCTCAAGCGCGGCGCCGACCTCGACGAGATCACGCAGAAGGTGCAGAACGACCTTTTCTCGAACCTCAAGTTCAACGAGCGTTACAACAGCCTGCGCGAGGAGTTCGTCCGCGTGTTCGGGGACTCGGTGCTCGTCCAGCTGGCCCAGACCGGCACCAACATCGCCGACGCGCTGGCCAAGGGCCTGGATCCGATGACCGTCTACACGCAGATCTACGCGCTGCTCGAGACGGGCATGTGCTACTTCGTGAAGGATCCCAACGCCCAGGCGGCTGCCAGCTCCATGCGCATGCCGGTGGTGGACGATCCGCTGAGCATCTCCAACATCCGGAAGGTGCTCTATCAGCCCGAGAGCACCGACGGTGAGATCTCGGTGGTCGCCGACATGCTAAAAAAAACCTCGGCCCCGGCCGACGACGGCCTGATCCTGGACATCCCCATGGAGGTCGACGACAACGTCAACGAGGACAAGAAGCGCCGGCTGCGCGAGTTCTACATGGACATCCGCGAGAAGGACTACTTCCAGCTCCTGGGCCTGTCCCCGCAGGCCTCCAACCAGGAGATCGCGGCAAAGATCGACCAACTGGCACGCGCGTTCTCGATGGCCCAGTTCGCGGACGTGGATCTGGGATCGGATCACGCCAAGCTCGAGGAGATCCTGGAGTACCTGAAGATCGCCCACCAGACGCTCTCGGATCCCGCCCGCAAGGCCGCCTACATCCAGAAAAACCAGGCCGACCGGCAGAAGGGCGAGTCCATCCTCGACGCCGAGGTGCTGGTCAAGCAGGCCGAGGAACACCTCGACCACGGGCGCCCGCGGGAGGCGATGCAACTGCTGGAGAAGGCCCGCCGCATCCAGCCCGACGTGCCTGACTTCCACGCGCTGTACGCCCTCTCCCTCCACCGCGCCCACGAGCCCGAGGAGGCGATCTCCGCGGCGATCTACCATGCCCTCGAGATCGGCCCCGACTGCGCCACGGTCAACCTGTGCGCGGGCTCCATCGCCGAGGGCCAGGGGCGCCTGGACGACGCGATCCGCTTCTTCGAGAAGACCCTCGAGGTGGATCCCGAAAACACCCGCGCCTTCGACGAGCTCGACCGCATCCTGCGCAGCCGCGGCGACTTCCGCATCGTGGAGCGCCTGCACCGCAAGCTGCTGCACCAGTTCGGCAACCGGCGCCCGCAGCGCACGCTCCAACTGGCGAGATCGCTGGCCAAGCTCTATGAGGACTCCCTCAACGACCTCGACAAGGCCCGCGCCGCATGGGAGATCGTGCACGCCATCGCGCCGCAGGATCCCGACGCCTCGGCCGCCATGGAGCGGCTGGCCCGCATGCGCCAGCGCCTGTCCCCCGAGGCCCTGTCCGAGCGGCTGGAGGGCTTCCGCAAGGACATCATGGTGCCCGAGACGCGCACCAACGCCTGCATGGCCGGCTTCAAGATCACGCGGGACTCCGCGCCCGACATGGCCTATCTCTTCGCAGCCGCGCTGGAGGCCCTGGGGATCGAACTGCCCGACGCCCGCGCCTACTACGCCCAGTTCACGCCGCCGTTTCTGGCCCGTGTGTGGCGCCCTGTGGATGCCGAGATCTGGGAGCTGGCGCAGGACCCCGAGGACTTCCCGTTCGTCGGCAAGATCTTCGAGACCCTGGGAATGCACATCCCTGAGGGCCGCTTCTTCCCGCATACGCCCGAGATCACCAAGGTCTTTCCGCCCGACGAGGTGCCGCCGCTGTGGGGACGGGCCCTGGTTTATCTGTCCGCACAGTGTTCGATCCCGCAGCCGCAGGTCGTCATGCACAACGACACGTCCGACGCATCCCTTATTTATCTCGACACCGCCCCGGCCCTGTACTGCTCCGGGACCGCGCTGGCGAGCCACGACATCCGGCAGATCGCCGCCCTGGCTGCCCCGTTCTGCACCTGCTTCTGGACCGGCCGCGCGCTGCCTTTTTTGGCCACACCGCCCCAACGGCTGCTGCTGCTCAAGGTCGTCATAGGCTTCGTCTCCCAGAAGCCCGCCGGTGGTGACCCGGAGAGCCAGCGTCTCCAGCAGCTGCTGCTCGACGCCCCGGACCTGCGCGCCGCCCTGACCCAGACCATCAGCGAGGTCTCCTCCAAGATGGGCAACCTCAACGTGTCCAACTGGATCAAGGCCGTCTACCGCAGTTCCCTCAACGTCGCCCTCCTGCTGACCCAGAACCTGCCCGAGCTCTACCGTCGGGCCCCCGAGGACCTCCGCCCCGGCCTGCTGTCCTGGGCGCTGTCTGACCGCCACGCGCAGGCCCGACGCCTCCTGGGCGTCAGCATCGACGTGTAATTTTCCATTAACTCTCTTGATCGTAATGATGGATCTGCGGTAAGTTGCGGCGAAGTCTGCACGTCACCCCTCTCGCGGCGCCTGCGCCGGAACTGGAGTTGTCATGGAACACGCTGCTGGAAAGAAGGTCCTGCCGGATAACGCGTACCGCGTGCTCAACCCCGGCGAATCGTATGTCCCGATCGTGCCCGCCGCAAAGAGCATCATCGAGATTTCCCCCCGTGTCTTCGCGTACGGCATCGCGCTGAACATCATCTTCACGTTCGCCGCGGCCTACCTCGGCCTGCTCACCGGCAACGTCATCGAGGCGGCCATCCCGATTGCGATCCTGGCCGTGTTCATGGGCAAGACGGTGCACAAGCGGCCCAACACCATCTCCGAGAACGTGATGATCCAGAGCATCGGCGCGGGTTCGGGCGTGGTCGTCGCAGGCGTCGTCTTCACTTTGCCGGCGCTGTACATCAACAAGCTCAGCCCCAACATGCTGCACATCATCATCTCCTCGTCGCTGGGCGGCTTCCTGGGCATCGTGCTGCTGATCCCGCTGCGCCGCTACTTCGTCGCCGAGATGCACGGCCACCTGCCCTTCCCGGAGGCCACCGCCACGACCGAGATCATCGTGCAGGGCGAGTCCCACGGAGCCTCCAAGAGCGGACTGATCCTGATCATCTCCACCGGCATCGGCGCGCTTTTCGACTTCCTGTCCCAGACCGTGCGCCTGTGGAACGCCTCGCTCTCCTCGTCGACCCTGCTGGGCAAGTCCGGCGTCGCGCTGGCCAAGAAGCACATCACGCTGAAGCTCGACGCGCTGGCGGCCCTCTTCGGCCTGGGCGTCATCATCGGCCTGCGCTACGCCGCTGTCATCGCGGCCGGTTCGCTGCTGTCCTTCCTGGTGCTGATTCCGATGGTGTACTACATCGGCGCCCACACCGACGTCATCATCCCCCACGCCCCGCTCTCCGGCGGCGCCAAGATGCTCATCCGCGACATGGACACCTTCACGCTGTTCAAGGCGTACGTCCAGCCCATCGGCATCGGCACCATCGCGGTCGCGGGCATGATCAGCATCCTCAAGATGTCCCGCATCATCATCGGCTCCTTCAGCCTCGGCTTCAAGGCGCTGGCAGGCGACAAGAACGCCCACCTCAACGTCGAGCGCACCGACCGCGATGTGGATCCCAAGATGGTCCTGCTCGCCGAGGGCATCCTGATCGTGGCCCTTGGCCTGTTCTACTTCTTCCTGGTGAAGAACATCTCCCAGGCGCTGGTCGCCATGGCCGTCACCTTCGTCTTCGCCTTCCTGTTCACTGCGGTGGCCGCGCGGGCCATCGCCATCGTCGGCACCAACCCGGTGTCGGGCATGACCCTGATCACCCTCATCGTCTCCTCGATCATCCTGATGGCCGCCGGCCTCAAGGGCGATCCCGGGCAGTACCTGGCGCTGGTCATCGGCGCCGCCGTCTGCACCGCCCTCTCCACCGCGGGCGGCTTCATCACCGATCTCAAGATCGGCTACTGGGTGGGCGTCACGCCGCGCACCCAGCAGACGTTCAAGTTCATCGGCATCATCGTGGCCTCCCTCTCGGTGGGCGTCGCGATGTGGCTGCTGGCCTCCTCCTACGGCTTCGAGAAGACCGCGACCACCCCGAACCCGCTGGCGGCCCCGCAGGGCAAGCTCATGGCCACGATCATGAAGTCGCTGATGTCCGGTGAGTCGCTGCCGTATCTGCTCTACGGCCTCGGCGGCGCGATGGCGCTGATCCTGGAGATGGCCAAGGTGCCCGCGCTGGCCTTCGGCCTGGGCATGTACCTGCCCCTCGAAATCAACCTCGGCGTGCTCGCGGGCGGCTTCGTGGCGTGGCTCATCGGCCGCTCCGGCAAGACCGACCGCATCCGCACCGCCCGTCAGGGCCAGGGCATCCTCATCGCCTCGGGCATGATGGCCGGCGCCGCGCTGATCGGCATCCTCTCGGCCGTGCTCCAGCTCCAGACCCTCGGCGTTCCCGCCCGCTACCTCTCTGTTGGTGCGAAATACATCGCCGCGGGCGGACAGTGGCTCCCCGAAGAAGCCAAATGGTTCCTCGGAGGCCGCGGACAGGTCATCGGCCTGATGATGTTCATCGTGCTGGGCGTGATCGCCTACCAGCTCGCTCGCAAGGGCGCCACCTGGCAGATCGAGGAAGAAGACGCCGACGGCGGACCGTCGGGCGACGGTGGACCGTCGGGCGACGGTGGACCGTCGGGCCCCGACGGCGGTCCCTCGGGTGACGTCGAAGTGACTTCCTACGCCGAAGCCCCCGCCGAAGAAAAGCCGGCCGTCCAGGACGCCCCGGCCGAAGAAGAAAAGCCTGAAGAATAATCCTGAAAAATCCCTGACAATCCCTGAGAAGAACCCCTGCCACGACGGGCTCTCCCTCTCCGCCGGCCGGTCAATGCAGGCTCACAGCGGTGGTCAAGTCCACGGTTCCTCATCAGGAGTTCAAATCCAGGTACCCGCAAGGCGGGTTGACCGACTGTAGCCCAGGGTTGGCCGCGACCGGCCCCCGGTCGCCCTACCCGGGGATCACTTCAAAAGAAAGATATGTCCCACGTCATGGAACCGCACTCTACTTGGGTATCAGACGGGATCATCGAAACTGCATGCATGCTCGAAACCCCCTTGTGCAATGCGGGTTACTGAAGACCGGCTAGTTGAAATTGGAAAATGTTGCCAGTGATTTTTTCTGTCTTGTTCCGCCGGTGCCCTGCTCTCCGTCGACCATCCGCTTCTCCACGTTGACGATGCGATGCGACCGCAGGAAGCGGTTCAACTCCTCGCAGGCGGAGGGCTCTCCGAACGGACTGAGGAAGAACGTCTGGAACTGGGTCACCAGCGGCATCAGACACCCACATTACCCAAGAGAAACCGGTTCTGTTCATGTTCCTGAATCCTTCTTCCTTTCGAGTTCACTGAAATCATTTTTACCACAATTAAAAATCTTGACTTCATGGAACATAATAAAAATATTCTTCGCGCATTCATATCCCCCGAACGGGTGAATTTATTGCGACTTAAGTATTAAACGGGGTTCGCCCACTATTCATGAGCGGGCCGGTTGCGGTTTGAGGCACAGGTTGGAGAACCGAAAAGTTGACCACACAAGCATTAATGCACCTTGACTCAGCATTCTGCGAATCCCCCTTGACCAAACCTCGGCACCCCCATACAGTTGGGCAACAGATGTTCATCGGGGGCGAGCCGGTGGGGGTGGTCGAAGCCAAGCGGGAAGAGGAGGGCGTGCACCTCACCTGGCACGAGGACCAGGCGGAGTACTACTCAGGCGCCAAGTTGAAGCACCTGGACAACACGAAGGTGAAGCGAGATGGAAAATAAAATCGAAATCTATCGGATCTCCGACGCCGAAGCCGAGCTGGAAGTTCAATTCGAGCAAGATAGTTGCTGGTTGACCCAGCAGCAGATGGCCCTTCTTTTCGAACAGTCCAAGCAGAACGTCAGCCTGCACATCAACAATTGTTTCAAGGAGGGGGAACTGGCCTTCTCGACAAGTGTCAAGGAATCCTTGACAGTTGTAGCGGATGGCAGAAAATACAAGACCAAATATTATAATCTGGACGTCGTCATCTCGGTGGGCTACCGCGTGAAGTCGAAGCGCGGCACCCAGTTCCGGCAATGGGCGACGAGACGCCTCCGGGAGTACCTGCTCGAAGGCTATTCGATCAATGAAAAACGACTCGCGGAGAAAGACCTGGAGGTCCGGCACCTGAAGACCGGGATCTCCATCCTGAAACGGGTCATCGCCCTGCCGGAGTTCCTGTCTGACGAAGCGGGCGCCTCGCGGGACCTGCTGGAGCGGTTCTCCGAAGG
>Ga0180007_10004682_pt1 | contig 14330 bp, 9 predicted proteins | sample MM_PC_MetaG_FD_121122 | JGI IMG/M metagenome (GOLD analysis project Ga0180007, IMG submission 121122) | Groundwater microbial communities from the Aspo Hard Rock Laboratory (HRL) deep subsurface site, Sweden - MM_PC_MetaG | ecosystem: Environmental > Aquatic > Deep subsurface > Groundwater... | reverse complement strand
CGCGGCTGGTCCACGTCTTTACCCAGCTCCAGCGCACAGAAGTAAGCGAACAATTGCAGCGGTATGATCATCGTAAACGGCTGGAAGCGTGAATCGCAGTCCGGCACCGGAATAAAATCATCGGCGATTGCCGCCACTTCAGTATCCTTTTCGCTGGCTATGGCGATAACCGGACCGCCGCGGGCTTTTATTTCCTTCATGTTCGTTATGGTTTTTTCGCGCAGGTGGTCGTTGGGCACCAGGAACACGCTCGGTGTCTCCGGGCTTACCAGGGCTATCGGGCCGTGCTTAATTTCGCCGGCGGCATAGCCCTCGGCATGGATGTAGGAAATCTCTTTCAGCTTAAGCGCGCCTTCCAGGGCGATAGGGTAGAGCAGTCCGCGTCCCAGGAACAAAAAGTCCTGGTTATGGGCATATTTTTTGGCCAGCACCTGTATCCGGTCGCGCTGTTCCAGGGCTTTTTTTACCAAACCGGGAATATCGCGCAGCTGTTGCAGGAAGACGGCGCCTTCATGGTGCGACATGTCGTGCATGCGGGCCAGGCTGAGGGTAAGCAGATAAAAGGCGGCCAGCTGGCTGGTAAAGGCTTTGGTACTAGCCACGGCGATTTCCGGGCCGGAGTGCACGTAGATGCCGCCGTCGCTTTCGCGGGCTATGGTCGAGCCGACCACATTGCAGATTCCCAACACGGTGCCGCCACGGCGTTGCACCTCGCGCATGGCATACAGGGTGTCGGCGGTTTCGCCGCTCTGGGACACGCTTAAGTACAGAGTTTCCGGCTCCACGACCGGGTTGCGGTAGCGCAGTTCGCTGGCCAGTTCGGCCAGCGCCGGCAGGCGGGCTATGGACTCGATCAGGTGGCAACCAACCAAACCGGCATGCCAGCTGGTGCCGGCAGCGATTACGCGTACCCGCTGTTTGGCATGCAGTTCTTTTTTGCTCAGGTTAAGGCCGCCCAGCTTGGCCATGCTGTATTCAAAATCCATGCGGCCTTTAAGGGCGCGTTCGATAGAATCGGGCTGCTCGAAAATTTCTTTTTCCATGTAGCAGGCAAAGCCTTCTTTTTCGATGGCATCCAGTTCCCAGGTAACGTGGTCTATTTTGGGGTCCACCGCCTGGTCGTCGCTGTCACTGATGCGGAACTCGTGTGGCCACAGCGAAACTACTTCGCCGTCATTCAGGTAGACCACCCGTTTGGTATGTGCCAGCATGGCAGTTACATCGCTGGCCAGGAACATTTCACCTTCGCCGACGCCAACCACCAGCGGGCTGCCGTTGCGTGCCCCTACAATGCGGCCGGGCTCGTCAGCGCAGATACAGCTGATGCCGAAGGTTCCTTTAAGGTGCTTCAGCGCCGCCTTCAGCGCCAGTTCCAGGTCTCCGTCGTAATGGTAGGAAATGAGGTGGGCGATAACCTCGCTGTCCGTTTCGCTTTTGAAGCTGCAGCCGCTGTGCTCCAACATTTCTTTAAGTGCCTGATAATTTTCGATGATACCGTTATGCACGATAGAAATGCGACCGTCGCAGCTGCTGTGGGGGTGGGCATTAGTCTGGGTAACTTCGCCATGGGTAGCCCAACGGGTATGGCCGATACCGCAATGGCCGGCCAGGTCTTTGGGTACCGCCTGACGCAGTGCTGCAATCTTGCCGACTTGCTTTATGACGGTCAGCTCGATGCTGCCGTCGTTTGCAAGATTTTCCTGCTGCACGGCGATGCCGGCAGAGTCGTAGCCGCGGTACTCAAGCCTTTTGAGTCCTTCGACGAGGATGCGCGAGGCCTGTCTAGGCCCCGTGTAACCGGTGATTCCACACATATACTGTCCTTTCTGTCCGTGTTCCTGCCGCAAACCCGCAAAACGTGTGTTTTTAAGGCTGCCGGAAGACGGCACCGGCATGGTCCAATCGCTGTTGCCTGGAGCATGCGCAGACAACACTGTAGCGCAGCCGCCTGCCGGCGTCAAGTTGGCTGATAACGGTTGGCCGAATCCGGGAATCATAACCCATAGCTGTTATAGAATTGACAAAAACACTATTGAAGGTGCCAAACTTTTTTTGCATAATAGGTTGTATGATGAAACAGCACATTTTTTTTCATAACCTTTTTGGACGGATACCTGCCGTGCGAACCAAATCCCGGTCGAGTAAATCGGGTGTTGCAGATTCAGTGGAGACTGAGTCTTCTAAGCTGCAGCTGATATTGGCCGCCAATATTTTTGATACTATTATTGAAGGGATTTGCATTACCGATGCTAACGGCACTATAGTTTCGGTTAACCGGGCTTTTACCGAAATTACCGGCTACACGGCCGAGGAAGCTATTGGCCAGAATCCGCGCGTGCTGAAGTCAGACCGGCATTACCCTTCCTTTTATACCGAGATGTGGCAGAGTATCATCAACCAGAAGCTTTGGAGCGGGGAGGTCTGGAACCGGCGCAAGAATGGAACGGTGTATCCGGAATGGCTGCGTATTGCGGCTGTCAGTTCTGTGCAGGGAGAAATAAGCCATTTTGTAGCAGTATTCCGCGATTTAAGTGAAATTAAGAATCGTGACGATGCGATCAACCGGCTGGCTTTTCATGATGCCCTGACCTCATTGCCCAACCGGGTGCTCTTTGCCGACCGCCTGTCCCTGGCTCTGCGGCAGGCGGAGCGTGAAAAGGATTTGCTGTCCCTTGTGTATATAGATATTAACCGCTTTAAATATATCAATACCAGTTATGGCTATCGCATCGGCGATAACGTGCTGCAGGTGGTGGCAGACCGTATCGTAGAAAGCGTGCGGCGCAGTGATACGGTTGCGCGCATCTCGGCCGATGATTTTATTGTGCTGCTGCCCAAGCTGGACCGCGAAGAATCGGCGGTGCGCAGTGCCGAACATATCATGGAGAATCTGCGCCGGCCGCTGCTCATAGACGGACAAGAGCTGTATCTTGATGCGTCTATCGGCATCAGTTTTTATCCAGGGGACGGTGAAACCGCCGACAGCCTTATTTCCGCTGCCAATGCCGCGCACGGTAAAGCCAAAGATTCTAGCGCCGGCAGTATCCATGTGTATACGCCGGCGCTCAATACCCGCATCCTCAGGCGCATGTCGCTGGAAAGCCGCCTGCGCAAGGCTGTCGAGAGCCGTTCGTTTGTGGTGTTTTATCAGCCCCGGGTGCTGGCGTCTGATGGCCGTTTGGAAAGTGCCGAGGCTCTAGTGCGTTGGATTGACGAGGACGGCATTATTATTTCTCCAGCCGAGTTCATTCCGCTGGCTGAAGAAAACGGCCTGATTATTCCCATTGGCGACCAGGTTCTGGAGCAGGCGCTGGAAGATCTGCGGCACTGGCATGGCCAGTACCCGGATTTTAGTGTATCGGTTAACTTGTCAGCCAGGCAATTCCATCAGGTAAACCTGCAGCAGCGCATCGAGTCGGCTGTGCGTAACGCCGGGCTGCCGTTTAGCTGTCTGGAGCTGGAAATCACCGAGAGTCTGGCCATGACCGATGTTAACAGTTCGGTGGCCATCATGACCGCGCTCAGTCAACTGGGGATAGCTTTCAGCCTCGATGATTTTGGTACCGGCTATTCTTCATTGTACTATTTGCAGAAACTGCCTATTCAATGGCTTAAGATTGACCAGTCTTTCGTGCGCAATATTCAGGCAACGGATGGCCCTAGCAACAGTATCGTACATACCATCATCGAGATGGCCAAGAGCCTCGGCCTGGGAACGATAGCCGAAGGTTGTGAAAACGATATTCAGCTGGAGTTTTTACGGCAGCGGCACTGTGATCAGATTCAGGGCTATTATTTTTCCAAACCGGTACCGGCCGCCGAGTTCAGTCTGCTGCTGCAAAAGCAGTACCTGCCGTGATTCTGGCCGTACCTGAAGCATCAGCCGCCGCCGATGCAGATAGCCGGATTTTTGTGGCCGCGCCGGCTGGCTGGCCGGAGTTTGCCTTTAGGCATGTTACCAGCACCGGCAGCACCATGGACGAAGCCAGGCACTGGCGCGCCCAGGGCCATCGTAGCGGCTGTGTAGTGGCGGATTGGCAGAGTGCCGGCCGCGGCCGCCTGCCAGGACGCGAGTGGCAGGCAGGTGCCGGGTCCAGTCTTTTATGTACAATCTGGCTGCCGCTGGCTTTTTTTCGGGGGCAGCCGCCTTCGCTGCTGGCCGGAGCGGCCCTTTTAACCACCTTGCAGCCTTTACTTCTGGAGGCTGCCGGCCTTTGTATTAAGTGGCCAAACGATCTGTTGCATGAGGAGCGGAAGCTGGCCGGACTTCTGTGCGAAGCGGCCGGTGATACCCTGTATTGCGGCATCGGGCTGAACCTGAGCCAGACCGATTTTCCGGATACCTACCGCCGGCAGCCGACGTCTTTGCTGCTGGCCTGTGGCCAAGCGCCGGAGCGGGGGAGGGTGGTGGCGGACTTGCTGGTCACCCTGGACAATTATTTGGGCGGCCGGCTGGACTGGCATACTGCACTTAACCGTTATTTGGCCTGGCGGGGGCAACTAGTGGATTTTATCCCGGGAATAGGCGAGGAAGCTGCTGTAGTTTCCGGCACTTTGCTGGAAGTGGCCGCTGATGGAGCCATTTGCATCACCACAGCAGACGGAGTTTATGCCGGGTACTCCGGTGAACTGCATTTGCATCATTCATAATTGCCAGACTGCTTATTGACCAGCGTTCCAGACCATAGTAAGCTGGTTGAGTATGGCTAAAAATTCAGATAAAGCCCAAAGTGGCGACAGCAACATCTTCCAGCGTCTGCTCAGTATCTTTTTTTCGGCCGGTGATGCCGATGCCGAGCGTAAAAAACAGCTCAGGCTGCTGGGCAAAGATCTGGGGCATTCCCGCTTCAAATTTTATAAGCCTAAAACTTTCGAGGCACTGCCAGGCTTAGGGCGTTTTTTTTACGAAGTGTATAAAACTGTCGCGCCGGCCCAGGTTACGCTGAACAATGCTGCCTCCAGCGGTGCCCTTAAGGCTTTTGTTATCGAAAGCTTCCTCGGCAAGGAGCAGAAGGCCATGCTTTCGCGCCTGGAGGATGACTATGTTCTGGATAAAGCCAAAACCCTGAGTGTCAAAGACCTGCAGGAGCAGGTAAAGCAGGACATGATCAATTTTTTCTCGGCTCTGGATGCCGAGCGCAGTGTGCAGATCGATACCGCCTATAATGTGCTGCTTTCCTTTATTAATTTTACCAATTTTGATTATTATTTTCTGCTTAAAAAGTTTGACGCCAATATTACCGAACGCTCTTTTACCTATAATCCGCGATTTGAACCGATTTCGGCCGATTATATTGCCGATGATGTCGCCGATTTTCTGGAAGTATTCCTGGCGCTAAATCTGGAGGCAGACTGGAAGCGTATTTTTGCCGCACTTAAGGAATACCGCAATATCGATGTGATCCAGATTGATACCTGGTTAAAACTTATTCCGGCCCTGAATGAAGTGCGCAAGAGTCAGATTTTGGAGCAGGTAGTGCGGCACGTCAAGCAGGATCCTTATATGCAGTATACTCCCCGCACCGCCGGCGAGCGTATCGTTGAACCGTATATCGACAAAATTAAAAACCAGACTACCTTGCTGATCCAGAAAATCGCCCAGGAGCGGCGGGGCAGCAAGATAGAAGAACTTTCCAAGGCTGTTTTCGGTACTACGGTAATCCTGCGCATGAAAAACTATACCGAAAAAGCCAATATGGTGTTTGCCAAAAAAATGCTCGGCGGTTTTACCCAGACTGCCGCCCTCAATTATCTGAAAGCCTATCTGATGGACTACTTCAAGAAAGATATCCGCGAGCTGGTGGACATTTTACTGATACGCGGCCAGTGGGCCACCAACATCCAGTCACAGCAGCTCTCCGATGCCTACCATGCCATGCTGGAAGTGTCCGACCTGATAATCCAGTTCGATGAAAACTTGGCGGAAGACGGGGACCAGGGCAGCCGGCTGCGTGTTGCGCTGAATAAAAGCGACCGTGACAAGGACGCACTTAAATATGTGCGGCAGATGCTGAAAGATATCAACGACAAAGCCGCAGGAATAATATCCAAATCGGCCATTAATCTGATTGCCATTGGACGCCATCTGCGCAGTATGATCGATGATCTGTCCAAACCGCACCACGAAATGATACTAAACTGGCGCGAAATCGAGAGTGTGTCCGGCAAGCCGCTGCGTGATTACATTACCGAAACCTACAAGAAAATCTACTACATGGTTCAGCTACTGCAGTTCTACGTCAAGGAAGACAAGGAATAAGCTTCAGCGCGACTAAGCAAGCGTTGCGGTATCCTGGCATGAATCAGTACATCCTCACCTTCATGATCCTCGGACAGTATGGTCGCTTCCCGGTATAAAAGCGAAACAAAGGCATAGTCCTTGGCGGGGATACGCAGCTGCATTTCTTTTTCGCCGCTGGTCAGGGCCGTTTCGATGGCAGCCATCAGTTCGCCCAGACCTTCTCCCGTATGTACCGATATGAAAATTGCCTCCGGATAACGCCGCTTCAGGAAATCCAGCGGACTGCGATCTTCCAACCGGTCAATTTTGTTGTACACCAGAATTGAGTGGGCCGCCTGTATGCCTATCTCCTGCAGCACTTCCTGGGTGGTTTTAAAGTGTTTTTCATGCTCCGGGTCGCTGGCATCCAGTACATGCACCAGAATATCTGCTCCGGCGGCTTCTTCCAGACTGGCTTTGAAGGCTGCTACCAGACGGTGGGGCAGATTCCGGATGAAGCCGACTGTATCGGTCAGCAGCACGGTGCCGCTTTTGGTATTCATGCGCCGCGTGGTAGGGTCAAGAGTGGCAAAAAGCTTGTCTTCGGCCATAACCTCGGCGTTGGCAATGCGGTTGAGCAGGGAGGATTTTCCGGCATTGGTGTACCCGACTATGGCTGCGCGCGGTATGCCTACCCGTTCGCGCCGCTTGCGCTGGGTAGCCCGTACTTTACGTACTTCGACCAATTCTTCCTCAATAAATTTTATCTGCTTGCTGATCTGTCGGCGATCCAGTTCGAGTTTGGTTTCGCCTGAGTCCTTGGTGCCGTAGCGGCCGCCCTTCTGACGGTTAAGGTCATTGTAGGCATGAGTAAGCCGCGGCAGACTGTATTGCAGCCGTGCCAGTTCTACCTGGAGGCTGGCTTCACGCGTTTGGGCCCGGCTGGCAAAGATCTTGATTATCAGTTCGGAACGGTCATAGACACTTATGCCGGCCAGTTCTTCAAAGTTGCGCTGCTGGATGGGACTCATCGTGCGGTCAAAAATAATGGAATCGGCATTTGCGGCCTTGGCCGTGTTAACAATTTCATCTGCCTTCCCGGTGCCTACCAGAAGGGCCGGGTTGCGGTCGCGCAGTTTGACCAGCATAGTGCCGCAGCACTCAATGCCCAGGGTCTTGGCCAGGCTCTGCAGCTCCGCCATCAGACTGCGGGCTTCCAGCTCGGGGGTGTCTTCGTCCTGTATGCCTATAATCAAGGCGCGTTCCGCCGGTGCGGCGGTATCCTGCATTTCTTTCACAACTGTATGCTATCCTGAAAGCTGTATACACGTCGAGTGGAGAAGTCGGGTAAACCAGAATCTGAACACGCCAGCGCTACTGTTTCGGTCAAAAGGCAGTAATAGCCGGTCCCGGATAATAGTCTTCCAGTTGGTATGTTTGGAAAATTGTTAGCAGGGTAGCGTCAGAGCGCATTTCATTCAATGCTTCATTCCAGGCTTGCACGATGGACTCAGGCGTATCCAGAGATACACCTATGTACAGCTGGGCGGTCAGGAAGCTAAGTTGTTCGCGAACCTCTTCGATTGAATGTCCGGCTTTTTTGACCAGGGGGCCTATGCCGTCTTTAGAAGCGGCAATTGCATCCAGACGGCCAGCGAACAACATGCGGATAAGGCTTTCATTATTGACCTGCCGGCTTAGATTGGTAAAGCCGAGCGTGCTTAATATCTGGTCTCGAATATCATTGTTGTATACACCAATGGACCTGAGCTGCCGGGCTTCATCCAGATTGTTAAGCTGGAAGGAAGCTGTTGCCAGAGAATATAGTAAATAGGTATTTTCGTAGATCGGACCTATCCATTGATACGCTTCGTTTCGTTCGGCCGTTCGTCCCATCGAGAACAGCATGACCAGAGGACCGGAATTCAGGCAGTTAAGCCCGCGCACCCAGGGAACAAGCTGGATCGGATCGGAATTTGCCACTCTGCGCTGTATTTCGCGGACAATTTCTACTGACAGGCCGGTAAGCCTGGAATTGCTGTCGAGATAATTGAGTGGTGGGTCTTCTTCTGTGTATATAGTCAAATTTTGAGCGGATATAGAAAAATTGAAAATCAACAAGATGAAGAAAACAAGGGTGCGCTGCATTACTGTTGTTCCATTCCTATACTATAACATACAACGAAGTTTAGAAAAGCTCAATAAATATATTTATATAGATTTATCAGAATTGGCTGAAAGAGTTTGAAAAATGGTTGACAGGTTTTTTTTAATATGGTATAAGGATACCACAATGCTTAATAACAGTGTGATTCATTTTTCCGATGCCGCCCTCATTGCCGTTCATGCCCTTGCCAGTCTGGCGGCAGCTCCGGGCAGACTGGTGCAAACCCAGGAATTGGCTTCAGCCATCGGAGCCTCTGAACATCATCTGGCCAAGGTCATGCAGCGTCTGGTGCGTTCGCGCTTAGTTCGCTCGGTAAAAGGTCCTTCCGGCGGCTTTGCCCTGGCCAAGCCGGCAGTGGAGATAAGTTTTAAGGAAACGATAGAGGCAGTGGATGGCCAGCTGGCTGAGAGCTTTTGTCCCTTTGCCACCGATCATTGTTCTCCAGAGAATTGCATTTTTGGTCAGGAGATAGCCGAGCATGCCCATCAGCTGCTGGATCACCTGAGTAATCGCACGATCGCCGATATTCAGGTTTAACGGATGCCGTGTAGTACCGACGAGTGCTATTTGTGTTATAGTGGTAATTAAGTACCTAAATATTGATTATATGCTGGACTGCAGCATAGGCTGCGGATACTGAAAGGAGTCAGAAATGGCAAGCAGAACCATTATCGAAATTAATGAAGACCTGTGTGACGGTTGCGGTCTTTGTGCTCAGGGTTGCCCGGAGGGTGCTTTGCAAATCATTGACGGCAAGGCCCGCATGGTAGGGGACAGTCTGTGCGACGGACTGGGGGCCTGTATCGGCGATTGCCCGCGTGGCGCTATTGCCACGATCCAGCGCGAGGCTGAAGAATATGATGAAGAAAAGGTAATTGACAATATAGTACCCAAGGGGAAGGCTACCATTATGGCGCATCTGCACCACCTGTATTCACACGGGCAGGACAGCTGGTACCAGCAAGCGCTGAAAGCCCTGGAAGCACGTAAATTTTATATTCCGACCGAAGAACTGCCCCATCAGAAAGCCGCTGCCGAAAAAACTGCGGCGACCGCCGGCTGCGCCAGCGGCAGCTGCCCGGGATCTGCCAGCCGTACTTTTTCGGCCATGCCCGGAACTGCCAGTGCGGGCGGTGGTATCGGCGGGATAAGCGCCGGGTTGGCGGCTTCTGCCGGTGGTGGCAGCCAGCGCTCGACGCTGGAACAGTGGCCGGTGCAGCTGCACCTGATAAATCCGCGCGCGCCGTATTTCCGTGGTGCCGATCTGCTGATAGCCGCCGATTGTACGGCCTTTGCCTGTGGTGCCTTCCACCAGACCCTGCTGCGCGGCCGAAAGCTGGTTATCGCCTGTCCGAAACTGGATAGCGGCCGGGAGATATACATCGACAAGCTGACTTCGCTGATACGCGATTCCGGCGTCAGTTCGATAACGCTGGCCATCATGGAAGTGCCCTGTTGTAGCGGCCTCAAGCGCATGCTGGACGAGGCAATCGAAGCGGCTGGTGCTGCCGGTGCGGCCGTTCCGGTGTCCACGGTGGTGGTCGGCATTGAGGGTGGTACGCTCAACTGGCTGTAAGAGTTTTATGGCCTCGGAAACTGGAAACAAGCCGGCGTAGCCGGTTCTCCGGCCTGTGATGCCGGTATAGAAAACGCGGCGCTGAAACCAGCGCTGCCGGAAAAGAAGGAGTCGTCATGTTCTGTTATCAGTGTCAGGAAGCTATGGGAAACAAGGGCTGCAATGCGGCCAAAGGGATGTGCGGCAAAGAGGCGGCGACTTCCGATCTGCAGGATCTGCTGATTCATACACTTAAGGGTATCGGAGCCTGGGCTTTCGAAGCGCGTGCGCTCGGTGTACAGACTGCCGAAGCCGATGCCGCGGTTATGGACGGCTTGTTCGCCACCATTACCAATGCCAATTTTGATGATGCATACTTTACCCGCAAGGTCGGCGAGGCGCTGCGTACCCGCGATCTGACCCGCGACAAGGCTAAACAGGCCCGTGGCGATACTAAAGACGTATCCTGTGCCGGTTCGGAAAAAACATTGCTGTGTACCGATGCCGCCCTGTGGACCAGTGCGCCGCAGGATTACGCTTCCAAAGCATCCCAAGTGGGTGTTCTGGCCACCGAAAACGAAGACGTGCGCTCGTTGCGCGAGCTGCTTATATACGGGCTGAAGGGTATGGCCGCCTATGCACATCATGCCGCCGTTTTAGGTGTCCGTGACGATACAGTTTTTGCTTTCATGCACAAGGCTCTCATGAGCACCCTTGACGATAGTCTGGATGCCGGACAGCTAACCGCCCTGGTTCTGGAGTGTGGTTCGGTAGGCGTTGCGGTAATGGCCGCTCTCGATTCTGCCAATACTGGAGCCTATGGCAAACCGGAAATAACCAAAGTAAATATCGGTGTGGGCAGCCGCCCCGGTATTCTGGTTTCCGGCCATGATCTTAAAGACCTGGAAATGCTGCTGGAGCAGAGCAAAGACAGTGGTGTGGATATATATACCCACTCCGAAATGCTGCCGGCTCACTATTATCCGGCCTTCAAAAAATACCAAAATTTCTTCGGCAATTACGGCAATGCCTGGTGGAAACAGCGCGATGAGTTTGAAAAGTTCAACGGTGTAATACTGATGACCACCAACTGTATCGTGCCGGTCGACAAGTCTTACGCCGAACGCATCTACACCACGGGAGTAGCCGGGTATCCTGGTGTTACGCACATCGAGGCCGACGCCAAGGGTTATAAAGACTTCAGCAAGCTCATAGCTCAGGCCAAGACCTGTAAGCCACCGGTAGAAATCGAAACCGGCAGCATCACCGGCGGTTTTGCCCACGACCAGGTAGCTGCGCTGGCTGGTCCGGTTTCCGAAGCCATAAAGAACGGCTCGATCCGCAAGTTTGTGGTGCTGGCCGGCTGTGACGGCCGCCAGAAGGGACGCGATTACTTTAGCGATTTTGCCAAAGCTTTGCCGCAGGATACTGTTATTCTTACCGCCGGCTGTGCCAAGTATCGCTACAACAAGCTGGATCTGGGCGACATCGGCGGTATACCGCGCGTACTGGATGCTGGTCAGTGCAATGACTCCTACAGCCTGGCGGTAACTGCCCTTATGCTTAAAGAGGCTTTCGGCCTGACCGACGTAAACGAACTGCCGATTGCCTTTAATCTTGCCTGGTACGAGCAGAAGGCGGTGCTGGTGTTGCTGGCCCTGCTGTCGCTCGGCTTCAAGAATATCCATCTGGGGCCAACCATTCCGGCCTTCCTGTCGCCGGCGGTGGTGGATGTTCTGGTTAAGAACTTCGGTATTGCCGGTATTGGCACTGTCGAAGACGACATTGCCCAGCTGGTCGGCTGATCGGGAAAGTAATTGAAAGTAAAAGCCGCTGTCCCTATTCCGGGGCGGCGGCTTTTTCATGGTGATACCGCCCGACACCATATCGTGGAATATCGCCTGTACTTCTGTTTTTTATCACCGATCCGTTCCCTGCCGTGCTGCTTTTTTACTGTTTTTCTGTTTGTACATCAGCTGGTCGGCAGTCTTGAGCAACTTCAGCGCTGTATGCCCGCGGTTTTCCGAAAGAATTGCTAAACCATAGGAAAAAACGATGGTACTTTCCTCATCCTCACAGTTGTGCTTGGTGCAGTCTAGAAGCTTGCCCAAGCGCTTAAGCACGATGTCGGCCGCCTTTCTGCCAGAAGGCAGGAGTATGACGAATTCATCACCGCCGAAACGCAGTGCTGCGTCCTGCGCCCTGATGGCGGCTTTAAGGGCAGTGGCAAACTGTCGAATCATGTTGTCTCCGGCTTCGTGGCCCCGGGAATCATTCACCACTTTAAGGCCATCAAGATCCATAAAAATAAGTGAAAAATCGTTACTGCCGCGCTTGGCTTGCTCGTACATCGAATTTAACAGCAGCATACCGCTGCGTTTGTTGTATAATCCGGTAAGCGGATCGGTTGCCGCCTCGTCGGCCAGGATCTGCATGGTCCGTTCGGTCTGATGGTAATAATCAGATAACTGCCTGGCAAACGGCCGGAACAGGGTGCGGTAGACAATAAGCAGACTGCCGCCAGAAAGCGCGAAAATCATAAACTGCAGGAAGCTGAACAAAGACAGCCTTTTGCTGCTTTCCTGTTCGTATAAATAGGTAATATGATTCATGCCGCTCAGATAGGGGGCTTCGTTCTGCAAAATACTTTGGCGCAGTATTTTCGCCTGTTCACTATCTATTGGCCTGGATTGCTCGGGAAGCGACTGTGCGCACAGATCAAGTACTTGCTGCAGGGTATCGGCCAGGGTCACGAAGTACGGATCGAGGCGGGTAAACGCCGTCGCAATTGCCAGAGGATTTCTGCCGGCTAACTGCAGCGCGGATTCTGGATGCTGTAATATTTCCTGCGACTGTATCCATTCCTCATGGTTTTCAGTCAGCCGCTGATGAACCCTCTGGTAATCTGCCGGACGTTCTTGTTGAGTCAGCAGCAGCGCGTCTTTAACCAATTGCTGGCTCAGCATGCGCTGACGGCCGGCCTTGTTTATCAGGTAACTGTCATTGCGCCCGAGGCTTAAAGCTCCCTGAAAAAGCAGCAGTCCGACAAGCGATACAACCGCCAGAAAGATGAGTGTGGTACGGGCGTAGCGCATGAAAAGCGCGGCCGGGTTAGACGCAGCATGCCTGAATTGCTGTGGCTCCATGTCAATCGGCAAGGCGTTTTTCTCCCTGTAGGCTACGCTTATGGCTCAGGTCTTCACTGACTTCCAGTGTGCCCAGGTATTTGCCGTCGCCATCGCGCAGCGCAAAGTATTCGATGTGTATAAAACGCGGCCCCATGTTCAGCCAGAAGTCCTCATGGTCTTTGCGGCCGTTGCGGAAAGCCTCCAGTATGGATACAACCCTGTCTACACTGCTGCCCGGATGGCAATTACGCACGTCGCGGCCGATGATTGCCGGGCTGCGCGGGAAAATGCGTTTGGGGGAATCGGAGAACCAGCGGACCTTGTCGTACTCGTCCACCCAGGTCATGTCTATGTGAATAGTTTTTAACAAGGCCGAAAGTACCGGGTGGGGCAGGTTGCCGGTTCTTTCACTGAAGGCAGCGGCCGGCCGCTCCTGACTTCCCTGCGTGGTTAATATTTCACTTGCAGTTTTTTGCTGACGTTGTGCTCCGGTCAGCGCGGCGACTGCAGCCTCATTGGCGAAAGCCCAGCCAAGGCCCAGTGCTTCTTCGAACAGCTCGTGGTTTACCGCTGTACTAAGCAGCGGTGCCATAACCGGAAACAGCGCATGTTCTTCGCGGAACAGGTTGGTGTTCAGGTCGAAATATAACTTGCCCAGAACTTTGTTCAGTTTGACCAGGTTCTCACTGCCACGATCCTCGAATACAGGCACGCCTCCGGCAGTTTCAGCTTCATCCAGTAGCAGGTTTAGCTGCCGTAAGCCCTGGCGGATGTCGTCGTGGATATCCCACATCAGGCGAACACAGCGGTATTCCGGATACAGTTTTTCGAAACAGGGAAACAGGATATTTTCTTTCTTGCACAGGTGAATTTCTAGTGCGGACAGTTCGCTGCTGAATTCGGATAGCTGCTGTATAGTCTCGCTGTTCAGACCGCCGGAGTTGACGGCTGCGGCCAGAGATTTTCCCCTGGTCAATATGCGACCTAATCCCTCGTTTTCGGCCATCAGGGCGGCAAAAAACAGATCATCGGCCGCCGGTGTATGACGGTGGCGCAGCAAGGCTGTATGCATCAGGTTGATCAATTTTGCGACCGCCGGTTTTAGCTGCTCGAAAGCAATATTGTCCGCTACCGCCGCATCGACCACCTGCACCAGATCGGTTGGGGTGCTGTCATCCAGCCAGCGCTGTTGCCTACGCACCAGCTCTACTGTACCGCTACCGGCTAGCATGGCATCCAGCAGGCTGCGGAAAACCTGCG
>Ga0180007_10004681_pt1 | contig 14330 bp, 11 predicted proteins | sample MM_PC_MetaG_FD_121122 | JGI IMG/M metagenome (GOLD analysis project Ga0180007, IMG submission 121122) | Groundwater microbial communities from the Aspo Hard Rock Laboratory (HRL) deep subsurface site, Sweden - MM_PC_MetaG | ecosystem: Environmental > Aquatic > Deep subsurface > Groundwater... | reverse complement strand
GATGCCGCAATCTTCATCTTGCGCCGGTTAAAATAAATCGAAGTAATAAAACCACCGCACCAATGCTCCCACTCCGCAGCGCAAAATTATTCCATTACTTCTCTTAAGCGAAAAACCACGCCAAAAAAAGCGGTGCCCCAGCTTACTGGTTACGCCGCTTTTGCGCCGGTAGCTACGCCACCACCAGCACCACAACACCGCGCTCACGGCATAACCGGTAACACAACGGTGAACCCGGACCCCAGCGGTGAGGCACCAGCACCATGTGAGTGCAGGCCGCGACAAGCTGCCGGGTACGAGTAGCAAGTGCAACCGCCGGACGTAAACCCGAAGGCGAAGACCACGCAACCGGCAAACCGAGCGACGAACGCTCAGGAAATGCGCGGTAAAACACCGCACTGCCGGAAAAGTGAAACACCAGCGGGAAATGAAACGCACGGTCAACACCAGGCGCACAGCCGACTGTGAAACGACACTGTGACGGCGCAAGCTGACACAGCAGCGACAAACAGAATGACGGACACGGCGAAAAACAGCGTGAACCGGCAAACCCGACAACCGACTGCGCTGACAAGCTGGTAAGAAACGCGCGCGGAACAACCGGCGACAGCAACCCGTGCACGCCGTACATTGTGTAATGAAGTGACATGAGACCTCCTCGGCAGCAGCTTTCCGCGGCCGCCCCTTCACCCTGAACAGGGGGGGGACGCGGAAACTGCGCCGGAGGAGGAGTCAGTTATTTATCAGAATAATCTATTTAAAAAATTGATAGAAAGTAAGCGCAGGTGAAATGCAAAAACCATGACAGCATGCTGGCGTGGTTTTTGCTCACCGGAGCGGATGCGGAAAGTATAAATTTATGTTAAAATTACACATTAAATTTTGAAATTAAATAAATTTTGCGTTTGAGTTAAATTATTTGGAAAAATACTATGTTTACAATTAACAGAAAATTAGATTATATTAAACAGCATATGATAAACAATAAATTAAGAGTTGCATCGGATAAAATATATTTATTAGAGAATACTGTAAATGGGCCAATAGCTAAAAGTATTGATTTTAAAGAAGCATATTACAATTTTTTATCCGAAGGTATTAAAAATATTTATGACAATAATAATTATCCCTATAAATTTAAGTCATTACAACCTTTGCCATCTATTGAGTTAATTAATGAGTGAAAATAAAGATAAAAAAAATCATGTTGGGGATAATTCTCCAAAAGTCCCTAATATTCCGCAACAAGAAATATCTCAAGCGTCCTTCCCTCAAAACCTTCAAACAAGACGGGTGCAATCAGTTGCAATTCAAGGATCTGGAATACCGCCCGAAGCTTTTATTTATACCTTACCTCATTTAGATTCAAAAGATAGAGAAAAATTTATCGAAATAATTGATAAAGAAAATCAAAGGGTTTATAACTTTAACTTAAAGAAAAGTTATCTCAATTTTATTATTTCTGTTATGTCCATAGTAATTGGAATCGGATTAATAATTTTTTTCACCCTTTTAAATAAAGAAAATTTAATTTTTGAAATTATTAAAATAGTTGGCTATCTGCTTGGTGGATCTGGAATAACATTTATAATTCTTAAAAAAAAATAGTTGAACGAGTCCTTGTCATTACAGATAATTTCATCTAACTAGTTTACCAAGTAATTTCCCCCGTCTATTAGAAAATTTCTCATTTTCCTCACGGAAGTTTTTATCTCGGAAAAACTTGGGCTTGGGGAAACTCCCGTATCTTCCGAAAGTTAAACCGACCGAGAGTAATTATTCCGTCTGTACTCAGCCGGAATAATTACTCTCGGCTCAGTAGCATGCGGTTATCCCGATGTAATCAGCGCCTTCAGCAGAAGGACTTGCTGAAGGCGCACGACCGTCCGGAGTGCGTGCTGTCCCTGACTTCCCCTTGTATGGTGCCCTCCTGAGGCATATCGCGTTCTGACCAGCACTTTTTCAAAAGCCAATCCGAGAAGAACGCAATCCGATTAAAACTAAGGGTGGGAGGCGCACTGTAAAACAAAGCGCCCTGGGTGGGATTCATCCGCACGATGCGGATCCTCTAACCGCCCATGTCCTACAACAGAAAGTTAAAAGAAGTCACGATGATTTATGTTAACGCCGGTTGTAGGATCGTGGGCGTTTCTTCCCGGTTTCAAAAACCTGAAAGGCAACTATAGGATATCACGATGTAGCCGTTACCTGAAGCGAAGGAAAAGCTGAAGGCTCACTACCACCTAGAGTGAGTAGTCGTCCCTGCGCCTAAGTCCGGGATTTTTCGGAAGATAAGAGTCGGGGAGAATCCTTCCTTTTTCTTACGATTTTTTTATTCAAAAATAACATCTCAGCACGCTATTATGCCTATGTACAACGATGATAATTCGGCAAGATATAGTTTATTGCAGAAGTCGGTTATTATATTCAAGTATAAGATCTCGGCGAACTATTCTCAGTTTTTTTTGTAGCTTAAGTGATAACAGTGCAGGTACATAAGCTAAAACCAGTGAGGCCAGTGACAGTTCTTGTTTATCAACTATGAAAAAATAACCGCTTAAACCAAGAGAGAGAATTGCAGCCGTGCGCAAAGTCAAATCTGCGTATCGCAAGCTCTGAAACTTAGGCCAATATTGAAAATTTCCAGTATCTAAAAGTCTGCTGTACGAATTAAATGAACCATCTCCTTTTCTGACCAGAAAAAACGAGCGTCCTGGAATAATACGTGATCTTCTGTATGCTTCATTGAGTATCCCTTGTTTCTCCATTACGGAGAGATTATAATAGTCATACCCTTCGTCGAAGAGCATCTCAGCGCGGAAACTAATAGGCATAGCTGGTGTGGAAATACACAAATATGCTATCGAAAATAAATTGAATATGTCTGGTCTCAGACTTGCGTTGGGAACAGTATGATAATGGTTCATGCCAATGTAAAAAAGGGGAGCAGCTAATATCGGGCCAAGGATTGCAGCCCTATATGCCAGTTTCTCCATTTTTAAGGCTTTTCCTATCAAGTCTCTACCGGCAGAATTATCTTGGAAATGTGATAGCATTTTTTTCCTGGAGTAAACGGAAATATTGGTTGAACCAATAGAAATTGACCAAGTATTGTTAAAAATAAATTCATTTGTGCAGGTAAAAATACTTTGTGCAGATATTTTAACAAAATAAAAGCAAAATAGAAATAAAAGTTTCATAACCTGAAGGGTTATTTTGTCAGGGGCGGCATCGCACTTTATTGATTGAGCATTATCCATAAATTTTCTCTGACTAAAATGCATTTAGATTTCAGTAGATGCTGAAAGAGTTACTGAGCACTAAAAGGAAACCCTGTATAGGGATATTCACATTTATTATTCTTTAACCATTCACGTCGTGCAGCAAACTCGCGACGTACTTTTCTATTATAACGTTTTTTTGTTTTTTTGTGATTTTTATCGTAACTAAGTCGGTCTTTTAATAGAAGTGGAAAAGAAACTGCGGTAAACCCCACACCGGCAAATAGTGCAGTTGGTCTTAGTAAATAAAACATTAATGCAGCTCCCCAGTCAAGTCTATAGAACATTACTTCATTCATAAGTATTAAGTGACTTACGCCAGCGAAAGCAAAATCAGCAATTCCCCAAATAAAGGCGACTTTCCCAATTGAGCCGCTGGCGTTATTTTTCCTGATTTTTCTGTAATTTCTTAAATCTACGCCCAAGCAAAGAGCCTCAAGAAACTCATTATCACTTAATTGATGTATAATAAATTCGTTGTGTAACTCTTCTATATCATTAAATTCATTTACTCGATAAATATATTTATACGCATTAATACTACTGATTTTAGAAAGGGAGAGCACCGTGCCGTCCGATACTGTAAAAGAAGTATCATCATTTATCTTAATAATTATTTTCTTTTCATTTTCTGCTGTAGTCACAAAAAGCGGTTGAGAAAAAATAAAATTAATCCAAGTAAAGCCTACAAATACCTTGACTAATCGCATAATTTTTCACCATAGACTATTCTTGCTCCCCCAACATTAATGCCAACCTGTTTATTTTCTCCTGCCCCAGTCTCCATGCTTGTTGGCATATCATTAAAGTTCCATCCAGTACACAAACGTCTGGGAGTGTATGTGCTTCCCGCGTACTTTAATAAATACCACACGTACGATGCGCTGTTTCTACAATGACTATTTTCGGTAGGCACCAAGCAGTATGGAGTCATATTATGATATGCATTATGAGCTTCAATGAGCTTCTGTTTAAATCTTTCAACAGTCATTCCTTCTGGAACTGGTATTTTGTCTTTAAATGCAGTCGTAACCTTGCTATAATGTTTTGATTCACCTGGATAATTTACTCTTGTTAGGTTACCTAATGCGATAAGACCTTGTGTTTCACGTAATTTTTTATGTTCAACATCGTCTTTCGAACCAACCTCACTGAAAGGATGCGCTTCAAGAAATATTCGTCTCTCGTTTTGCATAAAAGATATTATTGGGTGATAAGGTGCATACGGTGCGTTCACTGGCAGCCCGGTGAGAACTGTTGCTCCAGTACCAGCTAAATGAACCCATGGAAATCGTTCATATGCGACTTCTATTTCTGACTTTGGTGAAGTCTCACGAACAAGGGCCAAAGCTATTCCTGTTGTGGCGCCAGATAAAGCACCAAAAAGCATGGCAAAAGGATCTCCTCCCGATAAAATTGCCATTTCAATTGCACCAGCCCCTGCAGCAGTGGTAATAGTAAATATTGCATCAGTAACATTTTTCATTTGTACACCAAAAGCCTGGACTGTTCGGTTGTCACTTCCAGCTAATCCTCGTGCAATTTCACTTCCCCCAGCAGTAACAATAAATGCTGCAACTCTTTTTGTGTTTTTCCCCTTCTTCTCCCCCCACGGATCCGCGTAACTCACCGGATTCCATCCCGTATACGCATACATATTATACGAGTCCTTCACATCATCCAACCGGTTAAACCGACCGGTTCCCGCGCGTAAATACCTGCTGCGATAGTAATAAAAGTCAGTATCGGCGTCATACTCACGACCAGTTGATAATTTCCGCAATGTCCAGTTTCTAGTATATAATATTGGAAAAGTGAAGATAACCATATAACATTGTACGCTTAATTAATGTTCATTTCAAGTCCCGATCACATAAATATTTTGCACTTCCCGGTTTTTGTATCGTTTCATCTGTGTCGTAACGCGGGTGAAAAAAGCAAGGAACAAAGGCGATACAATTTTGTCCACGATGTGCTTTTTTAATGCGCCTGCGATATTGCAAGAAATGCCTGATTGCAAATAACGCCCGGAAGTATAACCTCAGTTTCAGTATAATTTGTCAACAAGGCGGGCCTGAGTCATGAGCACGGTCGCATTAAAGGGGAAACGAATGAGCAATGCTGACGCTGCACCCGCACCGGATCTGGCTGCCGTACTGGCGCGTACCCGCGCAAAGATCCGGGAAAAGAAGCGGCTGACAGTGACGTTTTTCGGCGATTCGATCTCCGACCTGGACCGGATCCCGGGATGGTATGGCGGGGCATCGTGCAGAGAAACCCACTACGCACAGGTGTTCCGTTCCCTGGTGAAGGAACGCTTTGACAACACGCACCTTATGGTGCATTATGCCGGCATCTGCGGGCAGAACACCTATGAAGGATCGAGACGACTGTTTCTGCTTCAGTCGATGAAACCCGACCTGGTCGTGGTGGCCTTCGGAGCCAACGACCTCGGCGGCCGCGATCTGAGCCCGGCGCAGCACGTGAATGCCCTGGAGCTTATTTTCAACGGCCTGCGGAGCCAGCTGGGCTGCGAGCTGGCGGCTATGGCAGCCAGCAGCGGCGGACCGAACTTCGAAAAGGCGGCCGAAGTGGGACCGTTTGTTCAGGCTCAGGCCGAGAGCTGCCGCAAACACGGCGTGCCGTTTGTCAATACGCGGCAGGAGCTCATGACACGCCTTGCCAGCGGGGAATCCTGGGACATATACTATCCGTCGCATTTCGACGGGCATCCGACCGACGCAGGCCACCGGCTTTTCGGCGAGATGCTATTCCAGGTTGTGGCGGGCGTATGAACTTGTGCCGACTCATTCATCCCATGGAATTGTCAGCCTTTTCAATAACTACAAAAAAGACAAGCACAGAATAAACTCGTGTGAAACAATCTCACAAATCAACCGTTTTAATTATCGCCTTGGTGCTGCTGACGCTCTCTACCATGTTGGTCGGCCATGAGGTCGTACCATTCGAGGAAACGAAATGGGAGGCGATCGTCCCAAGAAGCGGGGTTTCGTTTGTAGACAAGGGCGGGAACCTCGTCGAGCTCTCCGATTCGAAGGACGCAGCGGGGCGGCCGTTCTTCGCGGCGATCAGCAACCAGCAGAGCTACAACGTGTTAATCAGTGCGAATTTCAATGTGTACGACAGCGCCGGTGAGGTGTTCATCTCCCCTGCGTGGAAGGACACGAACAACTGGGTCGGCGCGGAGAACGATCGGACCGGGATCTGGGAAGTCACCGCAAGCGAGCTGGTGAGCGGCTCCCAGGCGAACACCAATTTCAAGGTGAAATAAATTCAGGAGGTTCTATTACGATGCCCAAGGAAATTTTATCGGTCCGTGTCGTCGACGGAGAAATTCACATCGGCTCGAAAGCCTGGCCCGGTTTCTCGATTGGTCCGATGCGCCCCGTACTTGGTTACGACGGCAAGGAGTCAAAACCGAACCTTGCCGAATCCACTTCGGACGGCGATGGTCTGCATGTGCTGAGCTGGCGCTGTAGCCGAACCGGTGCCGAGCTGCGCCAGGAAATCCGGCGCGAGTTGGACTCAAGATTTCTTTTTTCCACCACGCTGACCAACGGCGGAAAACGATCGTTCAAGCTGAACAAGGCCGGTCTCTACGGCGTCAAGAAGAAAAAGGGCGCGTCTCTCCTCCCGTTGTCCCTGGGCAGGGATTGCGGTAAGGTCAGAATCCTGGAGCAGAACACTACCGGCGGACAGACCCGGTCGGTGGGGCAGATCCGCACCTCGTCCGACGGGCGGACCTCATTGGCGGGGGAATTCGGCGGCTTCTCGTCAAATGGCGTGACGCTGTTCTTCCATCCGGAACGCGATGCCGCGGTCGTCGTGGAGTTCACCGATTTCCGCCGGTTCATGGGATTTGTCAGCGGGAGATTCTCCGGGACAGCAATGGGGACCGAGGAATCGATACTGGCGAACGTGGACAAGGGGGCGCAGGTCGCCGTCCCGCTCTATCCGCAGTCGCAGACGGATAAAGGGCTGAACGGTTTTGATGAGTTTGAGATATACTCGCCCGGAGGCGACATCACCGTTGATCCTGGCGAGATTGTCCATCTGCCGCCTTTTGTCGTTGAGGCGGGTGGCGATCCCTTCACGCTTCTCGAATCCTATGCCAACCGTCTGAACCAGGAATACCGGATCGGGAAGACGCTGCCGCCTTTTGTCAGTTGGTGCAGTTGGTACGCATTCCGGCTTGGGGTTTCGGAAGATCACGTTCTGAAGGTGGCGGAGATGGCCAGGCAGCGCCATCTGGACAAGCTGGGGATGCGCTACCTTGTTCTCGATCTGGGGTGGGAGAAGGATAATCTGCCCACCTATTTCGAGGAGAACGAACGCTTCAGCCACGGACTGGGATGGCTTTCCGCAAGGCTCCGGGAGGGCGGGTTCGACCTTGGTGCGTGGGTAGGTTTCACCGGGGTCAGTGAAAACCACCCGATCGCCAAGCGGCACGAAGACTGGCTGGTGCATGACCAGAAGGGCAAGCCGTCCGAGCATGCCGGGAAATGGTTCTGGCCGCCGCATGATCGGATGTTCATTCTCGATGTGTCGCACCCAGGTGCCAGGGAATGGGTGAGAAAGAGTATCGAATCGCTTGCCGCCCGCGGTGTCCGCTACCTCAAGTGGGATTTTGGGGGGATGATCTGCTGCACCGATGTCACGCGGCACGATCCGAAGATCGCCTGCTCGCAGGCCAACGAAGGAATGCGCGCTCTGAGCACGGTCATAAGCGAGGCGCTCGACAGCGCCGGTGAGAAGACGGTGGTGCTCGACAATTCCGGGAACGACTTCGCTAACCTTGGGAATTTCGGCTTGTTCCACGCCTGCCCGGACACCGGCAACACAGGCATAGGCTATGCGCATCTGCGGAAGGTTTTCAGCACGGCGGGGGCGCACACCTTCAAACAGCATCGGATCGGCTTGCTCCATCCCTCGTGCCTTGTGCTGCACGGCCCCGGGTCGATCGAGGAGGCGCGCATTCGGGCCACGGTGGCCTATCTGATGGCCGGGCACATCGATATAAGCGACGATCTGGCGACTCTCCCCGAGGAGCGCTGGCGCATTTTAAAGTCGCTGCTGCCGATCGCCGATAAGCCTGCCCGCCCGGTTGATCTGTATTATCCGGTTCTCATCGGCCCAGCTAATTATGTTGCCTTGTGCAAAGGCGAGAGATATGACGAGGGGATGTGCGACGAACCGCAGGGCGCGTCGGTTTGGCATCTCAACGTGCAGTCCGACTGGGACGCATGGAACCTGGTGGCCATCGTCAATTATTTCTCCACCACCGGCTCCAGTGGTACCGTGGAATCCACTCAGTTCGACATCCTGCTCCAGCATCTCGGGATGCGACGTGATGAGAAATATTGGGCTCATGAGTTCTGGAGCGAGATGTTCCTCGGATCGGTGCCAATCCCCCAGGGGCCGACCAATCGATACCGGCATCCGGGCGATTATGCCAACATCGTGGTCGACAGTGCTTCGGACAAACTACGGGTCATCTTCAACGGACCGGCGGTGAAGCTCCTAGTCGTGAGAAGAAAGAGGAACCATCCCTGGCCCGTGGCGACGACCTTCCACCAGAGTGGCGGGTTGGATCTGAAGAAGGTCAGGTGGGATTCCCGGAGGAAAATCCTTTCCGGCATTTTGACGCGCTCTCCGAGTGAGTCTGGACACATCGTCGTCGCCGGCGTTGGCGAGGGCGGCGCACGACCGACTGCCGTCGTTGGCGGCGCGGAGACGCCGATTACGTGGGGGGCGAACGGCTCTGTTCATATTCCCGTGGTGACGGCGGATTGGCAGACCCCATGGGAATTGAGGATCGGACGGCAACGACAGAAACCGTTGCGCGTTCCATGAGAAATTAGGCGGCGCTATGGACAAGCTCTACCAGTTCCGCGAGGAACTTCTGTGTGTCCACAAGCCAGGTCACGCCAATGCGTGGATCACCGCGCGGACAATGCTGCTACACCTTCTTGTCCCACCACAATGAACGTCACCCCTGCGCGATGTCATCCGCTCCCACAAACCCGACGCCGAGGACATCATCTGAAACTACAATTGGGGATATGTCGACGAGGGACTACGCGTTAAACTCGTGGAGGCAATGCCAAAGGATGTCGTCATGATGTCGCCCTTCGAGGTGTTCGAGTATTTCGCCATCGCCCCGCTCGTGCGTGAGAACTGCACCGACTACACACTGTGGTTCATAGGCACCGGGAAGTAGCTCACCAAGGCACAGGACAGCATGGTACTGCACGGCCTGGTGGAGTCCCACACCTACGAGGATCAATACGGCCCCCTGCCGCGTCGGCCCGGCCGATCCGCTGTTTTTTGAGCGTGTTGAATCTCTGCCCCCGTCATTCTATGCTATAATTCCGCATGGCACGTGACGTCGATACAACCCCGCTCAGCTGGCCGATCCCCGATTTTGGCTTCAATATTAAACACTATGTCGTCTGCGTGCGGCCTTTCATCGGTGTGCCGCACCTACACTCCGACACACTCGAGATCCAGTATATCCTTTCCGGACGCGGGCGCTACTACATAAACGGCCAGTTCCTGCATCTGCAGCCCCGGAAGATATTTCTCTTCGGCCCGGGGAAGCCGCACTATTTTCTCCGGCGTGCCCCTGACGATATCATCAACCATGCGGGGATATATGTCAAGCTCGGCGGGCTACCTGAGCTCGCCCCGGCGGTGCAGGCGGTGTTAGGCGATCTTATCGGGGCGGCCACAGCTCACCCGCACATCCTGCCGCAGCAGGCCGAGTCGAAGCGGCTCGAAAAGCTCGTGGAGCTTATGGAAGATGAATGGCGGCGCAAAGCCTCCGGCTATCGCCTTGCCGTCTGTTCGTTGCTCTCGACGTTTCTCATTCAGCTGCGCCGCTGCCAGGAAAGCTCGTCTGCGACGAAGCCGAAGCCGAAGCCGAACCTCGTTATCGACCGCGCGCTGCCGCTCATTGAGGAGCGCTTCGCTTCCGACATCTCGCTCGGCTCGCTCGCTGCCGAGCTCGGCCTGTCGACGTTCAGCCTGAGCCGGCGCTTTCGCGAGGCGACCGGCATTGCCTTCAACGATTTTCTCGTGCGCAAGCGCGTCCACAATGCCTGCCGGCGCTTAGAGCGGGAGCCGCACGTCAGCGTCATCGAGATTGCCTTCAACTGCGGCTACAATGAGCTCACCACCTTCAACCGAAATTTTCGCAAGATCATGGGACAGACGCCCACGCAGTACCGCAATAAATGCCTGATCGGCAGATAATGCCTGGACGTTTACCCCGATTTCTACTATAATTCCGGCACCGGGCGGCACCATACCCGTCCGGAATGATAAAAAAATTGGCTGCAGCCTGAAGCAGCTGCTGCAATTTAATATACGAGAGGTATCACACTATGAAAACATTATTAATTTCGCTCATCTGCTCGATCGCTCTCCATGCCGTATACACGGCGAACCCCGATGAGAACACGCTCTGGCTTGAAAATTGCCAATCGTTTGAGATAAACGATGATCGGTTCAACGGCTGGGGAAATTTTGATCCCGACCAGGTTACCGTGGAAGAGGTCAAAAACGGTGTGCGCCTGCGCAAGGCCGCCGGCGTCACATACGGAAAATTACAGCGCTACGTGCCCTTTGATATCACGGATAATTCATATTTTCTGAAAATCAGCATCTCCGCTGTAGAAAATATAGAGAAGCCGTCGCTGGACGTTGCCATGCTCGCGGGCACCGGCTATATATGCGGTCGGCCAGGAATACCCGGGATATATTCTCTTCCGTTAAGCGCTTTGTCACAGATAGCCAGCGCCAAAACCGGTAGGGTTGCGCTGTCCTTGAGCCTGCTCGGCAATGCCGCGCCGGTGCCCGGGCTCTATACCGAAGTGAGCCAGATGGCTGTAGTGAAAGATCCGGCCGACTGCCTGACGATGGAGCTTCTCGAAAACGCCCCAGCGGACAACATCGCCCAGGTCGGCGAAAAAATTCTGTTGCGCTTTTTCAATGACGGGGCGCAGAAGCCCGGGCAGGTAAGCGCGGCGTTCGTCGTATGCAACGGCAACCTGCCCCTGCGTTTCAATAAAGATGAAAATATTATCCTGAAGGACGACGGTAAAAATGGCGACGACGAGGCCGGCGACCAGGTATATTCTGCGTTCGTCGTCATTGACCAGAGCTCAGACCGCCTGGTGAAGCAATGCCAGGGCGGACTTATCGCCGCCCACGCGCTGGTGGGCAAACGGGATCGATTTGCCTGGTCTTCGTTTAGCTTCAACATCGACACGCCCAATCGAACCCTGGAAATATTGAAAGCAGACACGCCCCAGGCGCGCGCCGCCCGCCGGGAATGGCTGAATCTGACCTACGGCCGCAGCAACGTGGCCCTGGGCAAACCTTGCCGTTTCTCCGCCAATCCCAATTATAGACTCACCAAGGATACGCATGATGAGCTCGATCTCACGGATGGCGCCTTTACGCGCATGAACGACGACCGCATCTGGTTTTCAAGCAACGCCGTGGGCTTTACCCGCAGCACCGTCGGCGTCAATATTCTCATTGACCTCGGCACCGTGCAGCCCATCGAACGCGTAGTGGTACGGGCCCTGGGCGGGGGGGAACAGGGGGGGAGCCTGACCTTTCCGCGGGAGCTGCGGCTGCTCGTGAGTGATGACGGTGTCACCTACTACGAAGCCGGCCAGCTCACCAAGCTCGTCCTGGCCGACCGCGATTCAGGGGGACGCAGCGACGTCTTCCGCTACCCGGAAGATGGCATATGCTATACCGCGCCGCTGGCTTTCACGAATCTGCGCACGCGCGGCCGCTTTATCGGCTTGCGTATTTTCGGGGACAAGGATTATCTTTTTCTTGACGAGATAGTGGCCTGCAGGGGGAACTTCAATCCGGCTGAAATCAGTTTCGCCGCAAAGGATAAAAGGCCGTTCTATATCAACGGGCTGATCTTCACTACGATCAAGGGAATGCTCACCGTGCCGCTTAATTACACCGCGCCGACGTTCTTCTCTTTGGAGGATTGCCGAAAAATGAACGATCAGACGAATGCGATAACCTACATACTTGAACTGCCGCGAGCGGTCGCCCTGGCTGCGAGCACGGGTAGCGGCAATCTGGAAAAGAGCGATATCACCGTGCAGGGTAAACAGTATTGCCGCTGGGAGACGGGAAATCCCAAGATGGCCTACAGAGTCCACATCGGCCCATTCTACTTCACGGCGGCGGCCGGCTCAAGCGTCTCGTCCAACTTGCCCGCGTACGTCTATGCCGAGTGCGCGGGGTATACGCCCAACCGCATCGAGCTGCCCATACTGCCCATCACCTTTCCCGTGGTGCCGACCATCACGAATTTTCACGTCAGCCTCTCCTGGATGACGGAGCCGGACATGCTGACCTGGCCGGATTTTTTCGACAATTACCGCAAGCTCGGCTTTAACGGCTATCCGATCTTTCCCCGCAATTGGTCCGACACGGACCGCGTGACCTACCTGGCTCGGGTCGAAGAGGCCCGACAATTGGGTTTTTCCATCGTGTACAACGAGTCGCCGTTTCATGTGATGGTTAAAAATCACAAGAGCGACCCTGAGCTTTACTCGCAGCTGGACAAGCCTTCTCAGAACGCCTGCCCCTCTTACCGCGGACAGTGGTATAAGGAGGAGATAAAGCGCGTCGGCGATAATGCCGCATTAGTGCGGCCGGACTATGTGTTGCACGATAATGAGCTCTGGTATAACGGCAGCAGAGACGCGCCGAGATGCAAGCGCTGCCAGGCGTATAAAGCCGAGCTGAAGGCGGGCGATGAATTCCTCACGCGGCTCGGCACAGAGATGATAAGCGACCTGGCAAACGAGGTGAAAAAACGCCTCGGCACAGCACCGCTTACCGGTCTCTATGACACCTATCCGAGCCGTCCTGTATATGAGTTCGTGTTTGATTTTCGCAACTTGTACCCGTCCCTGACGACGCTCGCGCAGCCGGCCATCTACCGCAAGGCCGACGGCCAGTTCATCCGGAGCATCATCCGCACGAATTTTGAGCTGATGAAGAAAAAGGCTATCATTCCCTACCTGACGGCCGGCTGCTACGGTGAATTTGAACCGTTCAAAATGGAATTGCAGATTTACGAAACCATGTTGAACGGTGCCGGCGGCTTCACCTACTACATATTCCACAATTTCGACACTCCGCTCGATTACTACTACCACGCCAGAGCGCTGGCCAACCTCGCACCCCACCAGAAGCTCGTGGCGGCCGGGCGGCCGCTTGACGTCGGCTGCGCCAATGCGAATATTTCGGTAACGGCAATGAAAAACGGCGGCGAGCTGCTGCTGCTGGCGGTGAACTACGCCACCAAGACAAAGGAGCCGGCGGAGATCCGGCTGCCGTTTGCGAAAGTCACCAAGCTGCGCAACCTCAGCGCTGGAAAAGATCTGCCCCCGGCGGGCAGCGTGAGCGCGACGCTGGATAATTATGAGTTCACCCTGTGGTATGTGGCGGGAGAATAAAGACATTACCGCCGCGATCACTGCAAAAAATGCCTGATCGCAAAAATTGCGGAGAATTAACGTAAACCCTACGGTATACTTGATACTCAAGCGGCGGGGGTAATTATCCACCGCCCAGTATACCGCAGGAGTAAACGTATGCAATTACTAATCCGGGTGTCCTTGACCGCAGAGTCCGGAGGTATAATTAAGCACGCCCACTATGCAAACGCTTACAACGTGTGGGGGGAGGGCCGTTAATAAAAATATTGCTACGTTGAGCATTTTCCTGATCCTCTTTATCTTGTCAGCCTAGTGCTGCGACCAGTTAATTTTTACACTTTTTTAATTTTCTTTTTTCTTTTTGTATTACACGTTTAAGTAATAACAGATTTTTATTTTCAATCTCCCTTTCAAACCACTCCCCTTTTTCGATGTTCATTGCCTGTGCCAACGCAGTCGGTATATTTGCATAGTATGACTGATTAGTAGGACGATCAACCTTTTGAATTTTTGTCAAATAACCCATGTTTCCTCCAGTAAT
>Ga0180007_10004680_pt1 | contig 14332 bp, 11 predicted proteins | sample MM_PC_MetaG_FD_121122 | JGI IMG/M metagenome (GOLD analysis project Ga0180007, IMG submission 121122) | Groundwater microbial communities from the Aspo Hard Rock Laboratory (HRL) deep subsurface site, Sweden - MM_PC_MetaG | ecosystem: Environmental > Aquatic > Deep subsurface > Groundwater... | reverse complement strand
GTCAAGGCTGTAAAAAAATGACACAGATCCACAGTACATTATTATTATATTAAATTAGAAAGAAAGGGGAAAGATTTAAATCCGTCTTAAGTACTAACTTAATACAGTTTAAATCTTACATGAAATAATGAAAGGATTACTTGTATTAAGTCATAACGTAGAAGATGGAGAGGCACTTACAACTAGAGCACTCTTAAGACGTGCTGGACTTGATGTTGTTACAGTCACTTTCGAAAACACTCTAGATATAAAAACTGCATTTGGTTTACAAGTTAAAGCCGATGCTTTTACACATCAAGTTCATTTAAAAGAGTATGATTTTGTAGTGATTCCTGGTGGAAAATATGTAGCCCAAGTCGTTGATCATGATGTTCATATCAAGGAACTGGTTCGATATTTTGATCAAAATCAAAAATTGGTTGCTGCAATCTGTGCTGGGCCAAGATTTTTAGGTCAAGCAGGATTATTAAACGGGCGTTCCTTTACTGCTTATACAGGCTCAGAAATTGATATGCCAAAAGGTATATATTTACCAACATTAAAGGCAGTAAGAGATAAGAATATTATCACTGCAAGAGGTGCTGGAGCTGTTTATGAGTTTGTGTATGAAATAACAAATTATTTACTAGGAGAAGAAAAAGCAAAGGCTTTACTAAGTAGTATACTCTATTAGTTTTGCATAGTTTTTAGGTACATCATGAAATCCAAGAGAAGCTTTAAAGCACTTTTTTGGCCGACTTTTATTGAGCTGTTGTTTTTTATGCTGATGGGTACAGTGGATACACTAATGCTATCCAATTATAGCGATTATGCAGTCGGTTCAGTCGGCAATTCAAATACATTGATTATGATGTTTGCAGTCCTGTTGCTCGTTGTAGCAAATGGGGTTGCTGTTTTAGTTTCACAGTACTTAGGTGCTAAAAAAAGTGATGTTGCTCATCGTGTTATTGGTTCTGGACTTATCATCAATTTATTTGTTGGATTTATCCTTGCTTCAACATTGGTTTTATCAGCAGATTTCCTACTCAATCTAGTCAATACTAAGGTAGAATTATTTGCAGATTCTAAAACGTATCTACAAGTCATTGCCATGAGCTTGTTTTTTGTTGCGATATCAAATGTTATCACTGCATCCTTAAGAAGTTATGGCTTCGCTAAATACATTACCTTTGTTGTAATGGGAGCTAATCTATTAAACATCTTAGGAAACTATGTCCTAATCAATGGATATTGGGGTTTTCCAAGATTAGGAGTCTTTGGAGCATCCTTATCTACACTCGGTGTTAGAGGATTGATGATGTTTGTATACTTTTTCTTATTGTTTAAAGTGATTAAGGTATCTATCAAAGATATAAGACTAGATATGGCTACAAGCAAACAGATTTTTAGAATAGGACTTCCAAGTGCTGCAGAATCATGGACATATACACTCATGCAGGGGATTATCTTAAGTATGATCAATAGTCTTGGACCAGATTTCACAACAGCACGAACCTATATCAATACAATACTTACTTATATCTATATTTTTAGTGTCGCGTTTGCATCAGCAAATGCCGTTATGACGGGTTATTACATTGGTGAGAGGAATTATGAGAAAGCACACAAAGAAACGCTTAAAACAGTATTTAGGAGCTTTGTAGTAGTACTTTCAATGACACTCGTCGTGAACCTTTCATCAGGACTCATTTTAAATGTTTTTACTGAAAATCCAATCATCATAAAGACGGTTAGAACTATCCTTTGGTTAGCTATTCTTCTTGAGTTTGGTAGGAGTTTAAACTTAATTTTAATCCAAGCATTAAGATCAGCTGGAGATACTACTTTTCCGCTTGTTATGGCTGTCCTTAGTATGTTTGGTATTGCAGTAACTTCAGCATATTTCTTTGGAATTTACTTAGGTTTAGGATTGTTTGGAATTTATATGGCTTTTGTATTGGATGAAGTGTTTCGAGGTATTCTAATGTTCTTTAGATGGCAATCTAGAAAGTGGGAAAAGAAGAGTTCTTACCTTGAAAATACAGTCTAATCACATTCATTTTCTAATGATTCTAAGATGAAGTAAAAAAGATAAAAAAACCTTATTTTTTGTCTTGACAATTCTCGATAAATTGGTATAATTATATATGCGCTTGTACATTGGCCCGTTGGAGAAACGGTTAACTCACTTGCCTTTCACGCAAGCATTCACGGGTTCGAATCCCGTACGGGTCACCAAAATGTTTTTTATAAAAAAGCGCACAGAATTTATGAGTTTTAATGATTAACTCAAGAGTAGTACCCATAGCTCAACTGGATAGAGCGTTTGACTACGGATCAAAAGGTTGGGGGTTCAAGTCCTCTTGGGTACGCCATGTTTCGGGAAGTAGCTTAGCTTGGTAGAGCGCCTGGTTTGGGACCAGGAGGTCGCAGGTTCAAATCCTGTCTTCCCGACCATTTTAATCGCGGGTGTAGTTAAATGGTAGAACCTCAGCCTTCCAAGCTGATGACGTGAGTTCGATTCTCATCACCCGCTCCATATTGAAAACATAGGTTTGATACAATTGTATCAGGCCTTTTTTTGCGCTATATAGGGCCGTTTCTCCAATTGCTCATATTTTTCGAGTTGAAAAGTGCTCTGATTTTACTGGATTTTTGATATTTCAACATAATTTTTACACGATTACATTTTGAAATACACGATTTAAAATGGATTTACACGATTTCAATGATTTTTAGTTAATAATTAATTATATACTAGCGATTCAATGAAACGTTGTTATGTTTTGAAGTATTTTTACAGTATAATATAAGTGTTTAGGAGGTGATATTATGACGTTTGGTGAGAGAATTAGAACAAATAGAATCAAAAATAACATGAGCCAAAAGCAACTTGCTGAGTTGCTGAATGTGACACCTCAAACAATATCAAAATGGGAAAATGATTTATCTGAACCAGGATTTCAAATGATTACTGAAATGACGAATATATTTCATATTTCACATGATGAATTGTTTATTGGGGGAACAGAAGTTTTATATCAAGGATCTATGTATATAGCAAAAAAAGACCTTCGTATGAAAAAATACTACGATTTCTTTGTAGGATTCTTGATTTTCTTATCTGTTGCGATGATTATTACAACTACTTATATCTCAACTCTTGAGATTTTAACATGGCATTTCACATTAGGATTTGGTTTATTTACAATGTTTTGGTTATTTCTACTTTTTATGACATCCAGATGGAGATATATCTATTTGGATTCTCCGAATGATTTGCTTGATATTTATCATGATAAAGTGGTTATTCAAAAAGGTAATTTAACGGTGGAAGGAATCAAAATTAAGAACATATATATTAAAAAATATCAATTTCATACAGGTATTCGTGTTTATGAAAACAATGGGTTTTTGAAAATCTTAACAACAGATAATCAAATGTTAGTTATAAGAGATATAATCGATATCGAGGATTTAAAAAAAGTAATATATAAAATGAAAATTAATAATATTGAGGAGGAAACAAAATGAATTATTTATGGGGAAGTTTAATGGCTTTGATTGGTTTATTTTTATTAGTGAGCGCACTGAAGAAAAGTGAATTTATCATTTATAAACTTTTTGTAGCAAGAGCTAAACTGCTATGGGGAGATAACGTGCATTCATTCTTTGTCGTAGTAGGAGTCATTCTAATGGGGCTAAGTTCTTTATTCTTTTTTAGAGTTTGGGGTTAGACATTCTATTCTAATATTTGAATACAAAAGTATGGGTTCGATACCCAACATTAAGTAGATAGTGGAACAACCTATTTTGACACAAGAAAATTCCTGCCAAAAAAGCTGAAAAATAAAAAGGCTAAAGTAAGCCATAATTTAGGGGTGTAATTTTTTAGGGTGGGGGTGTAAAAATTCTCACTAGGGGGGTAAAATTGTATTAAAATATGTCATACAACCCATACTAATAATCAATTCCAGAGATGGAATTTTTTTTATTTTTAAGGAAAAGATGAAAAAGGTTAAATAAAACGAATAATTCAACTATAAATAATGTTTTCCTGTACGAATAGGACATATACGCCCTGTTTTTATTGCAAATAGAGTGGTAAAACTGTATTAGAGGTAGTGTAATCTAATCAAAAAAGTATCGATTACAAGTTATCTATCTGATAAAGGAGAGATTGCAATGCTAGAAACCATATATCCAGCAAGTATTGTCATATTTGCGTTGTTACTCATTTATCTTTTGTCACGGATTAAACTAATCCCACAATCGAAGACAGGCTTAATCGAAAGGTATGGAATTTACTATAAACCTATAACACCAGGATTCCATTTCCTTATACCATTTGTTGATAGAATGGTTGTCTTTGATGTCGATAGAAAACTAAACCTAAATCGTGAGATCGTTGAGATTAATGGGGAACCCCGTGCTTCACTAAGTGTATTGGTGTCGTATAAGGTAATTGACGAGAAAGACTTTCACGATAAAAATGTGGACCAATTCATGCGTAGTTTGTTAATTGATATTACCAAGGAGTACATAAAAAACTATGGAACCAGTGGAATATCACATCAAAAGATTGCTCTAACTACAAGATTTAAAGGAGCATTATTGAATAGGGTAGTCGAATGGGGAATCGAACTATCCGAAATAGATTTATTGATGGTGATGGAAATTCCTACATATCAATAAATCTATCTATAGAGGCAGCCTATGAAATCTACAGATTTATACCAAATCAAGGTTAATCATTTTGGAAGCCATATAGTCGTTGATTTGATGATAGTGATCATCATCACGACTATTTCTATTTTATTGTTGAATTTTTTAATCTCACAAAGAAAACGTAGTGATAAGCAAGATAATGTGCATTTAGATTGTGATATTGGATGCAAAATCACAGTTTTATCTATTCTTGTTATAACGCATATTGTATTTGGTCTATGGCCACTCATTCAATATAGTTTAGAAGAATCATTATCAACCATTGAACTTTTCTTTCTACCATTCACTTACGGAATTTATTTAACATTCTTTATGAAAAAGATAAATGGAATATTGAGTCAAAAACTTTTATTGATGGAAACAATCTATTTAAAAAAGACATTTAGGCTAAGTTTACATTTCTCAATTATACCTTTATTGATTGCTTCAATATTAGTTCTCATAAACTAAAAAAGCGTTGCGACGCTTTTTTTAAAAGTTAATAAAAATGAAGTACTTAAGAAATATGTAAGAAAATAAGTGATATAATAAATCGTATAAAGAACTCGAGGTATGTAGATGGAATTCATTAGAGAAGCACTAGAAATATTTGGAGATTTAATTAACAATGCAATTCTACTTTTTGGATTGGGATATATCTATGCGGCAACCAATTATGAACAAAGAAAAAGTACACTGTTGATTAAGGTTATATTTGGTGTCTTAATTGGAGCAATAACGATTCTAATTATGATGAACCCATGGAGACTCGATGAAGGTTTAATCTTTGATACTAGAAGCGTACTACTCGGGGTTACTGGATTATTCTTTGGTGGAATTACTACTGCAGCAGCAGCTCTAATTGCTTTAATCTATCGAATTTCTCTTGGTGGAGCTGGTGTTTATTCAGGATCACTTACGATTATTTTGACATCGAGTATCGGTTTATCATGGTTTTATATTAGAAAAACATTACCAAAGATGAAACCATATGTTGAATACTTAGTGTTTGGAATATTGATTCATATCGTCACTTTATTATGTTTTTTCGCGATTCCTTGGCCTGATTCACTTACTGTGATTCGAAAAACAATTCTACCCTATTTAACTCTATTTCCGCTTTTAACCATGACACTCGCTTTAATTGTACATAATCAAAAAGATAGATTACTTGGTCAAACCAAGATTAAAAATCAACAATTATTATTACAAGCTAGTATAGATGCAACAAATGCAATGGAAGTATTTGCATTAGATAGTCAACTTTGTTATTTATCCTTTAATGAATATCATTATCATTCAATGATGAAATACTACAACATCAAAATCGAAAAGGGAAAAAAGTTTCTAGAATATATCGCACACCCTAAAATGCGTGAACGTATTCAAGATTGTTTGCAAACTGCTTTAACTGGTAAATTTCATTCAACTGTTTCATTGATAGAAACAGAGCAAGAAAAATATATTGAAGAGCAATATTCTCCAATCTTTGATGAAGATGGAGTTGTTATTGGAATTACAGTTTTCTCACAAGATATTACAGATAGAAAGAAATATGAACAATCTATTTTATATCTAAGTTATAGGGATCCATTGACAAATCTGCACAATAGAAGATACTATAGTGAAGAATTAAAAAGACTTGATGATCCAAAGTATTATCCTTTATCAATTATTACTGCAGATATCAATGGTTTAAAAATTATGAACGATGCCTTTGGACATGATGCTGGAGATCAGCTGTTATGTATTGTATCAGATCAACTCATCAAGGTTTTTAAAAACGAAAGTAGAGTCGCTCGTATTGGTGGTGATGAGTTTGTTATCTTGTTACCGAACACATCTAAGGAAAAAGCTCTAAACTCAATTGAAGAAGCAAAGCAAGTCATAGAAACTGCAAAAATTAATGAAATGAGTATATCTGTTTCCTTTGGGTTATCAACGAAACTAAAAAATGAGGATGTTGAAGATGTTTTAAAACTTGCTGAAGATGATATGTATAGCAAAAAGCTATTTGAAGTGTCTTCGCATAGAAATGAAACCATTAAAACAATTTTAAACACACTACATGAAAAGAATCCTAGAGAAGAAAAGCACTCCGAACGTGTATCAAAAATATGTCTAAGAATGGGAACTGCGCTTAAAATGAAAAGTGAAGATATTAAATTGCTTGAAGCTATTAGCAATCTTCACGATATCGGAAAAATAGCAATTGATGATGCGATATTAAATAAACCAGGTAAGCTTGACGATCGAGAATGGGAGCAAATAAAGAAACACCCAGAAATTGGTTATCGCATTTTAGCAACCACTCCTGAATATGCAGAAATAGCTCAAGATATTTTATCTCATCATGAAAGATATGATGGTCGTGGTTATCCAAGAGGAATTAAAGGTGAAGATATACCTTTACGTGCAAGAATTATTTCAATTGCGGATTCCTATGATGCAATGATTTCAGAAAGACCTTATCGCAAACCTTTAACACATCAAGAAGCAATCGAAGAAATTAAAAGAAATTTAGGTACTCAATTTGATCCTAAATTAGGAACTTTATTCATAGATTTGTTTAGTCATCAAATGGAGACCATCTAGGTCTCCTTCTTTTTTTAGGATTTCATGGTTGAATAATAGAATTTGGTTTTGTTTTCATCATGAAATTATCCAATGAAATCGTTTACGGTACAACTTTCATGATGGAAATGACTCATATAATCATGTATAATAGATATGGGAGTCTTTAAGGAGGCATTTTATGAAAAGAAAAACAAAAATTGTATGTACAGTGGGACCATCCATCGATAACGATGAAATGATCGGAAAGATGATTGATGCTGGGATGAATGTTGCTAGACTCAATTTTTCACATGCAGATCACGAAGAACATGGTAGAAGAGTTGAAATGATACGTAGAGTTGCTAATGAGAAAAAACGTTTCGTTGGTATTCTTGCAGATACTAAAGGTCCGGAAATTAGAACCGGAAAATTTGAGAATGACATAGCCACCTTTAAAAAAGGTGATAAAGTTGAAGTTCATAAAGAACCTATTCTTGGTAATAGAGAAAGATTCCATATTGATTGCAAAGAGTTATATAAAGATATCAAAGTCGGTGACTATCTATTAATTGATGATGGGAAAATGAGATTGAATGTATTAGAAGTTGCAGAGGATATACTCTATTGTGAAGTGAACAATTCAGGATCGATTAAGACAAAAAAAGGTGTTAACGTTCCAAACGTAGTATTATCAATGCCTTTTGTTTCAAAGAAAGACTATGAAGATATCCTATTTGTTGCTGATTTAGGTGTTGATATGATTGCATTATCCTTTGTTAGACGTAAGGAAGATGTTCTTGAAATCAGAGAGATTTTAAAGAAAGCTGGCAAACCAACCATTGAACTGATTGCTAAAATCGAGAACCAAGAAGGTGTTGATAATCTTGTGTCGATTCTTGAGGTTAGTGATGGAGTCATGGTTGCTCGTGGAGATTTAGGTGTAGAAGTTTCTACAGCTTTAGTTCCTCTATATCAAAAGAGAATTATTAAAAAAGCAAATGAAATGGGAAAACCAGTCATTACTGCTACTCATATGCTTGAGTCAATGATGTACTCACCTAGACCTACAAGAGCAGAAGCATCTGACGTAGCAAACGCAATTCTTGATGGTTCTGATGCAATTATGCTTTCCGGTGAATCTGCTGCGGGAGAATATCCTGTAGAAGCAGTTTTAGTGATGGATATGATTGCTAAATCGATGGAAGATAGTATTGATTATAAAGAAAAACTAAACCATGCAATTTCAACATCTAACCAAACTGTAAATGATGCGATTGGTATCGCAGTAAGTCAAACAGCACTTGCACTACCAAAAGCAGAAGTTATTATCGCGTTCACTGAAACTGGTGGTACTGCAAGACGAATTTGTAAATTTAGACCTTCTGTTCCAATTATTGCAGTTACAGACAGTATTGAAACTTGTCAAAAACTTACCTATTATTGGGGCACATTTTCAGCATTAAGAAGTAACGTAACAGATTACTCTGTATATGATAAAGTTGCGATTGAAGTAGCCAAAGATTTTGGTTTCACATCAGGGACTACAATCATTATCACTTCAGGATGGGCACAAAAACACGGTTCAACCAATACCTTAAGAATTATTGATATTCCTTAATAGAATTTATCCCGCTCAATGCGGGATTTTTTTTATTTTTTATGCTGATTTGAGGCTAAATGCAGGTTGCTAATTCAGTGCTTTAAGTGATATAATGTGATGGTCGAGGTTATGATGATGAAGCACCTAATAGGGACTAGAAATTTTTATAAAACTTTAATAGCTGTAGCGGCACCTTTGGTACTCCAACAGCTGATAACAACATCAGTTCAACTTGTTGATAACGTCATGGTTGGTAGACTTGGTGAGCAAGCGATTGGATCTGTTTCAGTTGTAAATCAACTGTATTTTGTTGTTATATTGATTACGTTTGGTGCCATGGGTGGAGCTGGTGTTTTTTCTGCTCAATACTTTGGTTCGAAGGATTTCGATAAATTAAGACAGACCTTTAGATTTAAGATTATCATTGGATTTATGGTAGCTTTATTATCATTTGTTTTGTTCACTTTTTTTGGTGAAGCATTGATTTCTTTATTTACTACAAATCCAACAACGATTCAAGGTGGACTCAACTATTTAAACATTATTAAGTGGAGTGCATTTCCTTGGATTCTATCTGTTGCAATCTCAAATACTTTTAGGGAAACTGGCACAACAAAGCCATTATTATATATATCCATTGTAGCTATTGTTGCCAATACTCTACTCAATCTTGTGCTGATTTTCGGATTGTTTGGTTTTCCTGCTTTAGGAATCGTTGGTGCAGCAATTGCTACATTGATTGCTAGAATTATTGAATTTTCGTTGATGTTGATTTTGCTACAAAGAAAAGGTCAAATATTCAATAGTAAAGTTTTTGAAATCTTTAAAATAGATAAAAAAATACTTGCAGGTATTGTTATTATGGCAATTCCTTTAACGTTAAACGAAGCACTTTGGTCTTCTGGTCAAACTGTTTTTTTGCATGCCTATTCGACAAGAGGAGATAGTGCATTAGCTGCTTTAAATATTACTGGTGCTATCTCACAGTTGGTATTTGTAACTTTTGGTGGAATCGCAACTGCAGTTGCTGTCATGGTAGGAAACACACTGGGTAAAGGTGATCTTCAAGAGGCTAAAGATAACTCTAAAAAGTTGATAGCATTCTCAGTTTTTATTGCAGTCATTGCTGGTATAGTGCTCTTTGTTTTAAGCTTCTTTATTCTAGATATTTATGATGTGAATGAAGTCACTAAACAAACAGCTGCATTTAACATCAGAGTCAATGCACTTTTCATTCCAGTTTATTCCTTTAATGTTGCATTATATTTCACCTTAAGAGCAGGTGGAGACACAAAATCAACAATGATGATCGATGCAGGATACATGTGGGTTATTCCAGTTCCAGTAGCTTTAATACTTGCCTACTATACAAACCTACCAGTCACCCTTATGTTTTTACTTGTTCAATCTTTAGATATACCAAAAATGGCTTTTGCTCTAGCTCGATATAAAAAAGAGCATTGGGTTAAAAATCTTGCTAAAGAAAATGATGTATTGAATCCATAAAGGTCACTTTATTTCTTAAGTTTGGCAAAAAGCAATCATCCATACATGTTTTCATGTATAATAAACTTAAAAGATAGAAGATAGGTGGTGAAATCTTGGAAGAGCAAAAAAAAGAACAAATCAGCAAACCAAAGTTAAGAGAAGCTGATGAACTTAATGCAACCAGTGCAACTACGAAAATTATCGTTTTCTACTTAATTTTAGGATTTACCTGGATTTTATTATCTGATTTTATCATTACTAAAATTTTCACAGACGCAGATACTTTGAAGTTGGTTCAAAGCGCTAAAGGCGTTTTTTATGTAGGATTTACTGCGATTATTTTTTATTATATAATACATAGAAAAATTGACATGTATGTCATGACAATTTCAGACTTGAATAAAGCTTATAAAGAACTTGAGCAAGGGCATCAAAAATCACTATCTCTTGAGGGGAAATTATTTGATTTAGCATTCTATGATCCACTCACAGGACTACCAAATAAGACATTACTTGAGGAAACCATAAACAACTATATAAAGAATAAAAAAGAAAATGGCATAATCGGCTTTGTTTATTTCGATATAGATGAGTTTAGAAACATTAATGAGGTTAAAGGACATTCTATTGGCGATTTATTAATTCAGCAAGTATCAAAACTATTATCTGAAAAGATTCATAAGCCAAATATGCTAGCAAGAATGGGTGGAGATGAATTTGTTCTTGCATTATTTGATATCGATGAACTTGAAAAATTCATGCCAACCATTGAAGGCATGTTTCAACATATAAGAAAATCTTTTATCTTAGATGAAGATGATTTTTTCATCACATATAGTGCTGGTGTTGCATTATATCCTGACCACGGATCAGATTATATAACATTGCTTAGACATTCAGATGCTGCAATGTCAATTGCAAAATCAAAAGGTAGAGATCAGATTGTCATTTTTGATGATGAAATGGTAACTCTTATTAAACAACAAACTGAAATATTAAATCAATTGAGACAAGCAATTCATAACAATGAATTCATGTTACATTATCAGCCAATCATTAAATTAAAGGATAATTCAATTGATGGTACAGAGGCTTTGATTCGTTGGGTTCACCCTGTCAAAGGTTTTATACCACCACTTGAGTTCATCTCCTTATCAGAGAAAAATGGTTTTATCAAAGATATTACAGAATGGGTATTTAAAGAAGCTGCAGATCACTTTAAGGAATGGGGAACTAAAAATAAGAAGTTTAAAGTCTCGATAAACCTTTCTGCAGTGATGCTCATGAATGACAAATTTATTACCAATTTAATCAAATGGATTGAAGAACATCAAATAGATTGTACAAAATTTAATCTTGAAATTACCGAAACAGCTATCATTAGTGATATTCAAAAGAGTATACATGTTTTAAACTCATTAAAACGCCTTGGATTTACCATCGCATTAGATGATTTTGGTACTGGATATTCATCCTTGACTTATTTGCAAAAACTTCCAATTGATACCATTAAGATTGATAGAAGTTTCATATCTAATATAAAAGAAGATACTGAAGAATTCTATGTACTTAAATATATGATTGATCTCGCTCATCATTTGAAATTGACTGTAGTTGCAGAGGGAATAGAAACTCTTGAACAAGCAGAAATGGTTAGAAAATACAACGTAGATTATGCACAGGGATATTATTATTGCAAGCCTATGCCTCAAAATCGAGTTTTAGAATATTTTAAAGCATATCACCAGAAATAAAGGAGGTATCCTTAATGATTGAACAAATTCTATCCTATGATTTAAGTTTGTTTTCCTTGATTTTACTCATTATCTTGTTTGTTATTACTAAAATTAAAAAAGATGTCATCAGTTTTTCATCTACATTATTTCATTGGATTATTATCGTGAATATCATTGGATTAACTGCTGAAGTTGCGTCATGGATTTTTGACAATAAACCTGGTTATTTCAATTACTTGATGTCTTATACAAGTAATGTGCTTGTTTTCTTAATGGCTCCAATCATTATTGGATTATGGGCATCATATCTTGATTACAAGTTGTTTTCAAACAAGAAACGAATCTACAATAGATATTTTTATATGTTCCCTGCATTTATAACCTTAATCATACTTCTTTTTAATTTAAGATATCCTCTATATTTTTCTATTGATCAACAAACAAATGTTTACACTAGTGGAGGATTATTACCTCTCCAGTATATTTTTGTTTATTCCCTTTATTTATATATCATTATCTTAGTTGTCCAAAATAGAAAACATAAGGATTCTACGATAATTACTGGTATTATGCTATTTCTCATGTTTCCATTAATTGGCTCAACCATCCAAATGTTTTTTAATACCCTTTTATTCACATGGTCATCACTATCAATTAGTTTAATGGTGGTCTACATCTTTATGGAGACGACATCAGGTAGCCTAGACTATTTAACTAAACTTTATACTAGAAAGATACTAGAAACCTATATGAAATCACTGATTGAGGATAAAAAAGAGTTTTATGTCGTCATGATCGATTTAGATCGATTCAAAGAAGTCAATGATTTATTTGGGCATAGTATTGGGGATAGAGTTTTAATAGATTTTGCAAAGATAATCAAAGACGTGAAGCAAAATTACCAAATGTTTGCATCAAGATTAGGTGGAGATGAGTTTTTACTGGTTTTGCAACATGATTCAGATGACATTCCTAAAAAATTACTAGATGAAATGAATCAAAGAGTAAATTCACACCCCTATATATCGAAGTTTAAATTTTTATCATTTTCAGCAGGTTATGTTAAATATGATCATAAGATGAATATGGATGATTTGCTATTATCAGTCGATCAAAAGATGTATGAAAAGAAAGTGATCAGAAAGTTTAACCAGAAACATATTTACGACTCAGATTATTAAAAAAATCAATATAGAACGAGGAGAAAGAAATGCCAAACAAAGTATTAGTAAACAAACTAGCCAAACTTGCAGTATTGGTTGGTGCAAATGTGCAAAAAGGTCAAGAAGTTGTGATTCGTACAACAACTGAGACAAAAGAATTAGCTAGAGAAATTGCTGAAGAGGCATACCTAGCTGGTGCAAAAAAGGTCAATGTACAATGGAGTGATGATTACATCTCTAAAAGTGCTCTTAAGCATATGACAGTCTCTGACTTAGAGAGTATTTCACCATGGTTAATTGATCAATATCATGAATATGTCGATGCTGGAGCATGCTTTATCTCCATCACATCACCTATTCCAGGTCTTAATGGAGATGTAGACCCAATCAAAGCTCAAAAGTCTGGCATTGCTTTAAACAAGGCAGTTGGCTTCTTTAGAGAACATTTGATGGGGAATAAGGCACAATGGACAATTGTTGCTGCTCCAAATGCAATTTGGGCTAAACAAGTTTTTCCTAAACTAAATGAAGAAGATGCTGTAGAAGCATTATGGAATGCCATCTTTGATGCATCTAGAGTAACACTGGATAATGATATAATTCAGGAATGGGAAAAGCATAATGAAGTTTTACTCAAGCATAATAAAGTTTTAAATCAATATAATTTCAAGCACTTACATTTTAAAAACAATTTAGGTACTGATTTGATTGTTGAGCTTGTTAAAGATCATGTATGGGCTGGTGGTGGTGAGCATGCGACCAATGGTGCTTATTTTAACCCGAACATTCCAACTGAAGAAACATTTACAATGCCATACAAATGGGGAACTCGCGGGAAAGTTTTTGCAACCAAACCATTAAACTATCAAGGAAAGCTGATTGATGGATTCTGGCTTGAGTTTAAAGATGGAAAGGTAATCAATCATGATGCGAAACAAGAGAAGAATGCATTAGATAATCTTCTAGATACGGATGAAGGTTCAAGATATATTGGAGAAATAGCTTTAATTAGCCATGTGTCACCAATTTCAAATACCAACATCTTATTTTTAAACACACTTTTCGATGAAAATGCTTCTTGTCATATGGCATTGGGACGTGCG